>Ga0315274_10004090_pt1 | contig 21538 bp, 16 predicted proteins | sample YL17G02_20_MG_FD_203700 | JGI IMG/M metagenome (GOLD analysis project Ga0315274, IMG submission 203700) | Sediment microbial communities from Yellowstone Lake, YNP, Wyoming, USA - YL17G02_20 | ecosystem: Environmental > Aquatic > Freshwater > Lake > Sediment | place: USA: Wyoming | collected...
GACCGCTTACGAAGACGCCGGCTTCACCTTCGATGTACTAGAAAGCCGCCCGCCGATGAATAAGATCAAGCTGGCGCTGCCCGACCGCGACCAGGAAATCGAATACGTGATCGACTTAATCCGCAACCTGGGTAAGCTGGGGGTGCCCGTTTGGTGTTACGAATGGATGCCAGTGTTCAACTGGATGCGCACCTCCACCACAGCCCCCGCCCGCGGCGGTGCGCTGGCAACCGCCTACGATCACGAGCTGATGAAAAACGCACCGCTGACCGAATATGGGGTGGTGACCGAAGACCAGCTCTGGGAAAATCTAAAGTACATGCTGGACATCATCATCCCGGTAGCCGAGGATGCCAATGTGAAATTAGCGATGCACCCTGACGATCCCCCGCTCTCGCCGATCCGCGGTTTGGGGAGGATCATGCGCTCCGTGGACAATTATCAGCGCCTGCTCGACCTGCATCCCAGCCCGGTAAATGGCATTGCCCTTTGCCAGGGTAACTTCACCCTGATGACCGACGATCTGCCATCCGTTATCCGCCACTTTGGCCAACAAGGGAAGATCTTCTTCGTCCACTTCCGCGACGTGCGAGGAACTGTCGAAAAATTTGTCGAAACCTTTCACGATGATGGTAAAACGAACATGCTGGCCTGCATGGAGGCCTACCGCGACATTGGATATGATGGGGTAGCCCGCCCCGACCACGTTCCTACCATGGAAGGGGATAACAACGATAACCCATCCTACTCATCCATCGGGCGCCTGTTCGCAATCGGGTATATCAAAGGCATGCGGGAAGCTGTGTATCGCAGCCGGTAAGTAATGAAAAAAAAGGACAAGCAGCGCAACGATAAGCTGTTCCAAAACCTTGAGGCCATTTCTGCATCCAGCCCACACGCCGATGGAGATGAGAATACCGAAAGTCTTACGGCAATCAAGGGGCAGACCATCCAGCCGGTATCGGACACATCCCGACTACCCCGTTTGAAAAGATTCCGCTTCCAACTGCTACAGCAGTGGCTGGTACATAACTTCGAGCCATGCAAGGCAGCCGATATCGGCGGTGGCAAAGGATTGTTAAGCTATTTGCTGATCCAGAACGGCTGGCATGCCGTGGTGATCGATCCGCATGTCCAGGCGCTGCCCGAAAAATACAAGGATATCGTCACAGGTTCCCGCGTCCGAATCGCTCCCACCGAAAGTGTGCCCCATATCTCGGAAGAATTCAATCCGCAGAAGGCCCAGGGTTTTGATATGCTGATTGGTCTGCATGCCCACGGCTGCAACATAAAAATCATCCAAGCGGCTGCGCGGTATGGGTGCAGCTTTGTGATCTTCCCATGCTGCGTGATTGATGAGCCGTTTGTCCCGCCGCCAGGCGTTCACTGGCTGGAAAACCTGGCCGACTACGCCATTCGGCAGGGGCATGCTGTGAAACCGTTCCGGCTGAATTTTAAAGGGCAGAATATCGGCCTGTACGCCCAAATGGTGAGGTAAAAACAATGGCCTAAACCTCCTCAGGCTGAGTTTCATTGGGCAAGAAAAGGAATCTAAGTAAACCATAATGCAAACTACAATTCTAGGCAGAACCGGATTAAAAGTCAGCCGTCTCGGCGTGGGCGGCGGTGGGCCTAGCCAGTTAGGGCAGAGCACCGGCGTGCCCGCAGACGACTCGACTACCATCGTCCGCCTGGCAATGGATTCTGGCGTAAATTTTATCGACACAGCTGAAGCCTACCGAACGGAAGCCATCATCGGGGAGGCCATACGCGGCATTCCACGCGATCAATTGGTGCTGTCTACCAAAAAAACCACCTGGGGCGAACAGGCCATCACTCCTGCCGATGTGCGCGCCAGTCTCGAAGCCAGCCTGAAGCGCCTGGGCACCGACTATGTAGATATTTACAGCCTGCACGGCGTCGGTGTGGAAGAATACGATTACCTGGCGAGTGAGATCGTCCCCGTCTTTCAGCAGCTCCAAACCGAGGGGAAAATCCGCTTTATCGGCATTACCGAAGCCTTCCATTCCGATCCAGGACACACCATGCTCCAGCGCGCCTTGAATGACGATATCTGGGACGTGATCATGGTCGGGATCAATATCCTCAACCAGTCGGCACGCCAGCGCGTCCTGGCCGATACTATCCGTAAAAATATAGGCATTCAGGTGATGTTCGCCGTGCGCCTGGCCTTGAGCAGACCGGAGCGACTCAAAGAAGTGGTGCGCGAGTTGATCGCCAAAGGGCAGCTGGATGCATCTGAGATTGACATGGATGATCCCTTAGGCTGTGTGGTCACAGAAGGTGGCGCAGCCGACATTCCCGATGCGGCCTACCGCTTCTGCCGTGATGAACCCGGCACGCACGTGATCCTCTCCGGAACGGGCAGCGTCGAACATATGCGCGCCAACCTGGAATCCATAGAACGCCCGCCCCTGCCCGAAGCCGTCACCAGCCGGTTGAAAACTATCTTTCGCCGAGTCGATTCCATTTCCGGACACTGAGGGAAAAGAGCACCCTTAGCCATGCCCGCCTTCCTCGCCATCGACGCCGGGACTACTTCGCTGAAAGCCGCCCTCTTCGACGCGCAAGGCCGTATGCTGGTCCTCGACCGGCGGGAATACCTCTTACTCACTCCTGCGCCGAATGTGGTCGAGCTTGATCCTGAGGTTTATTGGCAGGCATTGACAGGCGCGGTGCGCAGCGTGCTCGCTCAGAGCCGCGTGGCAGCGCAGGAGGTCGCCACCCTGTGCATCTCCAGCCAGGGCGAGACTTTCATCCCGGTAGATACGCATGGCGCTCCGCTATCGCGCGCCATCGTCTGGCTCGACAACCGCGCCATCGAGGAGGCAAAACTTATTGCAGAGCGCTTCGGGGTGGATGAAGTCTTTCACCGCACGGGCCAACCCGAGGTGGCCCCCACCTGGCCGGCCTGTAAAATGCTGTGGATGCGCCGTCATGCCCCCAAGGTATTCAAACACACGCACAAGTTCTTGTGGCTGGAGGATTACCTGCTTTTCCGCCTCACCGGCCAGTACGCAACTTCGACCGCCCAACAGACCTCCTCGATCCTGCTCGATATCCAGACGCAGGATTGGTGGCCGGAAATGATGGATTATGTGGGTGTAACTGCTGGCAAGCTGGGCAGGTTGATGAAACCGGGCGAACCTGTTGGAACCCTTCAAAAACAAGCTGCCGAGGAATTAGGGCTTACAGACAGGACCGTGGCGGTCACCGGCTCGATGGATCAGGCCATCGCGGCCCTGGGGGCGGGCAACATCGCCCCGGGCATGGTGGTGGAGAGTACCGGAGGGGCGCTGGGCATTGTCGCCACATTAGATGCCCCGCTTTTCGATCCGCATGGCCAAATTCCATGCTATTTACATGCTGTGCCCGACACCTACTGCCTGCTGCCTTGGGGCCAGACGGCGGGCATGGCGCTCAAGTGGTTCCGCGATGCGTTCTTCGGCCTCGAAGCCGAATTGGCCCGCCAGGCCGGCCGCGACCCCTACGATGATATGACCGCCGAGGCGGCGCGTGTCCCCGCGGGTTGTGATGGGCTTTTGGCGCTGCCCCACCTTGAAGGCGCTTTCTGCCCCGAATTCAACCCGAATGCCAGGGCTGTCTTTTTTGGTGCCACACTGCGCCACGGGCGCGCCCACTTTATTCGCGCCATCCTGGAAAGTGTGGCCTTCATGCTCAAGCGCAACCTCGACCTGGTGGAGGGCTTGGGAATCGGAGTGAAAGCTATTACCAGCCTGGGCGGCGGGGCGCGCAGCCCCCTCTGGCTGCAGATCAAGGCGGATGTGCTGCAAAAGCCTGTGCAGACCATTCAGGTGGAGGAAGCCGCCTGCCTGGGAGCCGCCATCCTGGGTGCGGTAGCCGCGGGTGCATACCCCACCATCGGAGAAGCGGTAGCCCACATGGTACAACCCAAAGATACCCTCCAACCCAATCCCGCCCACCAGCAGATGTATCAACAGCGGTATGAGGATTACATCAACCTTTACGATCATTTAAAGCCGATGTTTAATCCTTAAAAACAACGGAAGGCAGATGACAAGAATTATGGTTCTCAACATCATCCGTAAGCAAATCGACCTGGCCCAATCCATACTTCTTTATTACACTCCCATCACTCCGGCTGCCTTCGAGCGCGAGTTTATTATCTTCGGATAATTGAATTAAGCCGGATACCACACCCGACTATTTACGGAGGTCATGATGCAGCCCATTACCGCAGGTTACGTTTCCCTCGGCACCGAGTTTTACGTGCCCGACCGCTTGATCGCCATCACCGCCGATGCCGAACGGCAGATCGCCGCGGCCGGCATTGAGTTAGTGCGCACCGATCCCGTGTTTGCGCTGGGACAGGAGCAGCGCGCCATCCGCGAGCTGAAAGCCCAGCCGTGGGATTTTTTGATCGTGAATGTGATCAACTGGATCGACCCGCGCGCCGCCTCGCGCCTGCTCTACGAATTCCGCCACGAGCCGATCGTGCTGTACAGCAAGGGCGGCTTCACCGAGAGGGACACGCTCATTTCTCCGGCCGCGGGGGCGGGTTCCACCGCGCTGCGCTTCCCGATGGAGCGCTGGGGGATCCAATTCAAGTACCTGTTCAACGGCCCCGATCAGCCCATGGATGTGGCCGGAATCGTCCAGTTTGGCCGCGCCGCCCAGACGATGAAGAAACTGCGCTCTGCCCGCGTCGGCATCCTGGGATTTAACGATATGGGCCTGTACACCACCGGTTTCAACGTGACCAGCCTGCGCGGTGCAACCGGTGTGGAGGTGGAGTCGTTCGACATGCTCCAGCTCGATCGCCAGATGGCTGCCATCCCGGATGAGGCAGTGAAAGCCGAGGTCACCCGCATCACCGCCGATTGGCAGTACCCGCTGGGCAAGCCAAAAGAAGCTGCAATCGAGCGCGCCGTCCGCATGTACTTGGCGACGGTGGAGATCTGCAAGCAAAAGAACTTCAGCGCCGTCTCGTATAAGTGCGTGGAGGGCATCCCGGCCTTCATGAATGCCGTCCACAGCGTGCCATCCGCCCTGGTCGCCACTGCCGGTTACCCCTATGTGGACGAGGACGATGTGGGCAACCTGGTGGCAGAGCTGATGCTCAAGTGGCTGTCGGGAGGACAACCGGTGACCTTCCTGGAGCATTACGAGCACCATCCCGACTGGATTTTACTGGGTGTGGATGGCTTCATCCCCATGCAACTGCTGGCCGGCAAGCCGCAGGTCAAGCCGATCCAGACTGTGCTGCTGGATGGCCTGGTATTCTGCGGGCCGATGAAAACCGGGCGCATGACCCTGGCCTGCCTCTCCGAGGATAACGCCGGGTACCGCATGCACATCGTGACCGGCGAAGGCGTAACTCCGCCGCAATGGGTCGAGATGGGTGTGCCACTGCCCTCCTGGCCTTCGGTTAAGTTCATCCCTGACTCCAGTGTGCGCCAGATCCTCGATCACGTGCAGTCGCAGCATTTCGCGGTGGTATTCGGGGATTATGCCCAGGAGTTGATCGAGTTGTGCAATTTGCTGGGTATCAAAACCGTGATCGATTAAGGCACGCGCATGGAACCCATGACTTTCAGCGATTTTCAGAATCTCTCCAATGGCCCAATGTCAATGGACGCCCTTGTCTTGGTCAATTCCAGTTCCCCATCGTATCCCCAGGGAACAGATTTCGTCCTGCCATATCTCGACCACTTTGGGGTTCCCTACACACTGTGGGATATCAACCGCGCTCCCTTGCCTGCTGGTTTAGGCGAATATGCCCTGTTGGTGATCGCCCATCCCCAGGCTGATCCACAAGGTCACCAGTTCCCCCGCCAACGCCTGTTGGAGGCGATAAAAACGGGCGCCGGGTTGGTGACCTTTGACCCGGCGCTGGGGTTGAAACCCCTTCTGGATCATGTAAAACCCGCTGAAGCGGGTTCGGACATCATCGTGGCGTTTTCCCGCCCTCACCCGATTACTTCCCGCCACACGACCAACGAAACCATCCCGCTGTCTGCCCCCTTACGCCTCACTCCCATTTCCAGCGAAGAAATTCTCCTTACCGCAGGCAGTGCTCCTTTGTTGTCAATTTCCTCGCTGGGCGCGGGTCGTATCGTCCAATGGGCTTCCGCAGATTGGATGGACACCCACTATCTGGGCCCACTCGGCGGACTGGATGATGTACTGTGGCGTTCGCTGGTCTGGGCAGCGCGTAAGCCATTTGCACTGCAAGGGCTACCTCCGTTGGTCACGATGCGTGTGGATGATGTTGCGGCAACCGGTCACTTGTGGGGACAATCCCCGCTGTGGTGGGTTCACACCGCCAACCGCTACGGGTTTAAACCCTGGTTAGGTCTGTTTCCCTACAACCTGACTGAGCCTGCCATTGCCGAATTGCGCGAGCTGTTGTTAAATCAAAAAGCAACCGCCTTCCCCCACGCTTTTGGCCGCCCCCGCCGGGGGATAAATCCTCCGTCTGATATCACCAAGCCGGATGAATCCAGCTCTACATCCAGTCGGATTGATCCGGCTTCACCATCTCAGATGCTGGATACATCCAAAAATCCGTGCCCCTACTACTTCCCAGCCGGTAAGCCCGTCGGAGACGGGCGTCCGCGTTCACTTCTTTTGCGCGCCCCCACCTACGATGAATTTATTTATTACGACCACGAGAACAAGCGCCCCTGGATTGACGAGGAAGCTGCCCGTGGGTTAGCCGCGGTAGATGCATGGTATGCCGCCCACACCCCACTGCCGATATCCAGCTATGCCATCGCTCATTGGGGCGAGATGGGCAGCAACACCCTGGAGCACGTGCACGATCGTTGGGGCTGTGAGTTCATCGCCACGTATCACGGTGTGGATGCCCCGCTCGAAGGCGCAAACTGGCTGGTTGCCGGCCCATTCCGCCAGCACGAGACACCCGGCAGCGCCTTGTTCGATAGAACGAACCGCGGGGATCGTTCGATGTACTACGCCGATTTCATCAATTTTGCAGACCGGCGGTTCTTCCTATGCTGCACCGAGGTCCGTGATGAGACCGGTTACGAGTGGGCGCCCGATGGGGATGTGGAGAAAAGCGCAGCCCGCGGGTTACGCCAGCTCAAACAGGCGCTGGACAGCTTTGCCATGCCTGTGCTCTTCACCCACGAGACGGACTACATTTACAAAATATCGCCCGAGGCCTGGGAAGCTCAACTGGCCCGCATTGCTTCCGGGCTATCGGCCTACAAGCCCATTTTTGTCACCCTCGACGAGGGTATTCGCTACGTCAGGGCTACCAAAACCTCGCGGCTGGCGTCCGCAGCCTATGATCCCGTGACCCACGAAGTCACAGCCCATTTCACCGGGCACACGGATGTACTCACGCACTTCCACTTGTTCACCAGTGAGTATGAAATTACCTCCCGGTTGGTGGAAGTGGCGCCTTTTAAAGATGGACGCACCATCAAATGCAAGATCGAATAATTGCTGCACACCACCAATGCCAGGGATTGGGGGCAAGGCTGGCTCAATGATGGTTATTTCGATCGGGCGCTCAAGAATCTACGCGCTGTTGAGGCTGACTACAAGCTTTAGAGTTTCATCGAGAAGGGAATAAACCATGAACATACCACCTGCCCAGGCCGCGTTTGTTGGTTTTGGTGAAGTCAACACCCCGCGCGATCTGATCGAACGCAAATGCCAGGCCGCGCAAACCGCCCTGCAAAAAGCAGGCTTGCAACTGTTCGTCACCGCTCCGGTCAGCGATGATCCTGCCGGTGTAGAAGTCAGCCGCGCTCGAAATGAGCTGGCTGCGGCCGACTTTGATGTATTGATCGTCTGCCTGGCAGGCTGGATCCCCTCTCATGCCGTGATCGATGTGGTCAGCCCGTTTGCCCACAAGCCGATGGTGCTGTGGGGTCTGACGGGCGAATATGTCCGTGACCACAACCAGGCCCCAAGGCGATTGATCACTACCGCCGACCAGGCCGGTACAACCGCCCTGCGCGACACCTTCGATGCCTTGGGATTCCGCTTTAAATTCATTTACGATACTGCGGATGCCCCTTATGCTGCTGCCGGACGCGTGAAAGATTTCTGTGTGGTGGCGCAAGCTGCCGCCCGGCTGCACTCGGCGCGCATCGGCTCGATGGGCTGGCGGGACATGAAGCTCTTCGCCACCCAGGTAGACGCTGCCTCGCTGCGGCGCGTGGTGGGAACCGAGCTGGAAATCTTCGAGACCCTCGAAATTGCTCAGCGCATGCCCGCTCAGGATCCTGCGGAGGTAGCGCACATCGCCGATGGGTTGATCGTTACCTGGCAGTCGGATAAACCGCTCAGCGTCGAAATTCTTGAGCCCAGCATCCGCCTGTATCTGGCCGTCATGGAGCTGGTCCGCCTGCGCCATTACCAGGCCATCACGCTGAACGATGTAGATGGGGTCAAAAAGCTGCTCGGTTTCACCCCCGCCGCCGCTTTGATGATGCTTTCAGACCTTGGAGGGCTGACCACTATACCTGAAAACGACGGACTCGGGGCGGTCACCCAACTCATCGTACGCTTTCTCACCGGCCAGGCGGCAGCATATTTCGAGTTCTATGAGTTCTTCAAAGACTGCGTTTTAATGGGTGTGCCTGATTTCGTCCCGGCGGGTGTCGTGGATGGCGCGGTGCAGATACGCCTGACCCGTTTTGGCCAGCTATCCGTGGGTGTGCTGAATGTTTCAAAGGTCAAAACCGGGCGTGTGACGCTGTGCCGTCTGGCCAGCCGTGGTGATCGCTACCGCCTTCACATCGTAACCGGCGAGGCGGTCACCCCGCGCCCATGGGAAGAAGCTGGTTGGACACCGCCGGCCCCACAGCTGCCCAGCCTGGAAGTGATCCTCGACTCTCCGGTGGAGGATTTCGCCCAAAAAGTGTGCGGCCAGCACTACATCCTCGCCTATGGCGACATCCGTCCGCAGCTGGCAGATCTGTGCCAGTTGCTGGGTATTGAGTTAGTTTAAATTGTACAAGGAAGTTTATATGCTTAGAATTGGTATTGCTGAAACGAATATCACTCCAGAACCGGGGCTGCGCGTCGCCGGGATGTTGAATCCCCCAAAAGCTGAAGGAACTCAATGGCCATTATTTGGCCGCGTGGTGGTATTCGACGATGGGATTCATCCGGCGGCAATTGTCTCCCTGGATAATCTTCTGCTGGCACCGGCAATCATACCCGAGCTGCGCCAGGCCATGACTGCCGGGACCGGGCTTGAGCCGTCCGATGTCATGATCGCCTGCACCCACACCCATCGCGCCCCTTTCACTGCGGCATTGATGGACGAAGACATCGATTTTGGTTATGTGGATGATCTGCGTCAACGCCTGGCTGGTTGTATGGCTCAAGGGATGCAGGCGCGCCAGCCTGCACAATGCAAAGCAGGCCATATCCAGGCGCCAGGCTGGACTTTCAACCGCCGGCAGGTTTATCGCAGCGAACGATACGGCGAACAGGTCGGTACGCAAGGTCCGCAAACCATCGACCCATTCCTGCGCAACGAAGGGCCGGAAGATAACGAGTTGAAAGTGGTGCGGTTCGAAACCCCTGCGGGCAAGGGATTGGGGGGCCTGGTCAACTTTGCCTGCCACACCACGGTGATGGGCGGTGAACCGGTTTATTCGGCTGACTATGCCGGCCCATTGACGGAGGAGCTCACACGGCATTATGGCGGGATTTTTGGCTTCCTGCAGGGCGCAGCCGGGAATTTATGGTGCATCGATACATCCCAGATGACCTCGGTTCTTGCCAGGGATTACATGGGCGCGGATCACGCCCAACGGATGGGGAGCGCGCTGGCCCAAAAAGCGAGTGAGGCTTTGGATTCAAGCAGGACGGTCACGGGTGGGCGTGTGCGAATGGCGCGCGAAGTGCTGCGCATCCCGCAGCGCCGTCCCACTAAAGAGCAGGTGGAATTAGCAAAATGGTACCTGGAGCAAGCCCCACAAGATATTAACCAGCAAGAATTTACTCGCAAAGTCTATAACCACGACTTTACCTTCTTCAACAATGATGCCGTGGTCCAGGAGTGGTTTGCGCGTGAGATCATCGGTATGTGGGAGTGGCAGCGCCGGGTGGGCACCCGCCAGCTGATCGAGGAAGTCGAAATCCAGGTGATAGCCGTGGGGGATGTGGCCTTCGTGGGCCTTCCGGGCGAAATCTTCACCGAATTTGGCCTGCAGATTAAGGCACAGTCTCCATTCGAGCAGACATTCGTTATCGAGCTGGCCAATGGCTGGCACGGTTATATCCCCACAGTGGAGGCCTTCGCCCATGGCGGGTATGAACCACGCCAGGGATACGCCAGCCGCCTGGTTCCCGAAGCGGGCGACTTGATGTGCAGCACCGCGCTGCGCCTGCTCCATCAACTCACTGTAGATTGAACCATATCGAATCCATGTTCCCGACCCCGTCCACAAAAACCGCACAGTTGGCGCTGGATACCATCCAGCAAGTCCCAAGGGAAGGCATCCCCAGCTGGCTGTTGAATGTGATGGAGCATGCAGCCATCGAACGCCTGGCAGGGGTACTGCCGGGTGATTACCGGAAAGACCCGGAAGAGGTCTACCTGAAGTTCCAACAGTCCATCGGGACTTGCCTGCTTGACCAGTGGATCCCGCTCAACCCTCTGACGATCGGGAGTACCGGGTTTGAGGAAGATGCGAAGACCAGGAATACAGCTACAACCGGCGCAGAACAAATCATGTGCGATGGCATCCCGATCGACTCACCCGAATCGGTGGTGGAACACATGGAACGGTTCGTATTTCCGGCGATCCGCCAGGCCATCACCGGATTCGATGTATCCCGGCGTGTCAAGGAAATCGTTAAAAGTGAAACCGCACTCCAACACCGCTTAGGCCCTGCCATCCTGAAGAGTGGATATGATTTTGTAAGCTTTCCCACCCTGGCTTACTACACGTACGGGTATGCCAATTACTTCCAGGCCTATGCCCTGTATCCCGAGGTGATCGAAACCCACTTCTCATTACAGGCGGACCTGGCCTTGCTCAACAACCGGGCAGCCGCCCGCGCCTACATCGAGGCGGGTTTACCGCCCTTGTTCCGGCTAGATCATGACATGGCAGATTCGCATGGGCTGCTGGTGCGTCCGGATACGCTGGATAAGCTCTGGTTGCCTCACTTTGCCCGCTGCCTGGAACCGCTGCTTCACACCGATGTGGGCTTGATCTGGCATTGCGATGGAAACCTGATGCAGATGGTGCCCCGCCTACTGGAGGTGGGCATCCGTGGCTTTCAAGGGTTTCAGTACGAAGATGGCATGGATTACGAACGAATCTGCCGGATGAAAACGAAGGCGGGTGAAAGCCTGGTCATCATAGCCGGCGTTTCGGTGACACGCACCTTGCCGCATGGCACTCCATCCGCTATCCGGCGTGAGATGGCCTGGCTGGTCGAGAACGGCCCCAAAACGGGCCTATTTCTCGGCGCTTCGAGCAGCATTACTCCCGGCGTGCCGTGGGAAAACCTGGTCACATTGGTTGAAGGGTTAAAGTATTATCAAACCCAGCATTGTGGGTAACCTGTCGGCCCACGGTGTCTTTCATCATGACATGGTGTTAGATATCTTGATGAGGTAGAATACCCCCCTGCATACTGATGTGGTGATTGTGAAGACGGGGATAGGCACCCAAGCACAGTCCAGTGAAGGAGCCACAGGAAGCAGTATCGAATCTCATGGATAGATAAGGACGATTATGACATTGGTTACAAGGTTGGCAAACATCACAGTTGCGCGGGTAAATCGTATTCCCCGCGAGCTTAGGCTGTTTGCGGCGGCCTCGCTGGCATTAGGCGTCGCGTACAGCATGTTCGACTCGATTTTTAACAATTTCCTCGATCAACGTTTTGCTATCACCCCGTTCCAGCGATCGTTTCTGGAGTTACCGAGGGAGCTGCCAGGATTTTTGGTGGTATTTGTATCCGCAGCGCTGTGGTTTTTATGCAGCCGCCGGCTGGCGGTGGTGTGCATGCTGATCGGCGCGGCGGGTGTGTTGTTGATCGGTTTCGCTTCGCCAAGTTTTTATATGATGCTGCTCTGGTTGTTCATCTATAGCATGGGCCAACACCTGTATATGCCGCTGGCTTCTGCAATCGGGATGGAGTTGGCCCGCGAAGGCCAGACTGGGCGGCGCTTGGGACAGCTCAACGCCATCCGCAACGCGGCTGCCATCGGGGGAAGCTTCCTGGTGGTGATTGGATTCCGTTCCCTGGGTTTTCGCTTTGAGCATATTTTCATCCTGGCGGCCATCGGCCTGACCATCGCAGCTTCGTTGATGTTGGCGATGAAGCCTACCCCCACCCACAAGGCAGGCGCTTACCTGCAGCTGCATAAGGAGTATAGGCTGTACTACACCCTGGCTGTGATTTCTGGAGCGCGCAAGCAGCTGTTCATTACATTTGCTCCCTGGGTGCTGGTAAAAATCTTTGACCAGCCGACGGAAATAATGGCCTCGCTGTTTTTGGCGGGTGGGATCATCGGTATTATATTCCAACCGTACCTGGGCTGGGCAATCGACCACTTTGGCGAGCGGCCCGTGTTGGCCTCGGAGGCGATCATCCTGGTGTTTATTTGTTTCGGCTACGGATTTTCGAAATTTCTACTTCCCGCAAGATTAGCCTTCCCGGTGGTGGTGGGCTGTTTTCTACTCGATCAGATGGTGTTCTCTGTCAGTATGGCTCGTTCTACTTACATCAAAAAGATCGCCAAACAACCCCAGGACGTGCAACCAGCCCTGACAGCCTCGGTGACCATCGACCATATTTTCTCGATCAGCGCTGCTCTGCTGGGCGGTGTCATTTGGGACCGTTTTGGATTCCAGTACGTGTTCCTGTTTGGGGTAGGCATCGCTCTCTTGAGCCTGGTTGCCGCACTGCAAGTGAAGGTGCCAGGAAAAGGGTTGGTATGACCTCCACAATTCGTACCCGAACCGCCGAGATCACCGACGCAGCCGGGTTAGCTCAGCTGGTGCGGCTGAACGCCCTCTTCAACAGCGCCAGTGATTCCCCTGAGCAGATCGCTGCCCGTCTTGCAGACCCACACCGCGTGGAGACACCCATCCTGGCCGAAACCGAAGGCCATATCGTCGGGTTTGCATCCCTGCGCGTGGTGCCGTGCATTTTTTTCGCCGACCCGTACGCCGAGTTGACCGAGCTTTACGTGGAAGAAAGCCATCGTCGACACGGCGTAGGACGTGCTCTCGTAGCGCACGCGGAACAGCTGGCACTGGAAAAAGGCGCTCGGCAGATGCTCATCTCAACCGATTTTTACAATCAAGCTGCCCAATCCCTCTACCGTTCTATGGGCTACGTCCATTACGATATCACCCTGTGCAAAGAAATAAGTAAAAAATGAAAATTTCCCGCATTCGAATATACCAACCCAAAAAATCCAATCCTCACTTCAACCAGAGCGATTGGGTGGTTACGGTAGAGACAGATGCTGGCCTGATCGGCATCGGTGAAGGCGGCACACATGATACACTCGCCCAGTGCGCGGCTGCCCTCATCGGTGAGGATGCAGACCGGGTTCAACATCTCTGGCAGTTGATGTACCGCGGCTGGTTCTACCCCGCCGGCCGCGAAAAGCTGCACGCCCTCGGTGCCATCGACATGGCACTTTGGGATCTAAAAGGTAAACAGCTCAATGCCCCCGTTTACGAGCTGCTAGGTGGGCTGACCCGCAATTATATCGAGTGTTATTCGACCGGCTTCCCCTGGCAGGGATCGCTGGCTGAGACTGCGCAGGCTTGTGTGCAGGCGGGTTTTCGCGCCTACCGTACGGCGGTTGCCGATCCAGGGGATGGCGTTTTCGACGCCCGTCGCATGGTCGAGCAGACGGCTGCTAACTGCCGCGAGATCGCCGAGGCCGTGGATGGCCGCGGCGATTGGGCCATTGACTTCCATACCCGCCTCGACCTGGCTGACGCCGTGCGGTTGTGCGGGTTGATCGAACCGCTCAACCCGCTGTTCGTCGAAGATCCATTGCGTTCTGAAAACCCGGGTGTGTTGTCCACGCTTCGAACCCAGGTAAAAGTTCCCATTGCGGTCGGCGAGCAGTTTGGCGACCGTTGGGATATCAACGAGCTGATCGAACGCCACTTGATCGACTACACCCGCGTCACGCTGCCAAATGTAGGCGGTATTACCGAGTGGATAAAGATCGCCGCAATCTGTGAAACGCACTACGTTGGGATGGTACCGCATTTTACGGGCCCTATCTCCCTCGCGGCGCTGGTGCACGTGCTGTGCGCCTTGCCGGTTCCTGCGATAGTTGAAATAGGCGGAGCTATCCCCAGGCTGCCATCCCACCTTACCCTCGGCTGCACCTTCCGCGATGGCAAATTATGGCCGGAGCCTCACGCCGGCCTGGGGGTAGAATTCGACCCGGAAGGAGCACAGCTTATTGCCGAGATCACCGAGCACGATGAACCGATTCCAACCTATCGCCGGCCGGATGGCTCGTTCACCAATTGGTGACAAAATACAGACTTGAATTCATCTGCCAGCCATTTTCAATCACCAATCCACATTCTTCAATCAACAATCAGCAATCTACAATCAGCAATCAGCAATCCACAATTCCCATAGGAGTATCAATGTCAGCCTTTACTACTCGTCCCGTCATCATGGGCACCCGCGGTGTGGTTACTTCAGGCCACTACCTGGCTACCGCCGCCGGGCTGCACATCCTCATGCAAGGAGGCAATGCCTTTGATGCCGCCGTAACCATGGGCCTGTGCCTGGCACAGCTCGAACCGCAGAATAACGGTCTGGGAGGTGAAGTGCCCACCCTGGTCTACTCGGCGAAAGAGAAAAAAGTTCACGCTGTCAGCGGTATGGGCTGGTCACCTCAGGCTTTCACCATCGACTGGTGCCGGCAAAATGGGATTGATCTGATCCCCGGCGATGGTTACCTGCCTGCCTGTGTGCCGGCGATGATAGACACTTACTGTCTGGTACTGGCCCGTTTTGGCACGCTGAGCTTCATCCAGGCAGCCACACCCGCCATCGAACTGGCTGCTAACGGCTACCCGGTTTATCCTGGCCTGCACAATTTCCTGGCCAACCAACGGTACCATTTCACAGAACACTATCCTACCACCGGCAAGGTATTCCTCCATAATGGCCGCGCTCCCGAGATAGGCGAGATCATCCGCAACCCCGATTGGGCCAGTGTCCTCCAGGGCATGGCAAAAGCCGAAGCCGCCTGTACCAAAGGGCGTGTGGCTGGGATTGAGGCGGCTCGCGATGTATTTTACAAGGGCGAAATCGCCGATCGCATTGTTGATTTCATCACCCAATATCCTGTTGAAGATGCCTCCGGTAAAGCACATACCGGGCTACTCACTACTGCCGATATAGCTGAATGGCACGCTTCGCTCGAAGGGGCGGTAACGGTCAACTACCGCGGGTTGGATGTTTATAAATGTTCATCCTGGACGCAAGGACCGGTGTTCCTCCAGCAGCTGACCCTGCTCGAAGGCTATGACCTGGCTGCCATGGGCCACAACTCTGCCAATTACTTGCACACCTGGATCGAGTGCGCCAAGCTGGCCTTTGCCGACCGAGAGGCCTATTATGGCGATCCATTGATGGATGATGTACCGTTTGATGTTTTATTATCAAAAGAGTATGCCGCTCACCGACACTCCCTGGTTGGGAAGACAGCCTCACCCGATATGCGCCCCGGAGACGTGGGCCGCGGCTTCCCAGAATATGCCACGCTCCCCATCCTGGAGGACAACCGCCGGGCATTAGAACCTCACAACCACACCGGTGATACCACGCATCTCGACGCTGTGGATGCCCAGGGCAACATGATCGCCTGCACGCCATCTGGCGGTTGGATTCAAGCATCGCCGGTGATTGATGGGCTGGGTTTCCCACTCGGTACGCGCGGCCAGATGTTCTATCTTAATGCGGCCCGTCCCAACGCCCTCGCCCCGCACAAACGCCCACGCGCCACATTGACGCCCTCCCTGGTTATGAAGGACGGCGAGCCGTACATGGTGTTCGGGACCCCCGGCGGAGACTGCCAGGATCAATGGACGCTTCAGTTCTTCCTCAATTATGTCGACTTCAGCATGAACATCCAGGAAGCCCTGGATGCCCCCACCGTCCACACCGATCATTTCCCCTCCTCGTTCTACCCACGCCAGGCATTCCCGCTATCCGTCTCTGCGGAGAACCGCATCCCAACCGAAGTCATCCGCGAGCTGGAACGCCGCGGCCATAAGGTCAGCGTGACCGAGGGCTGGGTGCACGGCAAAGCGATGGGCATCCGCTTCGACCAAGAACAAGGGGTTATACTGGGCGGTGCGTCGCCCAAGGGTGATGTAGGCTACGCAATAGGATGGTGATAAAAAACTCTTATGACTACTCTCGCTCCTTTTACCCTCTCCTGGGATGATCACGTTCCGATTGACTTATCCTTCGTGTTTGCCCACGAGAAACCCGCCGGCAAGCACGGCTTTCTCACCGTCCAAGGCGAAGCCTTTGCTTTTGAGGACGGCGTCGAAGCCCGCTTTTGGGGCACGAACTTCAACAGTGGAGCGTGCTTCCCCGAGCACGCCTACAGCGAGATGGTCGCCCGCCGCCTGGCGCGGTTCGGCGTCAACATGGTGCGCTTCCACCAGATGGATGCCGAATGGGCCACCCCAAACCTGTTTACATACAACCGCGCCCGTCCAAAGGAAGATACGCGTTCCTTCGACCCCAAGAGCATGGAGCGCCTTGATTACCTCATCTACCGCCTCAAGGAGGAGGGTATTTACATCTTCCTCGACATGCTCACCTACCGCCAGTTCCGACCCGGTGATGGCGTGGACGCCGTTGACCAGCTGCCTCAGGCAGCCAAACCCTATACCTACTTCGATTCACGTCTGATCGAGCTGCAAAAAGAATTCAACCGCGATTTGTGGACGCATACCAACCCTTATACCCGCCTGGCTTATAAAGATGATCCAGCCATTGCCCTCACCGAGATCGTTAACGAATCGGACTTCTTTGCCAACAAAGTGACTCTCGAGCCTTATCGCACCCGCCTCGAAGGTCTGTACCGCGAATGGGCTGGGAAGCATGATCTCAAGGTTAATAACGGCACAGTCAACTTCGCCCAGCCCAGTCCTCATATGGCGCGGTTCTTCGTCTCGTTGGCGCAAAACCACTACTGCGAGATGATCACCCACCTGCGCTCCATTGGCGTGCGCATCCCTGTCAACGGCACCAACTGGTCACAAACCCTGGGGATCGCTGAGGCCCAAAAGGCTGCCGACTTTTCTGACACCCATCCCTACTGGAATTTTCCTACCTGGGAAGATGCGAACGGCACTACCTGCCGTCCGATGGTGGGTGAAGCCGTCAACAGCTTCTCCTGGGTGGCTGCCATGCGCCTGCTCGACAAGCCCATGTTTATCTCCGAATGGGATCATGCCTGGCCCGATCCCTGGCGCGCCGAGAGCCCACTGGCGATGGCTGCCGTGGCAGCCCTCCAGGGCTGGAGCGGGGTTGTCATTCACACCTACCGTTATTCCACCTGGGAACCCGAAAACCGCATCGGTGGCGGTGCACAGACCATCAACGGTATCCCCTACCGCAACCATTTCGATTCGTTCAACGATCCCGCCAAGTTCGGCTTGTTCTATCATGCTGCCTTGCTGCTGCGGCGCGGCGATGTTCAACCTGCCGCGCAAACGGTGGCAGTGCAGTGCCCGGCTGAGGATGGAGCATTTCAGCTGCGCTCGGGTTACGGCAGCCTGAAGGTGTTGAACACCACCCCGGAATTGCACCGCGTCGGGCTGGTATTCGGCGAAACGTTATCGTCTTCTCCCCAGGAGAACACCAACAGCGCGGAGGGTAATCTTCGCGTTGGGCCAGACGATGTGCTGGTAGACTCCAGTTCCGGCGAAATCCGCTCGGATACTGGAGAGCTCTGGCGCAGCTGGCAGAAACGCTACGGGACGATCAACACACCGCGCACCCAGGCGGCGTACGGCTTTCTGGGTTCCGCCGGCGCCATACAGCTGGCGGACCTGGCGCTCGAAGTCAAGACCGACTTCGCCACCATTGCCTTATCCTCACTCACCGACGATCCGATTTGCGATTCCCCATCCCTGCTTCTCACCGCGGTCGGCCGCGCGGATAACACCGGCGCGGAATATTCCGCGGATGGCAAACGCCAGCTCAGTTTTGGCCGCGCACCAGTGCTGATCGAGGTCATCGAAGCAAAAATATCTTTACAAACCCACCGTCCAAACCTGAAAGTATGGGTGGTCAGTGACCACGGTGAAGTGGTCACCCGCCTGCCGGTAAAATACGAAAACGGCAGGTTGGCCTTCGAGATCGGCCCTCAACCTGCCTGGAATCCTAGCACCATGTTTTATATAATAAAGACATAAAATAGGGGCGGGTCCTGAAGCGTGCTCTTTACGCTCACCCGCCCCTAGCGCTCAAAACCCCCAATTTTCCGAGATCTCTTTCTTTCATAAAGGAGTAAACCATGAATATAGATGACTTAACCACCTTCATGCAAACCCACTCCGAGGCCATTCGCAACCTGGTACAAGGCATCTCTGATGAACAAGCCCATTGGAAACCGGATCCCGATTCCTGGTCTATCCTGGAGGTGCTCTGCCACCTGTATGATGAAGAGCGCATGGATTTCCGCGTCTACCTCGATATTATTCTTCACAGGCCAGGCGAGGTCTGGCCGGCGATCGACCCGAAAGGATGGGTGATCTCCCACCAGTATCACCAGCGCGATCTGGCGCAAACGGTCAATAACTTTCTAGCAGAACGCGAGAAAAGCCTGGCCTGGTTGAAAGGACTGGTATCACCCGACTTGCAGGCGGTATACAATGCACCCTGGGGCTCCATGACCGCCGGCAATATGTTCGCCGCCTGGGTAGCGCATGACCTCCTGCACCTGCGCCAGCTGGTTGAGCTCCATTATAAATACACCACCCAGTTCGTGCAGCCCTACTCCGTACTCTACGCAGGCGGGTGGTAATAAAAAAAAGCAACGGATGAGAATCACGGTCTTGGCCACGGGTTCGCGTGGAGATATACAGCCTTTTCTCGCCCTGGCTTATGGATTATTGCAAGCCGGGCATGAACTCTGCTTCGTATCCAACGCCATCTTCGCGCCATTGGTCCGACCATACGGGCTGTCCTTTCGCCCAATCAGCTGGGATCCGGTCGAATCCCTACGCAAACAACCCATGCTGGCAGGATGGAAGTGGTATCAGTTCCCCGTTGAAGCTCGTAAAGCCCAGCGCCTCACGCGGCAAGTTTACGAACAGGCCCAGCGTGAGTCCTGGCTGGCCTGCCAGGATTGCGAGCACCTGGTGTACAGCCTGCTCTCCCCGTGGGGTTACAGTATAGCTGATAAATTAGGCATACCAGCCATACCCGGCGTGCTCCATCCCCTGACCCCCACACGGTACTTCCCTACCCAACTGCTGTTACACAACCTGGGCGGAACCCTGAACCTTTTTTCGCACCGGCTGGCTGAGCAGGCATTGTGGTTGATCATACGCCAGCCCACAAACCAGTTCCGCACACAGACACTCCACATTCACCCCATCCAATCTACCAACCTGCTGGCTTTGCTGCGGCAGCAGAAAATACCCTTGCTGTGCAACCTCAGTCCTACCATCATACCGCGCCCTCTTGATTGGCCAGATACGGTCCACATGCAGGGTTACTGGTTTTTACCTGCTCCCGTGAGCTGGCAGCCATCCGCGGAATTAACCGAATTTCTCCACCAGGGTCCTCCACCCATCTACATCGGTTTTGGCAGCATGGTATACCGCGATCCGCAGACGGTGGGCAAAACAGTGCTCGAAGCGCTCCGGCTGTCCGGGCAGCGAGGGATTCTGGCCCGCGGCTGGGGAGGGTTACAAATCGATTCTGTGACTTCAGAGCGGATATTCTGTATCGACGAAGCACCACACGATTGGCTGTTCCCACAGACAAAGGCCGTTGTGCATCATGGTGGAGCGGGCACGACCGCGGCGATTTTACGCGCCGGGGTGCCGGCAATCACCATCCCATATATGCAAGATCAACCGTTTTGGGCGCAGCGGCTGCAGCAATTCGGCGTCAGCCCCAGCCCCATTCCACATAAGAAGCTGAGCGTAGAAAACTTAACCGAGCATCTGGTGATGGTCTCACAAGATGCAACATACCAGACTCGCGCCAGACAAATTCGTGAGCAAATTCGCGCCGAACAGGGTGTAGAATGTGCAGTATCCACGATCGAAGATTATTTCCGCAAGACAGGATAAACCATATGACTTGGAACCTACCCGATAATGAGCGCACTTACCTGCGCAACCTGGCTCAAAAGCAGGCCGAATACGCGGTCCTGCCTGTGATGGCTGAACGTATGAAAATGTGGTATGAGCTGAACGATGCCCATCCGGGGGCGCGGCCTCCGGTCATCATCGAAACCTGGACCTTCGACCGTGACTTTATGCCCGAGAGCCTCTACCGGTGTACCTCGCCGGTTGGCCGCGATATCGAAACCCAGCTCCTGCGGAACGTTCGCAACCATGAATTCATCAACGATGATAAAGTGATCCCCGACACTTTCGATATCGGCTGGTTTGTGGAGCAGGATGAATTTGGGGTGCAGATCCAAACTGAACGGGTAAAAGATGCCCAAGGGGTAGAAACAGGTTTCAGGGTGCTGCATCCCATCAAAGACCTTGAACGAGACCTACCGCTCCTAAAACCTGCGGCTTTCCGCGTGGACCGCCAGAAGACTCTTGATTGGCAGGCCTTCTTGACAGATTTACTAGGCGATTTCCTGCCAGTTGTGATCCGCACCGGTACCTTTGGTAGCACCATGCTCACCAACCGGGTTGTCGAACTGATGGGCATGGAGGCCTACTTCACTGCCATGTACGACCAACCGGAAGCTATCCACCGTCTGATGGCTTACTTGCGCGATAATGCCTTGAACATGATGCACTGGGCTGAAGCAGAGGGCCTGCTGCACCTGAACAACAGCAATCAGGACAGTTTCGGCTCCAGCTACAACTTCACCACCCGACTGCCGCGTGCCCCTCTCTCTGACGGAGTGGATCGTGTAGTCCAGCTTAGCGATATGTGGGGCTGCACAAACAGCCAGGAGATGGTGGGTGTCTCGCCGCGTATGTATCGCGAGTTTTGCTTCCCCTATTATCGCGAGGTGTGCGAGCCGATGGGATTGCTCTACTATGGCTGCTGTGAGCCGGCTCACCCGTTTTGGAGAGAAATCAGCCAGCTGCCTCATCTCAAAAAGATCTCCATCTCGCGTTGGTGCGACCAGCACTTCATGGGGGAGGCTCTGCGGGGCAGCGGGGTTGTTTACTCACGTAAACCGGATCCCAACTTCCTGAGTGTAGATGACAGGCTCGATGAGGATGCCTGGTCCGCCCACATCCGCGAAACCCTTGCGGCCACCCGCGGCGTGTTCGTCGAGTTTATCATCCGCGATGTATAC
>Ga0315274_10004093_pt1 | contig 21532 bp, 20 predicted proteins | sample YL17G02_20_MG_FD_203700 | JGI IMG/M metagenome (GOLD analysis project Ga0315274, IMG submission 203700) | Sediment microbial communities from Yellowstone Lake, YNP, Wyoming, USA - YL17G02_20 | ecosystem: Environmental > Aquatic > Freshwater > Lake > Sediment | place: USA: Wyoming | collected...
CTTCTTCAGCAGCATTGACAGCAATCAAGGCAAAAATTCCAGTTGTGATTGGACAACCAATCGTTGTTTTATGTTTATTAGTTATAATGGTGCGAATGTCATTAATTGTTATTACTTTCCCTTTAGGAACTTTCTTCATTATTGCATCGACTTCTATCGGTGATGGAATTGCACAAGTGCCAGTTCCCCAGCGTTTACTCATTTCCCCTTCTATCCCCACAACCTTAGGTAAATTTTTATTATCATTTAATTTTTCACGCCAACTTTTCTTTTTTAACGTTTTTGTTTCCTTCCTTGAAAATTTATTAAACTTTGAGTTGCTACAATGTCAAGAAAATAGATTTACTCCGCACCTATGCGTACAAGGGTCAAAGCCATTACTCAATATTTGAGCGAGAATCGGTCTGCGCTTGAGCATAGGTGCGGGGTTGACTTTTTACTATTTTCTGATAATATTTTTATCTATGAAAAAATCTGAGGAAAAGAAAAAATTGAAAATTGGATTTTATTGGGCAGCATCCTGTGGTGGATGCGAAATCGCCGTTTTAGATTTAAATGAAAAAATATTAGATGTTATTAATATCGCGGATATTGTGTTCTGGCCAGTAGCAATGGATGTTAAATATAAAGATGTCGAGAATTTTTCGGATAATTACATGGATGTTTGCTTTTTTAATGGTTCGGTACGGAATTCGGAACAGGAACATTTAGCAAAATTATTGAGAAAAAAAGCAAAAGTCTTAGTTGCATTCGGTTCTTGTGCACATCACGGCTGTATTCCTGGCTTAGCAAATTTGTCAAAGCGGGAAGAAATCTTAAAAACAGTTTATAAAGAATCGGCATCGACAATCAATTCTAAAAACATTGAGCCACAAGTGAAATCACAAAGTGTTGAAGGTGAACTGACAATACCAGAATTTTATGATCGAGTGCGACCATTAGATAAAGTAGTCGAAGTTGATTATTATTTGCCGGGTTGTCCGCCACCAGTGCCGATTATTAATAATGCGATAGAATTGATTACTGAAAATCAATTACCTGAAAAAGGAACAGTATTAGCACCGATAAAATCTCTATGTGATGAATGTGTCAGGAATACTAACTCTCATAAAAAGATGCCTGATATAAAACGAGTTTATGAAATTCAGGCGGACTCTAAAATATGTTTCCTGGAACAGGGTATTATTTGTATGGGGCCGGCAACCAGAAGTGGCTGTCAAACCCGCTGTATTAATGGTAACTGGCCCTGCACTGGTTGCTTGGGACCAACACCCGAAGTGATTGACCAGGGTGCGAAAATGATTAGTGCAATCGGTTCAATTCTTAAAATTGACGAAGAGAAAAAATTAACTGATGCGGGAGTACAAGCTTTAACCGATAAGATTAAAGACCCAATTGGTACATTTTATATGTATGGCTTTGCTTCGGCACTGATTAATTACAAAATTAAACACGGATGACACTAATAAACGAATTCCACGAATATAAATTATTTTTTCGATTCGTGCGATTAGTCGATTCGTGCGATTCGTGTTCAGAGGTGAAATGAACAGAATTACAATTGACCCAATTACCAGATTAGAAGGACACGGTAAGATTGAAATATTCTTAAACGATAAAGGTTCGGTCCAACAGGCATATTTACAGGTTCCGGAACTAAGAGGCTTTGAAAAATTCTGTGAAGGTCGAAAAGCGGAAGATATGCCCCAACTGACCTCAAGAATCTGCGGTGTTTGTCCGGTTGCACACCATATGGCTGGAACTAAAGCTTTAGATATGGCATTTGGAGTAGAGCCAACTTCAACTGCTAAAAAGCTCAGAGAACTGACTTATTGCGGATATGTAATCTATGACCATATTCTTCATTTTTATTTTCTAGGTGGACCAGATTTTATTGTTGGACCAAATGCACCGAAAGAAAAAAGAAATATTTTGGGTGTGATTGAGCAGGTTGGATTAGAACTTGTAGGTGAAGTGATTAAACATCGCGCTTATGGGCAAAAGATGACCGAGATATTGGGTGGCAAACCTACCCATCCGGTTTGTGGGTTACCAGGTGGTGTTACTAAAGGATTGTCAAAGGATGAAAAAACCGAGATGGAACAGATGGCAAAATCTTGCCATGAATTTGCGCTAAAAACTTTGAAAATCTTCCATAAAATTGTTCTAGAAAATCCTAAATATATGGGTATGCTTACTAATCCGGCGTTCTCCTTAGACCTATATAATATGGGAATTGTTGATGTGAATAACAAAGTTAATTTCTATGATGGTATGATACGAGTTACTGACCCGAAAGGAAAAGAGTATCTGAAATTCAGCTCAGCTGATTACTTAAAATATCTTGGCGAAGAAGTTGTCGAATGGTCGTATGTGAAAATTCCATATCTTAAAGATATCGGGTTTAAGGGACTACAAGACGGCATCGACTCGGGACTTTACCGGGTCGGTCCTTTAGGAAGACTCAACACCGCCGATGGAATGGCGACACCCAAAGCGCAAGAAGAATACGAAATGATGTATAACACTTATCAAACAAAACCCGTTACTAATACTTTAGCTTTTCATTGGGCACGATTGATTGAATTATTGTATGCAACGGAACGGTCATTAGAACTTTTAGCTGATGCGGAGATAACCGATATAGATATTAGAAATATGAACTTCAAGCATCAAACAACTGGTATCGGAGTGGTTGAAGCAGCGCGGGGAACTTTATTTCATCACTATGAATTAACTGATGACCGACTGGTTAAAAAAGTAAATTTGATTGTTGCAACGACGAATAATAATGGAGCGATTAATATGTCGGTACGAAATGCAGCAAAAGAAATTATCAGAAATAATAATGTAAAAGACCCTAAGTGGTCAGACGGTATATTAAATACGGTAGAGATGTTTTTTAGAGCATACGACCCATGCTTTGGCTGTGCATCTCATTCCCTAGGAACAGTTCAATTACAGATTGATATTTTTGACAAAGATAAAAATCTTATTACTTCAATTTAAAATTAGCGCTTAATTTAAAGCTTATTTATTATGCATTACCGAAAGTTTTTATCATTCATAACTATATTGTTTTTTGATATTATAATATTAATTGTATCTTACCTCATTAGCTATGTTCTTCGGGCACAGATATTATCTTTGTTTTCCCAAAGAATTCTTCCTCAGTTACCATTTCAGATTTTTGTTACCAGATTTTATTTAGTGATACCGTATATTTTGATATTTGCATATGAAGAGTTATACACAAAACGGTTTGAATTTTGGGAAGAGACACGAAGACTTTGGAAAAGTAGCGTTATTGCTACTGCGGTTGTAATGATTATTTTATATGTCACAAGAAGTTTTGTGGTTTCAAGAGCAATTATCATTTTAGCATTTTTTATTAGTATGATATTATTGCCTTTACAAAGAAATCTGATAAAACAGTTGCTTTTCAGATTGCACTTGTGGACAAAAAACATATTAATAATCAGCTCAGATGAAACACAGGCAAGAATTAAAAAGGTTATTGATCGCCACCCAATACTGGGATATCGCGTGATTGGGCATTTAAACGATTTTAATCTCCTTGATAATATACTGTCGGCGAATAAAGTTGACAGCATAATTCTTGACACACAAGGAATCGACCAATCAAAAATATATGAAATTTATGAAAAAGCTGAAGGTAAAATTCAAGACTTTTTTATCGTGCCGGCTTTGTCGCAATTACAAACTGCCGGGGTCGAAATCGAACAATTAGAATCTGTGCTCTTAATGAAATTTCATTATAATCTTTTAAGAACCGAAAGCCGAATTGCTAAACGGGTCGTTGATTTGTTATTTGCGGGATTAGGTTTTATCGTTAGTTTACCATTTATAGTAGTTATTGTATGCTTTATTAAAATATCATCAAAAGGTATGATATTCTACAAGCAAGAGCGGCTCGGCAAAGATAAAACCCTTTTCCCGTGCTATAAGTTCCGAACAATGTATCTTGATGCCCCGCACAGATTAGAAAATTATTTGAAAATACATCCTGAAGTAAAATCAACATGGGAGAAATATCTGAAGATTACTAATGACCCGAGAGTAACGCCTTTAGGAAAGTTCTTGCGTCGAACCAGCCTGGATGAATTGCCCCAGCTATGGAATGTTATTAAAGGAGAAATGAGCTTAGTTGGTCCAAGACCATATCTTCCGCACGAAGTAGAAAACATGGGAAAGAAAATGGGTATAATAACACGTGTCAAACCTGGCATCACAGGGCTTTGGCAGGTATCAGGTCGAAGTCATCTTAGTTTTGAAGAACGATTACAACTTGATGAGTATTACGTAAAAAACTGGTCGATTTGGACTGATTTGGTGATTATGGTAAAAACGATTAGAGTATTCATAAAAGCAGAAGGGGCATACTGAGTGAAAATTAGAAATCAAAAATTAAAAATCAAAAACAATCTTATGTTTATTGGATTTTTTTTACTTTATTCGTTACCTCTATCTGGGGCAGAATGGAAAACTTATACCAATACTAATTTTATTAATGATATTGTCGGTGACAGTTTTAGTTTATATTGTGCAACACAAGGCGGTTTCTCAGTTTTTTCAAAAAATGACAGTTCTTTTACCGATGTCTTTACTAATGCGGATGGGCTATTGGCTAATAGAGTAAGTTGTTTAATGCGCGATAAATGGGGGCGGATTTGGATTGGAACCTACCGTGGAATCTCAATTTTTAATCCAACTACTGAAGCAATTCAAAATTATCGTTCTTTGGGGACAACAGACCAAAATATCATAACATGTCTGGAAAGTTCAGGGGACACAGTTCTGGTTGGAACAAGAAATGGACTTTTTGTTATAGATACTAAGGGTACATCTTCAATTGACGACGACACTGATACAATAATCCAATCACAGTTATCCTGTAAAATATTCTCTGTAGAAGCGAGTAACGATTTCTGGTTTGGTGCCTGTCCTGGAGTTGTTAAGTTAAATCGAAATTTACAAACGTACACAGTTTATCAGCATCCATTTGGAGATTCAGTAAAAGCTATGACGATTATCTCAGATACTTTATACATCGCTACGGAACAAGGTATTGCACGATACAACGGCATTAGCTTTGACCCAATTTTTTCCTTCCCTCAGAATTATTTAGTTTTTGATTTAGTGTATGACAATAATAAATTCTATATTGCAACTGCAGCTGGGCTCATTAGTTATGATTGGCAAAATATGCAATTCGTTAATGGTGAAAATACAAGGACGGTTTATTTTTCTAACGGATTGTGGGTTGGGATTGGCGGTTTAATATGGTTTGGCGGAGGGTTGCGTTATTACAACAATAGTAGTTGGCAAACTTATCTGTCAGCTGGTTTAGTATCTAATAATGTATGTTGCGCAATTTCAGACACGAACGGAACGATTTATGCAATGCATTATCCATCATTTACCTATAATTTCAAAAAAATCAGTTATAAACAATCAAAAGAAAACTGGCAAATAATTTTTGATACGATTCTTAATGCACAAGTCGGAGCAATTGATAAAGAGAATAATGCATGGTTTGGTCATTGGGCATTAGATGCGGGTGTGAGTAAGTACGACCATCTTATTAATATGTGGAGTGCTCAGATTTGGTCAGGTTACCGCGGTGTCATCGGAGCATTGGGAGTTGATAATAATGATATAAAATGGACTTATAATCAATATCACACGATTATTGCGGTTGACGATGTTGGAAATGAAATTGAATTTAGTATTCCTGCGCTTTCTCAACCAGACCAGGGAGGGTATGAATTTGCTTTCGACTTACAAAACCGAGTTTGGTTAGCTGCGCCTGATGGGTTGGTAATGATTGATTATAATAATACTCTTTATGACCAATCAGACGATACATATCGAATCTACCGTCAAGGGTTGCCCGCACAAAATATCACTTCAGTTTCAATTGACGTTGAGAATAAAATTTGGTGTGCTACCGCACAGGGTGCTGCAAAATTAGAAGGCGATTTATTCCATATGTACAATACTAATAACTCATCAATCCTGGCTGACAAAGTTATAAGACTCAAAACTGATTCCTTGGGCAATGTATGGTTCTTGTGCCCTAATGGTCTATCACAGTACAACATCTACACTAAAGATTGGGTTTCTTACACTTCGGAAAACAGCGGGTTAATTCCAAATGATGAAAATGATGACAAGTTTTACCAATGGCTATCGGTGAATGAAAAACAAGGATTCTTATTGATTTCATCAAAAGAAGGTATTAGCCAATTTTTCTATAGGATTCCTTCAACAGAATCGTTATCTCAGATATTTATATATCCCAATCCATTTATAATTTCCGAGCACGAAGTAATAACATTTGACAGCGTACCGAAAGGTGCGGTAATAAAAATTTATACATTAGATGGTAAATTTATTGATAAACTTGCAGCAAATTATAATTTTTCAGGAATAAGATGGCGTCCATACCAATTATCTTCCGGAATATATTTTGCGGTAATTACTATCGATAATAAAACACAAATCGCAAAGTTTGCGATTATTCGTTAAATTCTTCTAATTCATCCTCATCTAATTCTTCTTCATACCCTTCGCCGCCAATACACTCAGAATAATCAGGACATTCAGCGCAACAATTATCCTGTAATTTATCTAATTCCTGACACTCTTCATAATATGGGCATATATCACAACACATAACGCCTCCGTATCATACTCACTTTTTTGTATAGCGCTTTGTTGGTAAATTTGGCTTAGGACGCATTTTTTCATCATCGGGTAATTCCATACAGGAGTCAAAATATTTACATTGCAGACAACAATCATCTCGCAATTGGGCTTTACTAAGACAAATTTCATAGCCCGAACAAGCGCGACAACACATTTTAGCTTATCCTACTATATTTTGTAAAGTTGTTTTTATTTATCATTAATATTAATTCACGGACAATTTCTGCGACGATTGACGCATAACTTAAACTTGGTGATGCCAGCGGATTATATTCAACGATATCACACCCGACAAAATTTAAATCACTTAATTCGACAATTGATGCGAATAATTCTTGATAAGATATTCCACCTGGGACAGGAGTTTGAACCGCCGGCATCAGCCCGCCATCTATAACATCGATATCTAAGGTGAGATAACAAGGGTTTTTTCCAATCTGTTTTATTATGGTATCGATATATTTTTTGACTTCAAGGGTAAATTGGTTTTTCTTTGGTGGCGCGGTTAGAGAACGTAAGCCGAGTTGAAAAATATTTTTTTCCGGCACAAATTCGGAAATGCGCTTAATTACGGTTGCATGACAAAATTTCTCACCTAAATATTCGTCTCTCGTATCAGTATGCGCATCAAGTTGAATTAGTCGTAAATTCGGATAGAATTTTGTAAATTCTTTTATCACCGGTACAGTTATAGTGTGCTCGCCTCCTAAAATTACCGGGCGTTTTTTATTGTGAAGCCATTTTGAGATTTCGTTCTGGATTTGATTAAAGGTTTGTTTAATTGTTGGAAAAGTTAAGATGATATCACCAGCATCATGGACTTTAAGGTTTATGATGTCTTGGTTAAAATATGGACTATAGGTTTCGATATTATCTGCACCGATGCGAATATAGGAAGGACCAAATCGCGTACCCGGCATAAACGAACTGGAACGATCATACGGGATACCTAATATTATAGTATCTACTTCTTTTATTGATGTATTAGTAAAATAGAAAGCCATTATTTAAAATTTAATTGTACTATTTGTGTAATTAAAAGCCTTTTCGTACCCGCAAGATTAACAAAATTTATAATTTTGTCAAGAGGTTTTATTAAATTTAAGGGAAATATTTATGATTAATTAATTGTCGGATTTCTGTAATAATTGCTTAATTAAAGCAGTTCTTTTTTCATCTCGCTCATTAGGTGACATTTCTTGATTGTAAAAAATTTGTAAATTAGCTGGTCTTAAAAGTAGCATGAGTTTATTAACGGTTGTCATTGGGATATCAGATACGATTTGCATCGCGACTCCGAGTCGTACCGTCGCTAACAGATTTAGTGCTTCGATGCTCGTAATTAAGCGCGCAGAATTTAGAAGCGCAAGTGCACGAAAGATTTTATCTTCGAGTTCTGATTTCATGTTTTTAAGCAAATAGTCGCGTGCCCGGTCTTCATAGCCAATCAATTGATTAGTTACTTTTTCAATTCCTTCAATAATTTCCTGTTCGGATTGTCCTAACGTCACGGTATTAGAAATTTGAAAGAAATGTCCGCGGGTTTCAGTGCCCTCACCATATAACCCACGAACTGCGTAACCAATTTGCCAAACTGCTCTTAAAACTTTTTCAATTTCTTTGGTTAAGACAAGTCCTGGTAAATGGATTAAAATCGATGCCCGTAATCCAGTTCCAACGTTACTGGGACAGGTGGTTAAATAGCCATATTGTTGTGAATAGGCAAAACGCATTACCGCTTCTAAGCTATTGTCAATCTTATCTAATTTTTCATAACCGTTTTTGAAATTGAAACCAGGAGTTAAAACTTGAAATCGTAAGTGGTCTTCTTCATTAATCATCAAACTTGCAGTTTCATCGTCGTTGATAAATACTGCTCGTGGATATGAATTGGTTGATCTTTTTTCTTTCTTTTTAAAATTGGATTGACCAAAATCAGGAGAGATTAAATGGCGTTCGATTAGAAATTCTGCTTGGAGAGGTGTTAATTTATCAATAAAGATTGCTTCCTTTTCCGAAAAAAATAGTGATAGATTGACTTCTTTGGTAATAGCGGATGATACCATTTCCAGAACTTCATTTAGTTCATTTAATGTTGCTTTTAACGGAAACGGAAATCCAGTAAGGTTTCTCGCAAATCGAACTCGACTGGAAAGCACCGTACAAGAATCCACTTCCGTTGATTTAAGCCAACGAGGAAGAGTTTGGTCGGTTATTAAGAAGATTGAATTATTCATTATACTACTATTGGTTTTCCTGCCGGATTTTTTTTATTCGGTCACGAATTCGTGCAGCTTTTTCATAATCTTCCTTGGTTACAGCATTTTCTAATATAGTTCGCAATTTTTTTATTTCGAAGCGAATAGTAACTCTTTTTTTGCTATCCGTGATAGTTTTACCCATATGATGAACGGTGCCATGAATTCTTTTAATAATTGGTTCGAGTTTACGGGACAGTGATATATAACAATTTTCACAACCCAACCTGCCTTGTCTTCGGAAATCAGCATAAGATGATCCGCAGTTGGTACAAATTAAATTCTGATCTTCATCGGAGATTTTTTCCTGTAACTCAGCTAAGATTTCTTGTACGGAGAGTTTGGTCTTTTTAATTTCCCCAACACCCTTTTTGGTCGCACATTCTTTACATAAAGCTAATTCAATTGAATTACCATCTTTATCAATCGTCGTAATGACAATACTTACTTCCGCTTTTTTACAAATACTACATTCTTTCATAAATTATCTTTTTTAACTTTCCCACAGTTTACCATTTCTGAGCCATAATTTACGTGAGGCATACTCAACTACACTCGGATTATGCGTGACAGTAAGAATCGTAACCTGTTTTTCTTGATTAATCTTTTTTAGTAATGTGAGTAGCGATTCAGTATTAGTTGCATCTAAATTTCCGGTTGGTTCATCAGCTAAGACGATAATAGGATTTATTACTAAGGCACGAGCTAATGCGACTCGCTGCTTTTCTCCGCCGGAGAGTATTGTGGGTCGTGCTAATCTTCTTTCCCAAAATCCAAGCTCTTTAAGAGTAAATTCAGCACGGTTAAATGCATCATCTCGTTTGGTTCCTCCAATGAGAAGCGGCATTGCAACATTTTCTAATACATTAAATTCAGGAAGTAGATGATGAAACTGAAAAACAAATCCAATTTGTCGGTTGCGAAGCTCACTTGTCTGTTCAGAATTAATCTCTTCTACGTTAGTATGATTGATTATTACCGAACCAGTATCAGCATAATCTAATCCACCGAGGATGTGCAATAATGTGCTTTTACCTGTACCGGAGGGCCCAAGAATACACAACCACTCACCGGCTTTTACGTCTAAGTCAAGACCTTTAAGAATTTCTAATCGTTCATTACCGGATATGAATGTTTTGGTCAAGGCTTCAGCTTTAAGAATACTACTTTCCATTTATATAATTATAAAAATTCTAGTTGACATCGTCAAGTAAAATAGACTTTTATTCATTACGAATCGCTTCAACTGGTGCTAAGTTTGCTGCTTTATAAGCGGGATAAATAGTTGATACAAGTGAGATGGATAGTGCGACAACTAAAACTAATATCACATCCGATAACTCAACCTGCACTGGTAAATTCTTAATAAAATAGACATCACCGGGTAAATTAATAATATGATACTTATTTAAAATTAAAGAAACAACGACTCCAAAAACAGTTCCGGAAACCGTACCGATTACACCGATTAAAAAACCGCTAAGAATGAAAATTTTAACGATACTTTTCTTTTTCGTTCCCATTGCATTAAGGATACCAATTTCTTTTGTCTTTCTTAATACCATTGTCACTAATAACCCAATAATGCCAAATGCCGCGACCAATACAATTAATACTAAAACAATAAAAGTTACGACTTTTTCTAATCTTAAAGCGGTAAAGATATTACGATTCATCGATATCCAGTCTTGAACACGATACGGGAAACGGAGCATTTTTTTAAGACCGCTGGTCGTTTTTGTCGTGTTATTAATATTCTTGACTTTAACTTCGATACCAGATGCAACATCACCTATTTTTAAAAATTCCTGTAAATTAGCTAGTCCAACATAAACAAAGCTCGAATTATAATCATACATTCCAGCATCAAAAATTCCTGAGACAGTATATCGTTTAATTCTTGGCAATACGCCTAACGGTGTCGCTTCACCGGCAAACGGTGCAACCAATGAGATATCATCAAGCACTCGAGCACCGATACTTCGTGCTAAATCCGTGCCAAGGATAACATTGTCGCCGTTCAAGTCAAAATTGCCTTGAATAATAGTTTTCTTTAGGTCAATAATCTCAATGCCAGAATTAGTCATAATTCCACGAACGATAATACCGTCCGAGGTGTTCTCTTTTCTAATTATTGTTTTATTATAAATAAAAGGCTCGGCTGATATTACCCCGGGATATTGTCGAATTATTGAAAGCAAAGAATCGTAATTACTAATGTATTCTAAAGAATATTTTGTGATGACAATATGGGGCGTTAGACCTAAGATTCTATTTTTTAACTCTTCATGAAAACCATTCATTACCGAAAGGACAATAATGATCGCCGCTACTCCGATAAAGATACCGGCAATCGCAGTCGTCGCACCGGATGAAAAAAACTTACCGCTCTTTGAGCGTAAATAGCGACGAGCAATAAATAGTTCAAACATTTTAACTCGAATATTGCGAATAACAACGAATACCGCGAATATTTAAGAAATTCGCTATCATTCGGCTCACAACGACTCTTCGCTTTGGTCTTTGCGAATGAAACGAAGCAATCTCACCACTTGCACAGTTTGAGATTGCCACGTCATCGGCTCGCAACGACTTCGTCGTCTGCCAACCTTTTAATCTTCTAATCGTTTTAATTGTGGAAATGGGATGATTTCTCTGATTGAATCAACATTAGTTAAAATCATGACAATGCGGTCGATTCCTAATCCTAATCCAGCGGTCGGTGGCATACCGTGTTCTAAAGCGCGAACAAAATCTTCATCTAAAGTGGCAAACTCTTCTTGTCTTGCTAATTGTTCCTCAAAACGTTTCTTTTGTTCAATCGGGTCGTTCAATTCAGAAAAGGCATTGCCGATTTCAATGCCACAGATAATCGGTTCAAATCTTTCCACGAGTAATGGGTTTTTTCGATGTCGCCGGGCTAATGGTGTTGTTATCATCGGATGGTCGATAATAAAAGTCGGTTCGGTGATTTCTTTTTGGACTAAATGTGAAAATAGTTTATCCAAAAGTTTTGCGATAGTTGGTCTCGGATACGATATTTTATCAATGACTGCCAGTTCAATTGCTTTTTCTTCAAGTATTTTATAATCGGCAGATAGAATATCTAAACCAGTCTTTGCTTGTAGGGCGGCACAGAATTCAACCCGCGGCCAAGGTTTGCTAAAGTCTAAAGTTTTATTTTGATAGCTTATTGTCATAGTCTGGAATAATTCATTACATAAGAAACGGAATAACTCTTCCACCAAAGTCATCATATCATTATAGTCCTGGTAGGCTTCATAAGCTTCAAGTTGAGTGAACTCGGGATTGTGAAATCTATCTAAACCTTCGTTACGAAAATCTTTACCGATTTCGTATACTCGGTCAATACCACCAATAATTAGTCGTTTCAGATAGAGCTCATCCGATATGCGTAAGAACATCTTCTCTTCTAAAACATTATAAAAGGTTTCAAATGGTCGGGCAGCGGCTCCGCCATAAATAGGTTGTAATATGGGTGTTTCAAACTCAGCAAATCCTCTCGAGTCAAAAAATCTTCTTAAAAGCGATAGGATATTACTGCGATTGAGCAAAATCCTTTTACTTTCCGGGTTAGCGATTAAATCTAAATAGCGCTGGCGATATTTTGTCTCAATATCTTTTAATCCGTGCCATTTTTCGGGTAAAGGATGGAGCGCTTTGCTTAAAACGGCAAACGATTTGACTAAAACCGTAATTTCATTGGTATGGGTTTTAAAAACTTCGCCTTCGATACCTAAAAAATCGCCGATGTCAACCAAATCTAATTTTTCGAATGTATCCGCAAGATAATCTTTTCGGAAATAAACCTGAATTTTTTCACTCTGGTCTAATAGATGACCGAACTTAGTTTTGCCGTGTTCACGCTTAGCAATCAAACGACCAGCGATTTTTACGGTTTTTTTAGATTCGAATAATTGGTCAAAATTCTTAATGATTTCCGCATTATTATGGGTTCGTTCAAACCGATAGGGGAAACCTGCTACCGCAAGTTTATCTAACTTTGCTAATCTAATCGCTCGCTCGTCCCGCTCTTGTGCACAAGGGCGGGACTCGTTAACTTGATGGCGTTCTTCATTCATTATTTCTATTATAGATTGGTTTTATAGAATGTCAACAATGCAAAAAGATCGACAATTTTTATTGACTCGATTACTATAAGACCTATTCGATAACCTATGTAATAACCTACTATATTTCCAGATATATCCCGTGATATAATCTCTGAAATAATTTCTATTAGATTCTCAGTTCTATCTTCACTTAGATAATCATTTAGATATTGTATTATTAACCGAATTTTATCTTGTTCTAAAATATCGAATAAAAGACCAACCGAAAGTTCCTTTTTCTGTAGCTCTGGACACTGTCCAATAAGTAGGGGATACCTCCCCTATATTATGGTGAAATTGAAGATACGGCATACGAGTCAATAACTTAGGTTTAAATTATGCTTTAAAAAAACATTACTTATCACTAATATTTTATATGATTAACTTTAATGGGTCGAACCACTCAATTTACTGTGCTTTCGTTGTAAAAGATATGCGTTAATTCGTGTTCAATTGTGGTTTCAAATTCTCAGTGGTTCAGTATTCATACGTATTTTTTTGCGGGGTTGACAAATGATTATTTTAGAATAAAATGTAAGATTAGATATATGCGGAAATTATCGGTAAATATTGACCACATCGCAACCTTGCGCGAAGCGCGTAAAGAAGCGGTTCCTGACCCAGTTCAAGCAGCAGTTTTTGCTGAACTTGGCGGAGCCGATGGCATTACTATCCATTTACGGTCTGACCGACGTCATATTAAAGAACGAGATTTGGAACTGTTACGCAAAACAATTAAAACCGAGCTTAATCTAGAAATGGCAGCAACTGATGAGATGCTTAAAGTCGCTTTGGAGATAAAACCAGATATGATTACTTTGGTGCCGGAACGACCAGACGAACTTACAACCGAAGGCGGTTTGGACTTGGTGAAATATTATAAACGCATCAAACCGATTGCGGGAAAGATTAAAAAAGCAGGTATCAATCTAAGTTGCTTTATCGAGACTGACAAGCATCAAGTAAGCACTGCTAAAAAACTTGGCGCTGAACAGATTGAGATTAATACTAATCTTTATAGTAAAGATATTAAGAATCGTGATAAAATCTTAAATAAAATTGCAATCGTGGCAAAATATGCAAAAAAACAAGGTCTACGTGTCCATTGTGGACATGGTATCGATTATTGGAATGTCGGACCGATTCTCGAAATTACCGAAATTGAAGGTTTTAGTATTGGTTTTTCAATTATCGCGCGCGCTGTCTTTATTGGTCTTAAAGAAGCCGTTTCAGAAATGAAAAATATTATCAAAAGATTTAAGCACGAATGACACGAATATCCACGAATATTGTTATTTTGTATTTTAAGTTAGTGGCATTCGACTCATTCGTGCTTATTCGTGGTCTAATTTATTAAAAATGGAGGGAAATAAATGAAACATACAAAATTAGCATTTGGTATTACTATCGTATTGATCGTCTTAGGTCTATGGACTCTTTGGCCGACCTATCAACTATATAATCAACTTCCTAAACAGAAAAAAGCGATACAGTCTGAGCTGGCAAAAGCAGTTACACATGATGATAGTATGCGGGTTGCCACTCAACAAGCTGACCTGCAAGAAAAGGAAGCATCGCTTCATAAAAAGGCATTACATCTTGGATTAGACTTAGTGGGTGGCATGCATATGGTTTTGGAGGTTGACAAGTCAAAACTGACTAAAGAAGAAGCCCGCGATGCAACTGACCGCGCTTTAGCAGTTATCGAAAACCGTATCGACCAGTTCGGTGTTTTTGAACCGGTTATCCAAAAAGTCAGTGGTGACCGAATCTTAGTCCAGCTACCCGGGGTTGACCGAGACCGTGCTAAAAGCTTGATCGGGCAGGTTGCGTTATTAACATTTCAATTAGTTGCGGATGACCAGAAAGCTAATGATGTTTTGAAGTCAATTGATAATTATTACCGACGAGTTAATCAAGAAGATACGACCACTAAAGAACAAGGTACATTTTTGAGTTATATCGTTTCAATTGAACGCACTGAGATGGGTGTTGAAGAAGCCGACTATCCGACATTTTCCCAAATGTTAGCTCAAGCCGATTCACTCGTTCCTAAAGACTATATGTTTTTGTTCGGATTGCCAGAAGTATCAGGAGGTCGACGTGCGCGTCCGTTGTATCTTTTAAAGAAACAACCAGAACTGACTGGCTCGGCAATTAATGATGCGCGACCCAGTCCTTACCAGGGTCAAGACCCCAATCTTGGCAATTCCTGGATTGTCAGTCTGAGATTGGACCGAAAAGATGCAGGTAAGTTTGCTTCAGTAACAGGACGAAATGTCGGTAAGCGATTGGCAATTGTCTTAGATAATGTTGTGCGAACCGCACCAGTGATAAAAGAACGAATTTCCGGTGGTGAAGCGATGATAACAACAGGTGATGTAAATCCAGATAAAGCAAAAGACTTATCAATCATTCTAAGAAGCGGTGCACTTCCCGCACCAGTCATGGTTTCAGAAGAACGTTCGGTCGGACCGGCTTTAGGTGCTGATTCAATAAATAAAGGTATTCGAGCCGGACTAATTGGTGCATTATTCGTAGTAATGTTTATGATTATCTATTATAGTGCATGTGGGATAGTTGCCAATATTGCATTACTGCTAAATGTTTTTTTTGTTGTCGTAGTACTTACCGGACTCAGAGCAACACTTTCACTTCCCGGCATCGCAGGTATCGCTTTAACGGTTGGTATGTCAGTTGATGCCAATATTTTGATTTTCGAGCGTATTCGCGAAGAGCTGCGAGCGGGAAAACGAGTGCGAGCAGCAGTGAAGGCTGGATTTGATCGTGCGACAATAACAATTATGGATTCCAATATTACCGCGATTATTACGACAGTTGCGCTTTATTTCTTTGGTACTGGTTCAATTCGAGGTTTTGCGGTGACACTGATACTTGGGCTAGTCATCAATATAATTACAGCGGTCTATATTAGTCGCTTTATTTTCGATTGGGTGCTTACCCAATTTCATGTAGAAAGGTTGCGTATCTAACATGTTACAATTATTTAAAAATGCTCATTATAATTTTGTTGGTCGTCGATATTTTGGATTTGCTATTTCTGCGATATTAACTTTAATCACAATCGTCTCCTTGATTGTTCATGGTGGTCTTAAATATGGTGTTGACTTCACCGGTGGCACACTTTTGGAATTAAAGTTCCAGTCGCCAATTAATACAGAAGTATTGCGTAACGCATTTGGGAATTTGGGGATTGATAATATATCAATTCAAAAATTTGGTGAAGGCAATGATTTTAGCGTTAGATTTGAATCAAAAGAAATGTCTGCTTCTGCCGAGAGTGCCTCAGCACAAATAATTCAAAAGTTACAGCAAGAGATTCCCGATAACCCGGCGCAGTTGTCTCGGGTAGAAATGGTGGGTCCTCGTATCGGTAAAGAACTCCAGAGAAATGCACTGCTTGCAATCGTTATCGGAATGATAGGAATTCTAATTTATGTATCGATTCGTTTTGACTTTAAATTTGGTGCTGCGTGTGTTGCTTCATTGATTCATGATGTTTTAATATCGGTCGGGTTTATATCATTCACCAATATTGAAATGTCAATTCCGATTATTGCGGCACTTCTTACGATTGTTGGATTCTCAGTCAATAACTCAATAGTTATATCGGACCGTGTAAGAGAAAATTTAAGAAAATTGCACAAAACGAGTTTCAACGACCTCGTTAATGAAGCAATTAATTCAACAATGGCAAGGACAGTTCTTACGGATTTCACGATTTTCCTGGTAGCGATTACACTTTTTGTATTGGGTGCCGCATCGATTAAACAATTCGCTTTAGTAATCTCTTTTGGTATTTTTGTCGGCACTTATTCAGCAATCTTCCTTGGTGGACCACTCGTCGCAGAATGGCAAAAGAGATTTCCATCACGACGTCGTATTAGGTAATTTTATTTAGAGATTACACAGATTTTAAAAAGAAGATTACATAGATTTTACTTTAATCAACGTAATCATTAGTGAAACCGAACTCATTACTTAAAATTATCGGTACCAGTCTTTATACTGGTTACATTCCTTTAGGACCAGGAACATTTGCTAGTATTTTGGCGATTCCCTTAGTTATTCTTTTGGCAAAAAGTTCAATGGTGTATACAATAACGGCCATTATTATATTGGTTATTGGCACCTTTTCAGCAGAACATCTGAGCCGAGTATGGAATAAGAAAGATGACCAGCGAATTACAATCGATGAGTTCATCGGAATTTTAATTACTTTCTTATTAATTCCAACAATAAACTGGTACATATTACTGATTGGTTTTGTTCTTTTTCGTTTCTTTGATATTGTAAAACCATTATTTATCAGAGAAACCGAGCGTGTTTCAGGAGGGTTAGGTGTGATGCTCGATGATGTCGTATCCGGTATTTATGCCAATCTTCTGCTCCGTGTTTTTCTTTTAATCATAAAATAAATTATGCTCAATGTTTATATCATTTCGATTGGTGATGAAATACTGAGCGGTCGGACTCGGGATACGAATTCTCATTATATCGCCCGACGTCTATATGAACTTGGCATAACACCCAAATCAATTATTACGATCAATGATGATAAACAGGTAATACAAAATACAATACTGTCAGTAATTGAACATGCTGATATTGTCTTTACAACGGGTGGACTTGGTCCAACGCCAGATGATAACACGACCATAAGCGTTGCCAATATTCTAAAACGAAGATTAATCTTAGACGAAACGATTCTATCCCGAGTTGAAAAGTATTTTGAAAAGCAAGGGCGAGCTGTGCCAGAATTGGTAACTAAGCAAGCCTTGATTCCGCAAGGTGCAATTATCTTAGATAATCCAGTAGGTCAAGCACCAGGATTAATTCTCAAACATGGTAAGAAATCAATCGTGCTTTTACCAGGTGTCCCGATTGAATTTGAGAAAATTTTTGAAACCGGTGTCTTACCATATTTACATGATAATTACTGCCTAATACCTGATTTGCTTTTAACAATTAGAACTACCGGAATCTCAGAAATGTTAATTGTCGAAAAGATAACAGATTTGACTAAGCGATACAAGGAGATTAGTGTCGCTTATCTACCATCGATGCAAGGCGTCGATATAAAATTTAACGGCATAACAGATAAGAAGATTCATGCGAGCTTAGAAAAAGAGTTAGTGACAAGTCTTAAACCTTGGATTTATGGGAAGGGACAAGAGACAATCGAAGAGGTGATTGGTCGTTTATTACGTAGAAAGCAGTTGACGCTGAGTGTCGCGGAATCGTGTACCGGTGGCTTGATATCGGATAAAATTACCAATGCTCCCGGCAGTTCGGAATATTACATTGGTAGTGCGGTAGTATATAATAATAAATTAAAGAAATTAATCGGCGGGGTCAAGGACGAAACACTCGCGAAATTTGGTGCGGTCAGTAAAGAGACTGTTTTAGAACTTGCGGCAGGGATTCGCGAGCGGTTCAATGCCGATATTGGTTTAAGTATATCAGGAATTGCCGGACCAACCGGAGCAACCAAAGATAAACCAATCGGTTTAGTTTTTATCGGTATTGCGACTAAAAAAGGTAGTAATTATGAACAGCATAATCTCAATGGCAACCGTCGAATGATAAAAGAAAAATCAACAATGGCAGCGTTAGATTTCTTGCGTCGAACTATAGAATATTTATAAAACCACAGGTTAACACAGATGAACACAGCAAAAATTAAATATGGAAAATAAAATATCAAAAACACATATTATAAAATGTAAAAACCTTAACTGGGATATAAAAGTTTTTGTGTTTTTAATGTGTGTTTTTAGTTTTTGGTTTTTAATTTTTAATCTTGCCCCGTGTTTATCCGTGTGCATCTGTGGTTAAATTAGAAAGGTAAAAATGGAAAAGATACGTTCATTCATTTCAGTTGAAATCCCGGAAAAGGTCCGTTCGGAAATAACAAGAATGTTAAATAAATTCAGTCAGGAAGATAGCGGTGCCCGATGGGTTAAGCATGATAATCTCCATATAACACTTATATTTCTTGGTGAGGTTACCAAGGATTTTTTAGAAAATGCGGAACATGAACTTATGACAATCGCTAAAATACAAAAGTCGTTTGAGATGTCATTAAAAAATCTCGGTGCATTTCCATCTCAGCGGTTGCCAAGAATCATCTGGATTGGTGTGGAAAGGGGAGAAGCAGAAATAATCGATTTACAATCGAAAATCGAATCTGCCTTCACCAAGATAGGTTATAAGCCTGAAGAACGAAAGTTTCATCCCCATTTAACTATCGGCCGAGTCAAATTTAGATTTGATAATCCAAAGATTTTCGAGGTCGATTATAAGAGTGGAATTTTTCCTGTGAAATCAGTTGTCCTTTTCAAAAGTACCTTAGCGCCACAGGGACCAATCTATGAAAAGATAAATGAATTTTCTTTTTCGGAATAAATCTTCGGTCAGTGTTTAGTCAGTTCAGTAAATTCCAGCAAGCTTTTAGATAATAGTTCGATTTTTTCAGCTAAAGTGAGATAACGGTTGATAATTACATAATATCGGTCTTTAACCCGGCAAAGACCGCCTTCACTATGAAGGGTGTCATAAATTATTTTCACAGAATAGCTCTTTAAGGTTTCTTCCAATTTTTCAAGTTGCTCGTTTTTAATCATTATAACCATCCCTGACGTTGATACCACTCGATTGTCTCACGTAATCCATCTTCTAAACTATAACGGGTTATAAATCCCAATTCATGCTGAGCCTTTTTGACATCGCAGACCCAACATTTTTGAGTCAGTTCTTTAATTTTATCGGGACTGAGTATTGAACTGGGAGAAAACTTTTTAATAAGTGACGCATATAACATTAAAATAAAAACCGGTAGTTTTACGCGTATCGTCTTTTTATTCATAAATCGTGCCGCAATTACGGACAATTCGTCAAATGTATAACAGCCGGGATTTGAAATATTGTAGATTGTGCCGGATGCGATGTTTTTCTCTAGTGCAAGTACCGAAGCATTGACAACATCTTTGACATAACAGATTGAGAATGTCCCACCTAATATCGGTCGAATGCTTTTCTTTAAAAACTTGAAATAAGCGAGTGTTTCTTTATCGCGCGGACCGTAAATTGCGCTGAGTCTTAAAATTACCGATGGAATCTTGTCCTTTAACTCTAATACTAGAGATTCGGTTTGCAGTTTAGTTGTTCCATAGTTACTGATGGGAAAACAAGCTTTTTCTTCGGTAATCATTTGATTAGTTTCAGTTGGACCGGCAACTGCCAGGGTCGAGAATAAAACAAAGCGTTTTAAATTCGTGTTCTTTTGTAGGCAGGCAGTTAATAGGTTTTGGGTTCCCCCATAATTTACTAAAGTAAAATCTTCAACTGTTTTTGCCTTGGTGGCACCGGCGGTATGACAGATAAAGTCAACATTTTCAACGGCGGGCAAAAGCGTGTTCAGTTCACCAATTGCGCCATACATAATTTCGACTGGTAAACCAACCAACCATTTTAAGTCAGCAGTGCGTCGCACCAAGGCGCGAACCTGATAGCCCTTTGCTAATAGTCCTTCAACTAAATGACTACCAATAAAACCATTTGCACCAGTAACTAAAACTTTTGCCATTTGCCGTAAGTATAATAAAGTTTTATATATCGGTTGTCAATATATGATGTTTGAGAATCCTGAAAAAATCACACCACAGAGACACAAAGTCACGGAGGTAAAAATTATAAGGAGACCAAGAATCCAAGAAAAGAGTTCTCCTGGTTTTTCCTGGCTTCCTTATAACTAACTCTGGTTCCCCCGCCCCTATGCATATAAACGCGAAGCTTATCACCCACTATTGGAGTGAAGTTTCTTCAGCACCTGAGCATAGGTGCGGGGTGAATCTGAGACTCTGTGGTATTTTTCAGATATTAATGAGATTTCGTGTTTAGAAATTGTTTCGGATTTAGTATTTCGAATTTCGGATTTTTGACTTTGGGTCGGTTGGGTATTCTCTCTTATCGAATGGATAGTCCAAAATGCTGTAACTTAGGAAGGCCCCCAGGCAAGCTAGTGGGTAAAGCCTGGGGCTTGCCCTAGGGCTTAATTTTAGGGACTTCCCAGCCCTTTTTCGGGTATTTTGCCTATCGAATTGCTGATACTGCTACCGATAATATTGACTACCGCCTTGACTGCTATTCCAATCAGACCTATAACTCAAAAAATCAATCTTATTTTCTGTCATTAAATGTATACTTAAAAGTTGACTAAAAAATAAGCGAATTTTCTATCTAACCTTCTATATTCCAAATTCTTAATTCAAAATTCACTTAAGGTAGGGGTAGTATTCCCTTGTAGTGGTTCACAATTTCGGTAACAGATTAGCAATAAAAGAAAGCTTGTCAAGTGGAGTAATATATTTCAACCCACCATGCCTT
>Ga0315274_10004094_pt1 | contig 21532 bp, 16 predicted proteins | sample YL17G02_20_MG_FD_203700 | JGI IMG/M metagenome (GOLD analysis project Ga0315274, IMG submission 203700) | Sediment microbial communities from Yellowstone Lake, YNP, Wyoming, USA - YL17G02_20 | ecosystem: Environmental > Aquatic > Freshwater > Lake > Sediment | place: USA: Wyoming | collected...
GTCCCGACCACATCGGCAGGTCAGCTTTCCTTGTGCTCGGGGATGCCCCGTGAGTGCCTCGCCGACTCACGCCCCACCGCTGCAACTGGCGCGAAGGACCAACGGTGGATCTCGGTTGGCCCCAACGTGCGCAGGGCCTGCTGGTGCTGTCGCGTGCCGTAGCCTTTGTGCCGGGCAAAGCCATAGCCCGGGAAGGCTGAATCCAGGGCAATCATCTCGCGGTCACGGCTTGTCTTGGCCAGAATGGATGCGGCCGCGATCACCAGGGATTTCAGGTCACCCTTGATCAGTGCCTGCTGGGTGAGCAGGAGAGAGGGCAGGCTGAGCGCGTCGATCAAGAGCGCGTCTGGCCTGGGATCAAGCTGCCTGACACACTCGCACATCGCCAGCCGGGTGGATGGGACAATGCCCACCTGGTCGATGGTGGAGGCAGGAATGGCTACGGCTGCCCAGGCCAAGGCGACCTCACGGATCCGGGCGCTCAGGATGTCCCGCTGATGGGGGGTGCAGAGCTTGGAGTCGCAGACACCGCGCAGCTTTTGTGCCAGGTCGGGATCGTCGAGTGGCAAGGTGACTGCAGCAGCCACTACAGGCCCTGCCCACGCACCTCGGCCGGCTTCGTCGATGCCGGCAATGTAGCGGTGGCCGTCGCATAGCAACTGCCGCTCATAGTCGAGTGTGGGATACTGCTTGCGCATTCAGTGCTACGGCTTCTCGCACGGCTCAAATTCGTCCGATAGGATGCTCATGGCCAGAAGGTCATAGTACCTGCCGTGGCGGTAGACGCCATCGCGCAGGCGGCCTTCGTGCTGAAAGCCGCACTTTTCGTAGGCTCTAATGGCTCGTGCATTGTCTTCGTAGACATGAAGGTAAATGCGATGCAGGTTCATCTCATGGAAACCAAAGCGCAAAAGGGCTCGGATCGCGTCGCTGCCAAAGCCCCGCCCCCAGTATTCCCTTTCGCCAATCACGATGCCCAGTTCTGCTGCACGGTGGGTCCAGTTGACCTCGTGCAGGCCGGTGTTGCCGATGTGCACCCAGTGGCCGGGCGCCGTTGCGCCGGCGGATGGGGTGACCACGGCACCATCGCCGGCGGCCTCGATGGCAAACAGCTCTGTGTCGTGACGGTCCAACTGCGCCTCAAACCACCGCTCTTCCTCAGCCACCGAGATGGGGCGGTTCATTAGCAGATACTCCCTGACCTGCGGATCGCCGAACCAGCGCACGAAGGTGGGGATGTCCTGTCGCTCGATGCGGCGCAAACGCGTCTTCAGTCCATAGATCACTTGGCGCATTCCTCCTGACTGGAGCAGATTCTCTCAAGCGACCCTTATCCACAGGCGCGTCAGCACGGAGAGGGCGACACAGACCAAGGCCAGCAGCCCATTGCGGACGCGGTTAGCAGAACTCAGATCAAAGTGCATGCGGTAGACCCAGAAACCTACCCCAGCCACGGTGGCGGCCAATGCGCCCAAACGGTACTCTGGGGCGCGGTCCAGCACATATCCTCCGATGGAGATCGATGCCAGCAGACCAATGCCCAGCGCCGCCAAGCCAGTCAGTCTGGCCAGGAGAGTTCGTCTGGGAAACTGGTCCCGGATGCGAGCCACGCGCTGCTCGAGGTAGTGGATGCCGCCGGCGAGGAATGCCAGGGCGTAAACACCCAGTACCCCGGGGATCAGGACTGCCGTAGGGAGTCCTGGCAGGCCGGTCATAGGCTGGCAAAGCCCTCCAGGGTCATGACCTGGACCGAGCCAAAAGTGTGGAGTTGGTCGAGCAGCTCACCCTGTACGTCGCGGATGAGCATCTGCCCATTGCCCTGGACGCCGGGCAGGCGAACCTCGAGGCGGAAGTCACTGGCATGCCGCTTTCCCTTGTCGATGGCATCCTGGAGTTGCTTGACGCCAGCCAAGACTGCGGCCCAGCGCGCGGTGTAGGGATCACCTGCCGTGCCGGTTCCGTTCCTGGTCCGCCCGTCTGGCAGTCGCGTCAGTTGCCACTGATAGGGGACCGCATCCTCGTCCCCTGGGAATATCCAGGCCGTCAAGGCATAATCTGCGGCAAACTGTCCGACAGCAAAGAAGCGGTACACATCGGCAAAGTTACGCGTTGCCTTGGCTGGCGGCAGCGATCGGAGCACCTGGCTGCCATACTGCTTGGTAGTCAGCCGGCTGTCCAGGATCGCTACAACGCCCCGATCGGTCTTGGTGCGGATCAGGCGGCCGAACCCTTGCTTGAGGGCCAGGATCATCATCGGCAGCGTGTATTCTGCGAATGGATTTCCACCCTCCTTTGCGACCCGATCGGTTCTCGCTTCGTGTAGGGGGTCCTGGGGGGAAGGGAAGGGAAGCTTGTCGATGATTACCAGCGACAAGGCCTCACCTGGGATGTCCACTCCCTCCCAGAACGACTTGGTGCCAAAGAGAACACTGTGCGGGGTACTTTTGAAAGTCCGGAGCAGCTCGGACCGTGGCATCTCGCCCTGCACCAACACAGGCCACGGCAGCCCGTCGCGCAGCGCGTCAGCGACCAAATGCATGCCAGCCCAACTGGTGAACAGGCAGAAGGCACGCCCCCTGCTAACCTCGAGCAGGCGGCAGGTCTCCTCGGCGACGCCCTCGAAATAGGCCTCTCGGTCCTGATAGTCATAGGCGCGCAGGTCGGGCAGATAGATCAGAGCTTGCCCGGCAAAGTCAAAGACCGGCTCGCCGATCAGCGCTAGTGGCTGCTGCTGAATACCGCAACGTGCTTTGAACAGCTCAAACGTGCCGCTGGTCGACAGCGTGGCCGAGGTACAGATTACGGTGTTCTTGCCGAACAGGTGCTCACCCAACGGCTTGGCTGCCGAGATCGGCGTGGCGTGCAGGATGAGGCTTACGTGCCGCTGGTGCGCTTGCTCGGCATAGCGCACGGTCTCTTCATCGCTGCTGCTCTTGCTGACCCGGATGATGTTGTCTCCGGCTGTACGGATGGCCTGGACCGCCAGGCCAAAGGTCGTGTTGTCTTCCTGGGCGTCGGGGTCGCTGCCATAGGGGTCAAGCTCGGCCAGCGACTCTGCCAAATCACGGACGTTGTGGCCCAGGCGGATTCCCTCCTCCCAATCGCCAGACAGTTTGGCAACGGGCTCCTGCATGAAAGAGCGTATCCCCTCAAAGAAGGATCGGTTCTGAGCGGCAAGGTCATCGAGCTTGTTTGCCGGAGTATGCTCACGGATCAGCCTCCGCAGGAGCAAACGGGGCACGGTATAGTCGGTGACGGTGGTCTCAAAGATAGACGTAGCAACCTCTTCGATCTGGTGCGCTTCATCACAGACAATGAGATCGGTGTCCGGCAGGCTGACGCCGCCGATGGCCCGCAACTGCAGGTCACTGATCAAGAGATGATGATTGGTGATCACGACGCGCGCCTCGGCGGCGCACTGACGGATCCGCATGACAAAGCAGTGATCATAGTAGAGGCAGTCGCGGTGCAGGCACTCGTCGGCAGGGCAGGTGACCTGGCTGAGGGTGTCTGGATCGAGGACGAACGGCAGCTCTTCCAGGTCCCCTGTCTCTGTGCCGCGCACCCAGTCGTCTAGCTCATCCAGGTTATAGCGTGGGGCTCCGTCTATCTGCGCAAAGGCGCGCTGCTGGGGAAGCTCCACCTGGTACTTGCGCAGGCACACATAGTTCTGTCGGCCCTTGATCAGCACGGTGTCGAAATCGAGGCCCAAAGCCTGACGTACCAAGGGCACATCCTTGTCGCAGAGTTGGCTCTGCAGAGCCTTGTTAGCGGTCGAGATGATCAGCTTCTTCTCGGAGAGCAGGATCGGCACCAGGTAGGCAATGCTTTTCCCCGTCCCCGTTCCGGCCTCGATCAGCGCATGATGGCCCTGGGTAATGGCCTCCCAGACTGTCTCAGCCATCCTGACCTGTGCTGGTCGGTGTTCGTATTCTCCCAGCACGTGGGCGATCGGGCCGTTGGGGCCGAGGAGCGCATGAAAGTCGGGCACAAGCAGAGCGGCTGGCTCACTCATTGGGACCTGGCTCTACACTTGCCTCTGATCGACAATGCGGTCATAGATGTCTCTGCCAGTTTCATCGGTGATCCAGCTTCTGGCGGCCGCCAGGTCGTTGCGCAAGCTGGTCGCCAGGTCGATGCCTGTGGCCTGCTTGACCAGTTCGACGGCCATCGCGGCATGGGCAATGTTGTTGCGGGTCTCGATACGACTGAGATCCTCGAAATACCAGCCACAAGAAGTGTACATGGCCTGGCAGTAACGTTCCGCCTCCAGAAGCCGAAGCAATCGCACCCCATAGGGCGCCGGAATGGGCGAGGACTCGAACTGCTGGAGCAACTGCAGCCCATCAACTGTGCCCAGTATGACGTTAATGTACGCATTGCGCAGCGCCCAAGGCTGGCTGATCCATCGCTGGCACTCGCTCTGGTACAGGGCATCCACGCCACCAGCCAGGCGGTCGAGGGCCATGCGCAGGCGTGACTTCCAGTTCTGGTCCCCAGGTGTACAAGAGCAGCCGATACTCCAGCGGGCTACCCCATGTGCACAGCTCCATGCAGTATTCTCCATGAGGATTACGTCCTGCGTGGGCATCTCGACCCGCAAATGCTGTGCCGGGGTAGTGATCTGGAATCCGGCCTTGGGAGCTTCGGTGCGCAACAGCGATTGGAGAAAGAACTGGCGTCTGGGTTGGTGATGGCCGAACGTCTCTCCATCGGTGGCTATGAGGAACAGGCCACGATCGGTGTGGATGACGTCGCGACACCACCGCACAAACGTGGATGCGTTCTCAGTCAAGCCCTGGTCGAAGGCCAGGCGGTTTGACAGCTCCTCGTCACGCAGGAATATCACGAACCTGGAGCCATCAGGCAGCCGAACATAGTATGAGAATCTGCTGTCCACCCAGTCGCCGTTGGAACGACGCACTTGGGTGGGACACAGAATGGTGTATCGTAACCCCTGGCTGGCCATGGCCACCAATGTATCCATATCAACAGCCATCTCCGGAAGCCACATTCCATCTGGTGGGTGGCCAAAGCGGTGATGAAAGTCGATCGCACCCCACGTGATCTGGGTGATCTTGTCTCGATGGGTGGTCAACGGCAAGATCGTGTGGTTGTAGGCCTGTGCCATGCCGTTTGCCACGCCGAATGTCTGCTCGTGGTACCGATCAGAGGCGACGATGCGAGCCATGGTACTGGGGAACCGAGTCTCAAGCCACCGGGCAATCGTCGGCCCAAAGTTGAAACTGATCAGGTCAAAGTTCCCGAGCTCGGCGTTGGGCTGGTAGCACTCGGAGTGGACCTTTTCGTTATAGTTGCCGAAAGGCTCCGCGCCCGCCTCAAATGGGATCGTTCCGGTGAACGGGTTCTCCCGTGGCGGTTGGTAAAAATGTCCATGAATGCACAGGGTGAGGTCGGTCATGAGAGTTCTTTCTCCAAAATGTGAGTTGGGTCGATGATGTAGCCGAGCCCGTTCGACGGCCTCAGCCAATGACCCCTACCGTTCTGCCACTCGGTATGACGCGAGATGTGAACGCCTGGGCCGGGGTGTCACTCGCCACAATGCAGTTTCGGCCAATGCTCGTGCCGGGCGGGACTAGGGCATTCTTGCCGATCAGCGTGATCCCCGTGGTGAGACGTCGGTCCGTTTCGTTTGGGATCTCCATGTCATCGCCGACCCCGATCTGAGCCCTGACCCCGATCCGCACGTTTTTGTCAGCGATGGTGCGGTCGACCACTGCCATCTCGTCGATGGTTGTATCCGTCATGATGATCGAGTTCCTGACGACTGCCCCTGGCTTGATGTGCACCCCAGGCGAAAGAACCGAGTATTCCGCGGCTCCCTCGATGATGCAGCCGTCGGAGATCAGACAATGCCCAACCGATGCGCCTGTCCTCAGGTTGGCCGGCGGGCGTTCCTCACTTCGCGTATGGATGATCCAATCCCGGTCCTGGAGGTCGAGGGGCGAATCATCCTCGAGCAAGTCCATATGGGCCTCCCAGTAGGCCTGCACCGTGCCTGCGTCCACCCAATACTGGTCGAACACATACCCGAACACCCGGTACCCTTCTCGGATCATCTTGGGCAAGATGTCACCGCCAAAATCGTGCGTTGAACGCTCGTCTTGCGCATCTTCTGCTAGTAGCTGCCGCAGAACGCCTGTGCTAAAGACATAGACGCCCATGGATGCCAGGTCATTCTCCGGGCAGCGAGGCTTCTCTATGAAACGCACCACGCGCCCTGGCTCGTCAGTACTGAGGGTCACTATCCCATAGCGCGGTGCCTCGGACAGGGGCACCTGGATTACGCACGCGGTCAGATCGGCCTGTTTGCCCTCGTGGTAGCGCAAAAGCTGACTATAGTCCATCTTGTAGACATGATCCCCCGACAGGACCAGGGTGTTGGCAGGGCGGTGGTGGAGCACGAAATCCAGGTTGAGATGAACTGCCTCTGCCGTGCCCCGGTACCAGGATTGGTCGCCCTCCGCAACCTGGTAGGGCTGCAGGAGAGTGACCCCTCCACTCATCCTGTCCAGATCCCATGGTTGGCCATTGCGGATGTGATCGTTCAGAGAACGAGGTCGGTATTGCGTCAAGATGCCCACTGTCGTTACGCCCGAGTTGGCGCAGTTGGACAGAGTAAAGTCGATAATGCGATACTTGCCCGCAAAGGGGACCGCCGGTTTGGCACGCTTCTGCGACAGGATGCTCAAGCGTGTTCCCTGCCCTCCAGCCAATATCAGTGCCAGCGCTCTCAGCATAGGTCCTCCTTCACCTCGCTGCGCGAGCCACGGCCCGAAAGCACCTTGGCCGACGGAGTGCGGCGATGCAAGGCCCGTCTCAAGCCGGGCAGCAGATAGTCTCGAGCCACCGTCTGCCAGCTCATGCTCTGGCTGAGTGCATATCCAGTATCCAGGTATTTCTGGGTGTCTGCTGGCCGTGTCGGCAGTCGTCGAGCGATCTCTCGGGCCACGATCTCTGCCTGTATCACCTCGATGCGGTCACGACGATTCTGATCGATGGCCAATGCCGCGGCAGTGGCAGGGCTTAGGCCTGCCGAGGAGCCTGTGGTCAGTGCCTGGCGTGGCTCGCCTAGGTCGGTATAGTCTGCCACGACGATGTTCGCGACGTTCGCACCCCCGACGCGACGGACGAATCCCAGGCATCCGCAGATGCTGGAAACAACGCACAGAGCACCGGAGCTGAGGGGCTCTAGCTGGGCGATGCCGAACGGTTCATAGATGCTTTGCCCGAATTCCAGGTCGCAACCTTGGCGTATGTCCGCGAAGGTCATACTCTCAGGCATGCGCCGACCGCATTGCTCTCGGCTCCAGCCGAACTGGTTCACCAACACGATCCTGGAGGCTCTCGCAATCTGATTGAACGCCTCGATAGCCTGATAGAGGGGGATCTCGTGGCTAACCAGATCGGGCACATCCTGCCCATCCACGTGGACCACCTGGTCACGATGAGTGACCGGCCAGCCATAGCGGGCCTCCATCTCGAACACGGCCCTGGGAGGACGACCTACGGGGATGATGCTGGACAGAGCGAACAGGACGGCGCTTTTGCCCTGTTCCGCCAAAAGAGGATCGAGGTATTCCATGACGCGGATGTCACGCCACAGGCCCTTCGAGACAACCAGGCGGGTTACGTGCGCAAATACCAGGTTGGGCCTGAAACCGAGCAGGTTCTGGCAGTACTGCTGCAGCCGGGCGCGTGACGCCTCTTTGGTATCAGTAGAGATGCCATAGCTGGGCACCCCATTGTATACCAGGTCGATGTTGGCCGACCCCCAGTTCGAACCCAGGAAGCGCATCTCCTGGACAACCCAGTCGCCCACGGCAAAGACGTTATCGCAGCAAGATGCTGCCGGGCGAATGAGGGCGTGTTTGAAAAAGGCAGACTGGTCGCCGAACACCTCCTCCAAGTACTGCCCCTCTTGCTGTGCCAGGGCCATCACGTTGTAGAACATGGTGTCGTGTCCGGGGTAGGACTCGACGATCTGACGCACCGTAGCCACCTCATGTCCATAGAAGATGGTGTAGTAGGCTCCTGGATCGTGGATCGCAGCGCTATAGCACAGGGGAAGGCCCATGAACTCGTGGGCGATCATCACCTTTGGGCCATCTATTCCGCCGGCGATGACCTGGAGGGCCTCGTAACCCGGCTCGGCGGCGCAGACATAATAGTCGTATTCTGGAAGCTGCTCGTAGCGGTCCGACTGTATGGCAAAGTGCTGGTACAGGCTGCCCTTGTAGGCGTTCATCAGCTCCGCATCGGCAGTGGTACTGTCGATCAGGATGACCTCGTGCCGGACATGCCCGAAACCACGCGTGCCATACAACAGGCTGACGTGGTAGCGGTCCTCTATGGCACGCAAGCGGGTACTCAATGCACCCGCTACCTGGTCTATGCGGTGGTAAGAAGAGTAGTGAACCTCGAGCTCGTTGCCCGGAGACCCCAATCTCTCCAGCTCGACCGGGTCTTGCGTGTTCATGGGACCGATCAAGACTGTGCGTGCTACGCTGCTGGTGTAAGCTGGCGTGCTCAGCAGGCCGCTCAGCACAGCACCAATGCCACCCACCTTGATCCCGGCCTCATGGGTAGCATGGACGACAAGAGCGAATGGCGCAGATGTTCTCGACATCACGCGACCTCCAGGGGGCTAATCTCCCTATCCTTGTCGCCTAGCACACCAACGAGGGCCGATGGTGGGAACCAACGCAAACGCACCCAGCCTGACCAAGTTCCTTCTCCTCCTCAGCGCCCGGAACAGGCATCTTGGGCCCAGCCACAGGGTCATCAGCCCATTGTCGACTGCTGACGGTACGACGTAGATGGGCGATGGCTGTGACCGGCGATGCCGGCGGGCAGGGGTGTATCATAGCACGAGAGGGGGAATTCGTCAAGATGTTTGCCTTTCGGACGGAGATGTGGTATATTGTGCCGTCCGTTGCGCGGCACCATGGACAGCGGTCCCTCCATCGGGGCTACCAAGAGCGAGGCTGGGGAGACAAGGCCGTGAGTGAGAGCGTGGCAGCTATCACCGACCTGGAACAGCATATGGCGGCGCTGTCGGCAGAGGACCGAGAGGTCTTTGACCGGATCTTTCACGTTCAGACCGCCACGGGAGACCTGGTGGTACCCGATACCATGCGCCAATGGGTGATCAATGCGTTTGGCAGCGTCGAGGCCGTGCGTCACCAGCGGATTGTGAAGGTTACCAACCTGATCCTGTTGGAGGGGGCACTATTCAACCCACTGCGCGGCGTTCGTCCCGTCGAGTTAGCATCGCCGGGCGATGTCCTGGCGACCATTGAGGGCACGCGCGGGGGGCCGTTCTGCCATCCGGAGGAGCTGACACCGGGAGACGTATTTGGGGATCCAGAGGACGACCAGGCCTCGGGGCGAATCCGCGGCAAGCACTGTGTCACTGCCAGCAACATCGCCAAGTGTGATGGCTACCACGGCCTGGTAATCTTTGACGAGCACAATCCACTCATCATCACCAAGGAACGGGTGCATGACTATGTCGATACGGCGCTGCGATGGGCCAAGCGGGCACACAACGCTGACGCGCAGGCGAGGTACTTTTTCCTGATGTGGAATTGCCTGTGGAAGGGCGGTGCCTCGATCATTCATGGACACATGCAGGTGACTCTGGGCCGTGGGATGCACTATGCGCGCATTGAGCACTGTCGCCGGCAGGCCATGCTCTACCGGCTGGCACACGGCACCAACTTTTTCGACGATCTCTACCGGACACACGCCGCCCTCGGCTTGGCGGCGAAGATTGGCCAGACACGGGTGTTTGCTTCGCTGACACCGGTCAAGGAAAAGGAAATCTGGCTCATCTCGCCCAGTTGTTGGATTGACAACGAGGATTTCAAAGACTGTCTTGGGACCGTGCTCCAGGCGTACGTCGGTGCCCTGGGCGTGAAGAGCTTTAATCTGGTCCTGTACCAGCGGCCGATCGATGTGCCAGAGTACGGCGCGCGACATTGGGAGGATTGGGACGGCTTTCCGGCAATCGTGCGCCTGGTGGATCGCGGCGATCTGCAGACGCTGACCACCGATGTGGGGTGTATGGAGCTCTACGGCTCTAGCGTTGTCGCCACCGATCCATTTGCAGTGATCAAGGCTCTCACTGGTTGATGGGCGGACGGTTGCTGGCCTCCGCGTGGGCTCCGCATGTGGATGCGGGGGGTTCGGATTCGTATAGTGTGGTGACCTTACCGTTTCATACAAAAGTCTAATGCTGCTCTAATGCGTTTCTAATGCCCACCTAGTATAATGTGGGCATAGTATAGCGTGCGCATAGCATAGCGTGCGCATAGTGGTTCTTCACATCGCAGTAGCCATTCGACGCCCTTTGAACTAGCACCAGATCGGTGCACAGACCCCCAGATTGGAAGGAGAAGAAGATGAGTACGTACGCGGAGTATGCCGAGCGGGTATCCGAGCGACATGGCCTCTTGCAGAGCGTGGACCAGGCGACAGCAACCTGGGACGCTGGATACGTGCCGCTCCGTGCGCTGCGCGGCCCCGACTATGCGGAGCAAGAGTGGAACAAGCACAAGCAATCCCTGGAAGAAGCGCGCAGGCGTGTTCATCAAGAGCAGATCAATGACTTGCTGCAGATCAGGGCAGAGGTCGAACTGCTGTGGAAGGTTCCATTTGGGATGCCTACATCGATCGCGCAAGTCGTTCGCCGCGAGCCACGTTTGGTCCTGGTTTCCGCGGCAGGTGCCGGCAAGACCACCGCGCTGCGTTACCTGGCGGCTCACCGACCTGTGTCGCAAGTCGTGGGTAGTGTAGAGGGTAAAGCGGAACAGGAGCCATTCGTGCCTGTCATGGTGGATCTCGCTGCCCTGGCAGATCAACCTCTGCCTCAGTACCTCGCCCAGGATGCCCAGCTCCGACTGTCCCTCTCCATGTCCCCCGAGTTCTTTGAGGAGCTGCTGAGCAGCGGTAAGGCTCTGGTGTGCCTGGATGGGCTGGATGAGATATCGAGTCAGGATGCCCGTGCCAAGATGATCCGCCGGATCGAGTCTTGGGCGCGTGACTATGCCCAGTGCCGGTATGTTGTCACGACACGCGCCAATGTGTACGAGCCGTCGCTGGATCCGGAGCTGTTTGCCCACTATGTCCTGATGCCCTGGAGCGACTCCGTCGTGTCAGAGGTTGAGCGCGCGTGGAACAAGGCCTTGGATGAGTGGACGGTCAGTGAGCCCAGCCGCCCCTACTACGCTGAGCGCCGCCGCCTGTGGCAACACCTGGCTCTGGCGATGCGCTACGAGAACCGGCGCTCGGTTTCCCTGGTCGAAGCCCAGCAATGGCTGGTCGATGAAGCACTCAACGACAAGAGCCTCAGGCTGAACAAGCGTACCGCCCCAGCTGAGGTCGCGGCTCTGCTCAAGGAGGCCGTGCCTCACCTGCCCATGGTGCGCCTCGAGGGGGACCAATTGTCCTTTGCCCCTCGCCTTTTGCACGACATCCTGGCTGCACGCTCCTTGGAGACTTGGTGCATTGAGGGCAGTATCAGGGATGTGTGGGAAGACATGCAAGGATACCTGTGGACGGGCACTTGGTTCGAGACTCTGTCCTTGACCGGCCGCTTCCTGGCTCAAGACCAGCCCAAGCTGTGGAGCAGGCTGGCTGCCATGGCGCTGGAAGCTGGGCAGGAGGATACGCTGGAGCCTGTGTTGCATCGCCATCTCCTGCTCGTCGCGTCTGCCCTGGGCGACACCAGCAACGAGCTGGACCGGGCCACCCGGCGACGGATCGTGGATGGCCTGCTGAACTGGATGTCCGATGCTGATGCGGTGGCGCGCTATTGTGCGGTTGACGTGCTGCTGAAGCTGGGCGGAGAGCCGTATGCGGTTGAGCAGGTATCCGGGAAAGCCAAGGACAGTACGCTGGATGCATGGACGCGTGAAGCGGCGATAGTCCTCCTGGGTACCATGGGGTTGAGCCGTCCTGGCGAAGCCATTGAGGTGCTGCAGGCCATAGTGGACAAGGCTAACGAGCCGGAGCGCATGCACATGGCCGCGGCTGAAGCGCTGGGCGCGCTGGGAAGCAGCGGGGCGCCTGACAGCAAGGTCCAGGCCGCGGTGGAGATGTGGCTGATCCAGCACGTGCGAAATCCCGAAGCGCCGATTGGCCTGAGGGCGGTGCTGACCGCAACGCTTTCCCAGATTCTGGTCAAGACGCACAGCGCCACGATCCTGAATGCTTTCGTGGACCTGGCTCGTGCGGAAAATGAAGGGGAGCAGGTGCCCTACTCTGTTCGGATCGCCGCAGCACGAGGGTTGTGCATGGTTTTGCCGGACATGCCCGATCCGTCACTCCTTGAGCGTCTATGGGGATTGGCCCACGACGAAAAGGTAGACGATGCGGTGCGCACTGTGCTTGCTGAAGGCTTGGGCAAGGTCGATGATGTCGCTGAGGCAGGCCGGGTGCTAATCGGGGTCGCCAAGAACCCCGGTGTCTACCCGCCGGGGCAGCGAGGTGCGCTGGAGGCACTGGGTCGCCTCTGCCATGCCGAGCAGCCGGTCATGGACGACCTGGCCCAGATTGCCACCACAACGGATCGCTCTGTCAAAGACTTTGTGCGTCTTTCGGCGTCAATTGCTCTGGGTCAGGTGGGCCAGATTCCGCTCTCGGTTCAGAACCTACTGATGTTGGTTGCCGACAAGAGCATCTACCGCACCACCCGCAACGAAGCGTTGTCGTACCTGGCGCAGAAGGGACGTACCGGTGACGCGGATCTGGACGACGCGGTCATCTCGGTTCTGCAGATCTGGCTTACCGAGGAGAATACGACCGAGGACGTGCGCGAGAACGCGATGCAGTCGCTGTGCATGCTCAAGGCAGAGCGGGAAGACGTGCTGAAGGACATCATCGGCGTGATCCAGGACAAGAGAACCTACCCGCGGGTGCGCCGAACCGTCGCAGAAATGCTGTTCTCGCTGCCTGTCAAGGACAAAGAGACAGTCGCCGAGGCCCTGAGCCCAACCTTCTACGACGCGGAGGAGACGAGTGACCTGCTGCGTGTGCCGCTAGCTCGCATCCTGTACTGCTGGGCCGACGATGAGCACGCGCTCATCTACCTCAGGGAGGCAGCGGAAAAGTCGTACATGGCTTTGGTGCGCTACAAGGCGGCCATTGTCCTTGGAGAGATTGGGGAAATGGAGCTGGCGGTCTCTACTCTGCTCAAGCTGGTTCAGGACCCCGAGATCGCCGACCCAATCCGCTGCGATTCCCTGCGTGCCCTGAGCGTGTGGACCGTAGGTAACAAGGAGATGGCGGAAGCGATATCGATGATCGCCCAGAACACAGAGCTAGAGTCCAACGTGCGCCAGGAAGCACACTCGGCCCTAAAGTCGGTCGTGATGGTCTAGGACAGCGCCGCTGGCAGCCTGACTTTTAGCTCGCACTAGTACTCAGCCGCCCACCTCGCGAAGAGGTGGGCGGCTGTTCGATCCAACTGGAGGTCGAGGGGCCTGGACTCGCTAGGCGCCGACCTCTACAACCTTGGGCAAGTCCCTCAATGCTGCCTGCAGTCGGTCCTCCTCGAGCTCATAGTCGACGAGGTCATGTCGGAGGTACGAATCATACGCCGCCAAGTCAAAGTGACCATGACCGCTGGCATTAAAGAGGATCACCTTGGGCTCGCCGGACTCTTTGCAGGCCATGGCCTCATCGTAGGCTGCGCGGACAGCGTGAGCGGTCTCGGGCGCGACAATCATCCCCTCCGACCGGGCAAAGCCCACTGCGGCCCCGAGCACCGCATTCTGCTGATAGGCGCGGGCCTCGGCATGGCCTTGCTGCAACAAAGCGCAGATGCTGGGTGCCATGCCGTGGTAGCGAAGCCCTCCGGCATGCACAGGAGCAGGGATAAACCCGTGGCCCACGGTGAGCATCTTGGCTACCGGCCCTGTCTTGGCCGTGTCACCCCAGTCATAGGCGTATACGCCACGGGTCATGCTGGGGCACGCCGTGGATTCGACAAAGATGGCGCGCAGATTGGGCCTGCTGCCGGTCAATCGGTCTCTCAGGAACGGATAGATCAGGCCGGCGGCGTTGCTCCCGCCGCCCGCGCAGCCGATGATGATGTCCGGGTAATCCCCGGCCATTTCCATCTGCTTGAGGGCCTCCAGGCCGATCACCGTCTGGTGCAGCAGCACAAAGTTCACCACGCTGCCCAGCGAGTACCTGTACCCCTGGTGAGTGACGGCGTACTCGATAGCTTCGCTGATGGCGATGCCCAGGCTTCCTGTGGTCTCCGGGTCCTTGGCCAGGATGTCGCGGCCAGCATGGGTCTCACTGCTGGGGCTGGGTACGACATGGCCGCCCCACGTCTCCATCATGATGCGCCGGTAGGGCTTTTGCCGGTAGCTGATGGCTACCATAAAGACCTTGCACTTGAGCCCGAACAGTTGGGTAGCAAAGCACAGGGCGCTGCCCCACTGCCCGGCTCCGGTCTCGGTCGCAAGGCCCTCCAGGCCCTCCTTCTTGGCATAGTAGCACTGAGCGATAGCGGTGTTGGGCTTGTGACTGCCGGCGGCGCTGACCCCTTCCCACTTGTAGTAGATCTTGGCCGGTGTGTCCAGCGCTTTCTCCCAGCGATGGGCGCGGTACAGCGGCGAGGGGCGCCACATCTTGAGTACGTCCTGCACTTCTTCGGGGATGTCGATCCAGCGCTCACGGCTTCCTTCCTGCTGGATCAGGGCCTGCGGGAAGACGGGCGCAAGGTCCTCGGGCGTCATCAATTCCAGGGTGGCTGGGTGCCGGTAGGGGGGCGGCGGCGTCTTCATGTCGGCGATGATGTTGTACCACCTGGTGGGCATTTCGTTTTCTTCTAGCTGGTACTTGAACTGTCGCATTCTGTCTCTCCTTTGTCTAGCATGGACTGTTGTGCGCTAAGGACGAATTCTCATTCCCGAGATGCTGTTCGGGTTGGAGCCGGAAAAAAGATGGAACCGCTGTTTCAGTCACATCGCCATGGGATACCGTGCCTGGTATGCTACACCTCCTTTCCTTACTGCTCTGCCCCGATTGGCTCAGGCGGGGGATTCCCAGCTCAGCAAGGCTTTCCTGTCGCTGAAAAACTGCCGATAGAGCCTATAGTGCGCCGTGTCTTCGTAGGCCAGTTCCTCGATCCGGACGGAGTCAAAGCTTAGAATCTGGGCTCCCGGGTAAGCCAGCAAGATGGGTGAATGGGTGGCGATGATAAACTGGGCGTGTCCTTCCTGCTCTACATGCTGCAGCAGCTTCAGGAATGCGAGCTGGCTGCGAGGCGACAGTGCAGCCTCCGGTTCGTCGAGCAGGTAAAGCCCTTTGATCTGGTACCGCCCGCCAAAGTAGGTCAGGATCCCCTCGCCATGTGACAGCGTGTTCAAGATGCGACCACCATGGTATCTCAGTCGGCCCGAATCGCAGAGTGCGACATCATCGAGAAAATCGGTCAGGTCGCGGAACGTCTCGGCTCTGAACAACGACCCGGGCACCGCTCCATCGGCCCACTTGACCTCGATATAGTCCGCCAGGCGGGTTTCGTACGGGTTGTGGTGGGCTGCATGCCGCTTGGGCTTGTCCCAGATTGCGATCCTGCACTTGCGGGTAATGGCTTCCAGCAGCGTGGACTTGCCCGACCCGTTCTCTCCCACGAAAAAGGTGACCGGCCGCCGGAACACCAGTTCTGGCGTCTCCCTGAGGGCAGGGATGTTGAACGGATAGGTGCGACTATCAGGGTACCGTTCGCTGTGAATGCCTACCTGGATCAGATGCATAGGCCATGCTCCATTCTCGCCAAGGATCTCAATCGATGCCCATTCGGTGACGGACCTCACTGAGGGTCTCCCGAGCCAGAGGGCGGCAGGTGGCCGCTCCCTGGGCCAAGATGTCGTGCACCTCCGTGGGATGGGCCAGCAGGCGTTCGCGCCGGGCATGGATGGGTGCCAGGTCCGCCACTACCATGTCGGCCAGGATCCGTTTGCACTCCAGGCAGCCGATGGCGGCACTGCGGCAGCCCTGGGCGATCTCTTCCAGGGCTGGCTGCGGTGTGTAACACCCGTGGATGGCATATACCGGGCACCGGGTGGGTTCGCCCAGGTTACGGCGCCGGATGCGGGCCGGGTCGGTGACCGCCTGTGCCAGCTTCTGGCGAATGGCCTGTTCGTCGTCGGACAGGTTGATGTTGCCCCGATCCAGGCTCTTGGACATGGCGCCCTCGCCTGTCAGGCTGGGAATGCAGGCTCCTTCGTTGGTCAGTGCCTGCGGCTCAGGGAACGTCTGGCCAAAGGCACCGTTGAACTTGCGGGCCACCTCGCGGGTGAACTCGACGTGTGGCAGTTGGTCTTTGCCCACCGGGACGCTCTCGGCTTTGTAGATCAGGATATCGGCCGCCATCAGGATCGGGTAAGCGAGCAGGCCAAAGCTCGCCGAACCATAGCGGGCCTTTTTGTCCTTGTAGGTAGGGAGCTGTTCGAACTTGGGCACCGGCATCAGGCACCCCAGCAGCCAGGCCAGCTCCGTGTGCTCGGGGACATCCGACTGAACCAGCATGGTCACGCGATCGGGATCGATGCCCGCTGCCAGGTACTCGGCAGCGATGTTGAGTTTGCGGCGGCGCAATGCCTCGGCCTCGTATGGGACCGTGATCGCGTGATAGTCCACTATGCACAGGATACAGTCATGGGTCTGCTGCAGGGCCAGGACGCCCTTTACCGCGCTCAGATAGTTCCCAATGTGCAGGCTGTCGCCGCTCGGCTGCAGCCCGGTGAACAAGCGCTTTGCCATTTTCTTTCCTTGGTGCTAGGCCCGAAACGCAAAAACGCGCATCCCATCAAGGGACGCGCGTCCATCAACGCTCGTGGTGCCACCCTGGTTAGACAGCCATCGGAATAGAAACACCCCACTGTGATAGCGGGGTGTTTATGCCCAATGAGCCAGCCTCACTCTCGCGGGTACAGCCCCGGAGGACGGTCTCCTGGACAATACCCTCGGCCTGGATAACGGTGGCGTCTCCGTCTTGGGCTAGTAGCGGCCCGGGGCTTTAGGAGCCCAGCATTCGCCCAAGCAACTCCCAGGGCCATTCAGCCTCCCCGCAAGTGCCGGGCTCCCACCCTTCCCGGCTCGCTGCGACTCCGCTCGAAGGCTTACTTGTCCTGATCGGCGTCTTTCAGTATACTGGCGATTATACTATAGAAGAGGATGGGTGTCAAATGCAGCGAGTGGACCTGATCGTGATGAATGGCCTTGGCGGTGACGGCGCGGTGGAGCGGATGGTTGGCGATGCGCGCCGGGCGATCACCCTCGACCTGGTCCAAAAGGCCACGATGACGGGAGCTTTTGCCTCGGTCGTGGTCAGCACCAACGACCCGGTTCTGGCAGAGCAGGTGAATGGCTGGCCACACGTGATCGTCGAGATGGACCCAGAGGAGGAAGCTTTTCACTTTGGCCGGCGGCTGCGTTCGCTCGTTGCCAAGCACGGTATGGAACGGGTCGTATATCTGGGAGGGGGGGCTGCGCCACTGCTCACCGAGGCGACGCTGCAGGATATGGCCAGGCAGTTGCGCGAGGCCGATCGGCTGTTCATCGCCAACAACTTTCACTCCACGGACTTGTGCGGCCTGACCCCCGCGTCCGTGCTGCTGGCCGTTGAGCCGCCGGAGAACGACAATAGCCTGGGCTGGTTGCTCAGCCAGGAGGGCAAGCTGCCGGCCAGGGAGCTGCCGCGGACGCCGGCGACGGTGTTTGACGTGGATACTGCCATCGATCTGGCGATCCTGTCGCTGCACCCAGGCGTTCCGCCGCATACACGCGCTTACCTGGACAGCCTGGCCCTCGACACGCGGCATATCGAGGCGGCAAGCCGGGTGTTCGTGGAGCGCGGCGCTCAGGTCTTGGTCGCCGGGCGGGTGAGCTCCACCACCATGGCTTACCTCGAGCGGGAGACCGCCTGCCGCACGCGCGTCTTTTCCGAGGAACGAGGCATGCGCTCGGATGGGCGCCTGGCGCGGGGCGAAGCCAGATCCTTGCTAGCCATGCACATGGAGAGCGTGGGGGTCGAGCGGTTCTTTGGCGAGGTCATTCCCCAGTTGGGGCAGGCAGCGTTCATAGACGACCGGGTGATCTGGGCGCACCGGCGCTTGTGGCCTTCGGCCAACGATCGCTTTAGCTCGGACCTGTTGCGCCCGGAGGAGATTGCCGATCCGTGGGTCCGCCGCTTCACCGAGGCCGCCATCTCTTGCCCGGTGCCGGTCGTCCTGGGCGGCCACTCGCTGGTTACCGGCGGGCTGTACGTGCTGGTCGAGGCCGCGTGGGCGCGGAGCGGGGTAGAGCTTCAGAGGCTGGTGGAGGTGACATAGCGCTCGCACTGGAGAGGGCATGCTCCGTCCTGCGCGCCACGGAGCACGCCGGCGGCCTGCAGGGCATCGACGATCTGCTGGTCGAGCGGACGAACCGGGCAGTACACCAGGTGTCCCGGGCAGCGGCAATCAGAGGCCCCAAAGCGCGGCGGGATCTGCCGATGGCCGGACAAGCCGGCCAGTGCCGCTGCCCAGGCACACTCCAGTCTGTCCACAGAGGCCAGGTACCAGCCTGCCTCCACCACGCTCTCTTGCAGCAGATAATCGATGTGCCAGTGGAGGCGCTTGTCCGCCCGCCGGTGCCGCTCCAGGCGGGCGCGGAGCCCTCCGGGGCCCAGGGCGCTGCCCGCGTACGCGTACCATCCGGCAGCAAAGACGAACGTGCCCAGTCGTCCCACCGCAATCTCGGCCGCCGTCTCCAGCCGGGCGATGAGGAGGTACGAGCCTCTAGTGACCGGTACTCCGGCGTCCATTGTCGGATCTCCCGCGTTCGCGCGTCCCTGGATCCTCCGGGCGCGTGGCAGCCTGGCGCTCCTTCTCCCGGCGATACTCCGTATAGTTGCCCGCATACTCGGTCACAGCCCCTTGTTCCAGCTCGGCGATGCGATCCGCGACCCGGTCGAGGAGATACCGGTCGTGGGTGATGACCAGCACCGTGCCCTCGAACTCGTCCAGCGCGTTCTCGAGCACCTCGCACGAGGGCAGGTCCAGGTTGTTGGTCGGCTCGTCCAGGAGCAGAAAATTGGCATCGGAGAGCATGAGCTTGGCCAACTGCAGCCTGCTCTTCTCTCCACCGGACAGATCGCGTACCTGCTTGCGCGTGGCCTGGTACGGAAAGAGGAACCGCCCCAGGAACCGGACCGCATCCTGCTCGTACATCGGCCTGATCTGGCGGACCTCTTCGATCAGGCTCTTGTCCGGGTCCAGCGTCTCGTGTTCCTGTGCATAGTAGCCGATGCGCACGCTGGGGCCGACCTTGATCAGCCCGGACGTTGGCTCCTCCGATCCCAGGATGCAGCGCAACAGGACGCTCTTGCCCGCGCCATTCGGCCCCAGCAACCCTACCCGTTCGCCGTGCCAGATCAACAGGTTCACCCCCGACAGAACGACATTTTCGAGCTCTGTCCGGCCTACGGCGGAGGGAAAAGCCTTGTCCAGGTCCACGATCTCCAGGACCTTGTTCGAGCCGCGCCAGCCATCGAGCTCCAATCCCATGCGCCGCCGCTCCAGCACCGGCTTTTCGATCTTGTCCATGCGCTCCAGCATCTTTTGCCGACTGCGCGCCTGGCGGGCATGCCGCTCGTTGACCACGATGCTGGCCCAGAGTTCAAAGCGGGCGATAGCTGCCTCGATGCGGGCAATCTCTTTTTGCTGCGCCTCGTACAGTTGCTGCTGACGCAGCAGCCGCAGTTGCTTTTCCACGGCATAGGCGGAATAGTTGCCGGCATACGAGGTGAGCCGACGGTCTTCGACCTCGACGATCTGGCTCACCGTCTCATCCAGCAGATAGCGGTCGTGGGAGACAATGATCACCGTGCCGGGAAAAGAGCTGATGAGCTGCTCCAGGCGGGTCTTGCCCTCGATGTCCAGGTGGTTGTCTGGCTCGTCCAGCAGCAACAGATCGGCCTGGTTGACCAACAGCCTGGCCAGGCCAACCAGCTTTTTCTGCCCACCCGAGAGCGCGCCCATGGGCAGGTCAAGGTCGGCCTCGCGGAAACCGAGGCTGTGCAGCACCTCCCGTGCCAGGGCTTCGTAGCGGTAGCCGTCGAGGCACTCAAACTCGGCCTGGGCACGGGCGTGCGCAGCCAGGACCTTGTCCAACCGGGTTTGCTCACCGTAGACCTCGGGCAGGGCCATCCGCGCCTCGAGGTCGCGCAGGTGTTCCTCGACGCGTACCAGGTCTGCGGCTGCGCTGAGCGTCTCCTGCCAGACCGAGTGCCCGGCGTCGAACACCGGCTCCTGGGCGAGGTAGCCAACTCGCAACTGCGCCTGGCGCACGACAGCCCCGCTCTCGGGTTTGAGCTCCTGGGCGATGATGCGCAGCAGGGTCGATTTCCCCGCGCCGTTGGGTCCGACCAGCCCGATCTTTTGCCCGGCCTGGATCTCCCAGGATAGGTCCTCCAGGACGACCTGGGTTCCGTAGCTGTGCACGATGTGGCTGAGCTGAACGATGACCATGATCCTCACTCCCTGCCAGCCGGCCGTGGGGTTCGCGCTTGTGGCCTGCCGGAGAGAAGGACCTGTGCTCCGAAACGAAAAGGCCGTGAGCGCGAGTGCGCCCACGGCCGTAGGTTGACATAATAAAGCGCGTCAGGGCACACTGCTCCGGGGATGCAGACCAGGGACATAGCCCTGAACAGCGAGAAGGCTCATCCACGTTTGACCCACCGGGAGATAGACCATGTGCCTGAACGCTCCTTTCGAGCGGTATTATACGTCGCTATGGGACGGGTGTCAAATTGGAGTGGGTGGAACTCGAGTGGATCAGGGTATTGCACCTCGTCCGGATGTGTGGTACTATAGCAGTAGGATCGGAGTACAGCGCGCCGTAGCCCTCATCGTACGCGGAACCACCGAGGAGGGTAGCGTGAGGGATTACACAGCCGACTTTTGGCCTGGTGGCGGCGGAGAGCTGCCCCAAGCGTTCCTTGACCTCGGAAGATGCGACTGGCAGGAACCGCTTCGTGAGGCCGCGACCTTGAGGCGTGTACGCGTAGAGTAGGCAAATGGCGAATCGTAAAGAGTCGAGCTCCGGATACTCCGCCGCGAAGAACTTACCGATCTTGTCGATGGTGGGCGCGATGCGAGTACCCTCAACCTCAACGACACCCACGGTGCGATCGTGGTCGCCGAGAATCGCATCGCATTGGCCGCCACCCCCAACTGCCCTCGGACGATAGCCGAACGACGGGCCACCGTCGAGCGCCCAACGGGACTCGGGGGCTCCGCTCGTCCACCAGTCCACCAGGATTCCTATCAGTGTGGAATGGGCGTTCCCGAAGGTCCGCGCGACAGTCGACCACCGCGCGTTGCTGAGAGACCTAAGGGTCCGAAAAAATACAACTTCCCGCACCCATCAAGCAGGGGGCGGATTCGACCGAGGATGAATCGTGTAGTTCCATTGCGGACACACATCGTGAGGTTGGATACAGAGA
>Ga0315274_10004095_pt1 | contig 21531 bp, 22 predicted proteins | sample YL17G02_20_MG_FD_203700 | JGI IMG/M metagenome (GOLD analysis project Ga0315274, IMG submission 203700) | Sediment microbial communities from Yellowstone Lake, YNP, Wyoming, USA - YL17G02_20 | ecosystem: Environmental > Aquatic > Freshwater > Lake > Sediment | place: USA: Wyoming | collected...
CCTCGACGGGATTATTGCACCAGGTCATGTGTCGACGGTTGTCGGAGCAGTTGATTGGGCCAGGTTCCCCGAGAAATATGGCGTCCCCGCAGTCGTGGCGGGATTCGAGCCGGCTGACCTGCTCCTGGCCATCCTGAAGATACTGCAGCAGATGAAAGCCGGCAAGCCGAAGGTGGAGAACGAGTACACCCGCCTCGTGCGGTTCGAGGGGAACCCTCATGCGCAGGAAGCGATGAGGAACGCGTTCGACGTGAAGCCGGCGTTCTGGCGGGGAATCGGGATGATTCCTGATTCGGGCTTGTTCCTCAAGGAACGCTGGAGCGATTTCGATGCCAAGAAGAAGTTTGAAATCCACTCTTCAATCGATTCGGAGAAGGATCTTCCGAAGGGCTGTCACTGCGACGAGGTCATCGTCGGCGAGCTGTTCCCTAACGAGTGCCCCTTGTTCGGGAAGACATGCACGCCGGCGAGCCCCTACGGGCCATGCATGGTCTCTGGCGAGGGGACATGCTACATCTGGCACAGGTTCGGCGATCCGAGGGAGATGAGGAAACTTATGGCGGGGAGGAAGTGAAATGTGCCTCGCGATACCGATGAAGATTGTCAGCATCGACCGCAATCGGAGTCTCGCTCAAGCCGATGCGCTCGGCGTCACCAGGACGATCTCGATTGCGATGATGGGAGACGAGGTAAAGGAGGGTGATTGGGTCATGGTGCACACGGGATTCGCCCTCGAGAGGCTCGAGTACGAAGAGGCGAATGAGATACTCACGCTGTTGCAGGAAGTCGCCAAGGGGGAATAGCGATGGAAAAGCGAGTGACTCTCGGTCACGGGGCTGGCGGGAAGATGACTCAGGACCTGATCAATTCGCTCTTCATCCCGCACCTGAAAAATGACATGCTGATGGAGATGGGGGACTCCGCGATTCTCCGCAAGAAGCCACTGCGAGACAGGCTCGCGTTCACGACGGACTCGTTCGTGGTGACGCCGCTCTTCTTCCCTGGCGGTGACATCGGAAAGCTGGCTGTGAACGGGACCATCAACGATCTCGTCGTGGCGGGAGCAGAGCCGCTCTACCTGTCTGCGGGTTTCATTCTGGAGGAGGGCCTGCCCTTCGAGGAACTGGAAAAGGTGTGCGTGTCAATGGCCGACGCGTGTAACGATGGCGGCGTCAAGATAGTCGCCGCAGACACGAAGGTCGTGGAGAAGGGCAAGGGTGATGGCATCTTCATCAACACTTCCGGTGTCGGACTCCTGCGTCCGAAGGCGCGCATCGATGCGAAGAGGGTTGCACCGGGTGACAGCATTCTCGTGACCGGGACTCTCGGGGATCACGGCATCTCCGTCTTCCTCGCCCGCCAGAGGCTCGGCATCGAGACCAACGTGAAGAGCGACTGCGCAGCGTTAGACACCCTGTTGCTGCCGCTCATCGACAGGTTTGGCGGTGACATACACTTCATGAGGGATCTGACGCGCGGAGGGTTCGCTACGGTACTGAATGAGATGGCGGGGCAGTCCGGCACGAGCGTCGTCGTCAGGGAGGCCTCCATACCCGTGCTGCCCGGAGTAACGGCCGTCTGCGAGATGCTCGGTTTCGACCCGCTGTACCTTGCGAACGTGGCGGGCAAGGTCTTGAAGCATCTGAGGAAGTATCGGCTCGGCAGGAACGCGGAGATTGTCGGTCGGGTCGATCAGGCGGGCGGGAGCAGGGCGAGAGTCTTCCTGGACACCGCAGTTGGCGGGACACGACTACTCGACAAGCTTTTGGAGGATCAGTTGCCGAGGATTTGCTGAGGCGTCAGAAGGTAACTTGATGTCGAAGGGACAAAAGCATTGACGACTTCGACGAGGATGACTGAGGCCGCAGGGACACCTCTTGGCGGTGCGATGTAGCTCTTCTCCAGCTCTTCTTAACTTGTTCCAGAGATCCTCTTGACTTGTTCCATATTGGACAATCGGGGTTTGGACCCACGATCGTTTGCGGAACATCCGCTGATTGCCCCAGATGCCGTTTGGGCGACTTCATCCGATGTCGTGAGCTAACGCGAACATCTCCACCCAGAAGGGTGGGTTGGCTGTACCCCCTTGGGAATCTCCATACTATAAGTAGAGGAGGTTAAATTGGGATACCGATTCATAGTTAGTGATAAAGATGTTTGAAATCCGCTTCCACGGACGAGGCGGCCAAGGCTCTGTTATTGCATCTGAAATTTTGTCAAAGGCGGTCTTCTTGGAGGGGAAGGATGTGCAGAGCTTCCCGTTCTTCGGCGTCGAGAGGCGAGGCGCGCCCGTCCAGGCATACACCCGCATAGACGATAAACCGATCAGGGTGAAGACGAACATATACACCCCGGACTGCGTGGTCGTGCTCGACCCCAGCCTCCTCAAGAGCCAGAACGTGACGGCGGGCCTGAAGGAAGGAGGCTATCTGCTGATCAACACGGAGAAGAAGCCGGAGGAACTCGACATCGCTTTCAAGGGGATCATGGCGACCGTCGACGCGACCGACATCGCTCTCAAGTTAGGTCTCGGTAGCAAGTCCGCGCCCATTGTCAACACCGCCATACTCGGAGCGCTCGCGAAAGTCACCGGCCTCGTGAGACTCGATTCAATTACCACCGCAATCAGCGAATCCGTCCCGAACAAACCCGAGGCGAATGCCGCCGCAGCAAAGGAAGCGTTCGAGAAGGTGCTCATCAGGAGGTTGGCCGCGTGAAGACCTACAAGACATACGCGGACCTCCCCGGCGCGCCAATCGCGGATGTTCCCAGTCAGGAGGAATCGACAGCCGGCTGGAGGACGACAAGGCCTGTCCTGGACCCGAAAAACTGCACTAAATGCTACCTCTGCTGGAAGTACTGCCCCGACACCGCCATCTCGGTCAACGACGAAGGATGGCCCGTGATCAGGTACGAGCACTGCAAGGGCTGCGGCATCTGTGCGGCAGAGTGCCCGAAGGAGTGCATAGTCATGGAGAAGGAGGTCTGAGGATGACGAAGGTCGTCATGACAGGTAACTACGCGCAGAGCTACGCGTCGAAGCTCGCCAGGGCGCAAGTCGTGGCGGCGTATCCCATAACCCCCCAGACCAGCATCGTGGAGAAGATCGCCGACTTCGTCTCATCGGGCGAGATGGTAACTCAGTACATCAAGGTCGAGAGCGAGCATAGCGCGATGCAGGCGTGCATCTCCGCCGCCGCCCTCGGCGCGAGGTCGTACACGGCGACATCTTCGCAAGGACTGTTGCTGATGCACGAACTGCTCTTCTGGGCCGCCGGCCAGAGAGCGCCAATAGTCATGGGGATAATCAACAGGGCGGTCGCACCGCCATGGTCGATATGGACCGACCACACTGACAGCATGGCGCAGAGGGACACCGGCTGGATCCAATATTATTGCGAGAGCAACCAAGAGGTTCTCGACACGGTCCTTCAAGCGTACAAGGTCGCCGAGAACCCGGACATCAGGCTTCCCGCCATGGTCATGGAGGATGCGTTCTACCTCTCACACACCATCGAGGCGGTCGATGTCCCGCTGCAGGGAGAGGTCGATGCCTACATCCCGCTCAAACGCTCGCCCTGGCTGCTCGACATCGAGAAGCCGACGAGGATGGGCTCCTTCATGGGCCCGGACATCTACATGGAGTACAGGTACATCGTCGCGAAGGCCATGCAGGAATCGAGGAAGGTCATAATAGAGGCTGACGAGGATTATGGCAGGCGGTTCGGCAGGAGTTATGGCGGCCTCCTTCCGACCTATCGCTGCGATGACGCCGATGTCGTGCTGCTCACAATAGGCACAGCCTCGTGCACCGCCAGGGAGGTCGTGGACGAGCTTAGGACGGAAGGCAAGAAGGTCGGGCTCGCCCGCATGAGGGTCTTCAGGCCATTCCCCGGGGAAGAAATCGCTCGACTCGCATCCAGCGTCAGGGCGATCGGCGTGGTCGACAGGAGCTGGGGATTCGGGCATAGGGGCACGATGTTCACCGAGGTGACCGGCGCGCTCTACAAGTCGAAGTCTAGGCCGCTGATGAAGGACTATATAACGGGCGTCGGTGGGAGGGACATCACGCCTCAGGTCCTCCGCGGCATTTACTTGGACCTGCTCAAGATTCGCGAAAGCGATGAGGAGATGGATTGGTGGGGTCTCAGGCGCCCGGAGAAGGAGGTTAAGCAGAATGCCTAGGTTCTCCATACCTGAGCAGGAGCTGGTCTACTCTGGCCATGTCGCCTGCCCTGGCTGCGGCGGCGGCCTCGCGATAAGGTACATGCTCAAGGCGCTGGGCCCTAGGACGATCGTGAGCATCCCGGCCTGCTGCTGGGCGATAACCTCGGGGCCTTTCCCGAGGACTGCACTCAAGGTCCCGACGCTCGACACCGCCTTCGAGACCACTGGCGCATCGATCTCCGGCCTGAGGGCGGCCCTGGACGCTCTCGGAATGAAAGACATCACCGTCGTCGGATATGCTGGAGATGGCGGCACGGCGGACATAGGAATCCAGGCCCTCTCCGGGATGATTGAGCGGAACACCGATGCAATTTACTTTATGTACGATAACGAGGCCTACATGAACACGGGCATCCAGAGGTCCAGCGCGACTCCATTCGGCGCGTGGACAACAACGACTCCGGCGGAGATGGACGGCACCTGGAAGACCGAGCCGAAGAAGAACATGATGGCCATCGTCGTCGCGCACAGGATTCCCTATGCGGCAACAGTCTCCATCGGCTTCCCCGAGGACTTCGTGAGGAAGGTGGAAAAGGCCAAGAGCATCAAAGGTCCGAGGTTCATCCACGCGTTCTGCCCCTGCCCGCCTGGTTGGAAATACTCGCCCGAGAACACGATCAAGCTCGCCAAGCTCGGCGTCAATACCAATGTCTTCCCCCTCTATGAGGTGGAGAACGGCGTCTACAAGGTCACGATGAAACCCACGAAGCCCCGCCCTGTCAAGGAATACTTGGGGACGCAGGGCAGGTTCAAGCACCTCACGGACGAGATGATCGCGCAGATCCAGGAGAGGACGGACAGGACCTGGAGCAACCTGCTCGCCTTGGAGGGGTTCTCCAAGGAGCATCCATATTGCGGCCTATAGAGGAAAATGCGGTAAGTGGCTTATGCAGCCTCAATCATGTGAGCGAAAATTCGATAGCATGATTTGTTGAACAGGTCGATAATCCGCCGCCTTACAATCGATAAATGTGGAACAAAGCCTCCTTTCTCTATGCGCCGAAAGTATTCGGGAGCCCAAAAATGGGTTAGCAAAGAGCATATATACTTTTCTCGCGTATCATCGTCTACATCATATATACCGCAATGGCCGGGAGGATGAATAAATGGAGAGCCGGAAAATCCAGAAGGTCGGGACTTCGACCCTGACTATATCGTTGCCGCGGAGCTGGGCGACGGCCAGGAACCTGAAGAAGGGGGACCAGGTGTTCTTCACCGAGGAGGGCGAGACGCTCAAGGTGATCCCCGCATCCTCAATCCAGGACAGGAGGCGCGCCGCGGAGGAGTACTTGATCGACGCTGACCTTTGCGAGGGACCGGGGATGCTCGAGCAGATCCTCGTCGGATGCTACGTCCTCGGCAGGGAGAGGTTCACCGTCAAGTCTGCGACACGGTTGAAGAGCGAGTACATAGAGGTGACCAGGAGGGCGTCGCGCAGGCTCATGGGTCTTGGCATCATCGAGGAGACATCCAGCAAGATAGTCCTCCAGTGCTCGATTGAGCCGACGAGGTACCCGATCGACGCTCTGCTGAAGAGGCTGTTCAACCTGGGCTCGACGATGCTGGACGAGGCCATCGAGGCCCTGATCACGAAGGACAGGAGGCTCGCCGAGGACGCCGTGAAGCGAGAGGACGACGCGGACATGATGTACTGGCTCATCGTGCGGCTTTTACTCTCGGCCCAACTCGACGACGGTCTGGTCGACAAGCTCGGCATGAAATCCAAGCTGGAGATCGCCGGGTACAGGCTCATCGCCAAGGAACTGGAGAGCGTGGCGGACCACAGCGAGGAAATCGCTCAAACGGTCTGTGAAATGATCGAGTCAGAGGTGGAAGTGCCATCGAGCCTTGTCAAGGGGCTGAAGGACCTAACGGACAGCGTGAGAGAGCTGTACAGCAGGGGCATCGCGGCGCTCTTGTCGAGGGATCTGAAGGTCGCGAGCGAGACGGTTCTGATGCGCGCGGAGCTCGAGAAGAAGGAGGAAAAGTTCATGAAGCAGCTGATTGACCAGACCGAGGACCTGCAACTGCAGACTCATATCAGGACGATTCTCCACGGAATCGAGCGCATGAGCGAGTACGCATCCTCCATAGGCGTGATTGCGATTAACAGGTACCTCGAGCGCCCCACGAACATCTGTCATCCCGCCGGCGCGTGAGACGCCGCCCTTTCACACCAAGTGCGGGCCGGGTTCTCAGCGGTCGGCCTTGATCGCCACCGCAAAATCCTCGGCAACGGAGATTTTCGACACCGGGCTCGGCACGGTGTCCGTCGACACAACGTCGTCGCAGACATTCAGGTGTTCCAGGGCATTCGCGGTGAAGAGCCCGTGGAGGCATGCCGCCATCACCCCTGTAGCTCCCTGTTCCTTGACCGCGTTTGCGGCGCTGACTATCGTTCTTCCGGTGGAGATGACATCGTCTACGATCGCCACTCTCTTCCCGCGGGCGTCGAGGTTCTTCGGGGCCATGCGGACCGTGAAGCTATCTATCCTCTCTTTTTCCAGCCAGTCCCAGGACGCCCCTATGGCCTCCGAGACCTCCTTGGCGTGTCTCACCGCGCCCTTGTCCGGGGAAAGCACGAGGTCCACACCCCTGCCCTTCAGATACCGCGCAATCGCGGGCATGCCGTCGACCTCCTTGGCGGGGACATCGAAGTATCCGAGCACGGAAGGGTTGTGCAGCCCCATCGTGTAGATCGCGTCAGCCTGGACCTGGACATGCTTCGCCAGGACGCGGGCGCTGACGCCCTCCCCTTCCTCGAACTTCTTGTCTTGCCTGCCGTAGCCGAAGTATGGTATGACGAGCGTCAGCGAGGCCGCGCCCCCCTCGCGCACCGCGTCCTCGAGTAGCAGCAGCTCGATTATCTTAGAGTCGGGGTGGGTAGTCTGCACCACGACGATGTCCTCGCCCTTGACGGAGGCCTGCAGCCTCACGTACTGCTCGCCGTCGGGGAAACCCCCGGGGTGCTTCTCGTGCTGGACCGAGATATAATCGATGCCGAGCACGCGGGCGAGATTCTGTGCAAGATTCAGGGAAGCAGAGCCGCCGACTACCTTCATTCTCCAACCCTGGATGGCGGGATGCTGCGCCACATATTTCAATCAGAGCCCACCCAGACTCGCGGAAGCGATAGAGGTCTGCGAGGCTTTTTATATCATACCTAGGGGTTTGTTCTACCGAGCTGCAATGGACTTCTCGGAGTTTCAGGCGCTCCTGCGTCGTCACAGGAACGTCGTCGTCTTCGCCGCATTCGTCCTCATCGTGGCGGGACTCGACCTTCTCCTGAATCCCCCGATTGAGGGGCGCATAGAGATACTGTCGCTGCCGTTTCTGGCGAGCGCGGCTTTCCTGTTTGCCATCGTCTTCTGGCCGATGAAGGTCGGTGTGCCGGCGGAGGCACCGCCGTCGAACACGCTGGCGCACCGCTTCCTGAAGAGGGTGACCCTCGGATGGCGGCTAGTGCCGTTCTTCCCGCTGGCGGGCATCGCAATCATAGCTCTCGACGTCATCTACAATTCCCTCATCGCCGACTACCCGGTCCTCCAGATTCACGACACCGTCACGATCATGTTCGGCGTGTCGCTCATAGCCTATCCCTTCGTGCCGCAGAAGTTCGACCGCGAGAGGGACTTCGTCCTGTTCTTTTTCCTGATTCTCGTCCTTATGCTCGTGGTGCCGCTTCTGCTGTTTCGTCTCGTCCAGGGCAACTTCGAGGAGGGCGTCAACTCGTACTCCTCGACGTTGCTCGCTCCCCAGCTTCGGTGGATCCTGAACCTGCTCGGGGTCCGGGCGAGTATCATCCCCAGTCTGCCCGGCTCCTCAGCCCCAACTCTCGAGTTCATCACTCAGAGCGGCGCAAACATCTCAGTCCAGATCACGACATCCTGCTCGGGCATCTACAGCTTCTCGATCTTCGCGGCGGCGTTCACCACTTTCATCCTGACCGAGTTCGACAGGACGAACTGGCGGGTGTGGTCTCTGCTCGTCATGGGCTTCGTGGCGTCGTACGTTGCCAACATCCTCAGGATGACCGTGATAGTTCTGGCGGGTTACTTCGGGAACACGTCGGAAGAAGCGGAGGGGTCGATGATGATCGCCCATTCGAACGCTGGTTGGCTGATCTTCCTAGGATGGATCAGCCTCTTCTGGGTGCTGATGTACCGGTTCCTGTTCCCCCGGAAGAAGCGGACGGAGGCCGTCGAGAAAAGGGAGTTCTCCTCCTGTCCGCTGTGCGGCGAGCCTCTCTCTCCCACCGTGCCAGGCTTCAAGTGCGATTGCGGCAAGATGTACCACGTGTCGTGCATCCAGAAGAACGGGCGGTGTCCCGCGTGCAACAGGTCGATAATCATGACAGAAGCGGCAGGAAAAACCCTCACCTGATGTCAACGGCGGGATTCAGCCTATGCGTCGATAGATGACTCCTTTGGGCAGCTTGTCCCTGTTCAGAGTCCGGCGGCCATCCACGATGACCGGCTTCTTCATCACGGCGAAATCTTCCCTTCCGAGTTCCCCATACTCCCGCCAAGAGGTCTGGATGATGCAACCGTCCGCGCCCCTCAACGCGTCTCTGGCGGAGGATACCTGCCTCACCGCCAGATTCGCGCCGACCTCGGCAACCGACGCGGCGGGGTCGTGGGCCACCACGATGGCGCCACGCCTCAGGAGCTCGTGGATGATTGGCAAGGCGCGGCTGTCGCGGACGTCGTCGGTGTCCGCCTTGAAGGCCAAGCCCAGCAGCGCGACATGCTTGCCACCAAGGCTCCCCAGCGCCTCCTCGAGGAGGTTGACCACGCGCACCGCCTGACGTTCATTGAACTCTAGCACCGCCTTCAGCAGTGTTGGCTCGTATCCGTGGGACTTCGATGCCGATACGACCGCTTTCATGTCCTTGGGAAGACAGGGGCCGCCGAAGCCCGCCCCAGGGACGAGGAACTTGGGATTGATGCGCGAGTCAAGAGCCATCCCTTCCAGGACCCTGTCGGAGTCGAGTCCGAAGGAATCGCAGATGTTCGCGATCTCGTTTGCGAACGTCACCTTCGTGGCGAGGAAAGAGTTGGACGCGTACTTCACCATCTCAGCGGTCTTGATGTCGCACCGCCAGGTCACGCAGTCGAATTCGGAGTAGAGCTTCTCGAGCATGTCCCCCGGTTTCTTCTCGCCGCTACCTATGACTATGCGGTCGGGCTTGAGCGTGTCCTCCAGGGCGGTCCCCTCCCTCAGGAACTCAGGGTTCATGCACAGACCGAACGCGCCAGCAGACAGACCGGACTCCTTCATGAGCATCGGGGTCAGGAGCTTCTCGGTCGTCCCGGGGACCACCGTGCTCTTCACCGCCACGACCGGAAAATCCTTGCGACCTTTGATGGCCCTCCCGACGACTTTGGAGGCATCGGTTATGAAGCTCGTGTCCATCGATCCGTCATTGAGTGGCGGGGTACCCACGCAGATGAAATAGAACGCGCTCCCCACGAGGGCGTCGCCGGCATTGCCCGTCGCGCTGAAGTTGCCCTTCTTTATGGCTTTCCTGAGTTCCTCGCCGAGGCTCTTCTCGCGATAGGGCTGCCTGCCGCCGCTGATGGCCTTGACCTTGGCGGGGTCGATCTCGTAGCACACGACGTCGTGTCCGAAGGTTGCGAATGCCACTCCTGTCGCGAGTCCGACCCGACCGAGTCCGACTATCGATATCCTCGCCATCGACACGACATCGGGCCGTGCAAGATAAAAGCTTGCGAGCAGTCACCGGCTCACTTTATCTTGCCGTTGTTTATCGAATCGCAGAGATTTTTCACCCTTTCAAGTGATGGCTTGTCGGTGTGAGTGAGAATCGTGTATTCGGTGTCGAGTATCGCACCGCCGACCGTCGTGGCGTTCGTGAGCTTCGGCAGGTCTATCTGCACGGCCGGATCCACGAACCCGGAGACCACGTTCAGCCAGAGGGCGAGCAGTTGCCGCTTCGCCATCCCCATCATGTCTCCCTTGTACTCCGCCCAGAGGATGTCGCACGCCTGCTTTGGCGTCGTGAGGTTGGAGAACACGGCGGACCGGCTTCTGATTGCGTCGATGAACGACTGGGGCATGCCGACATGTTCGCCCGAGGGCGAGCCGACATTGCACTGATGCTTCCAGTAGCCTATCGTGCGCGGCTCGAATCTCGGCGGGGGCATCTGGTCGAGAACGTGCATCTGCCTGTCGCCAGCCCCGAACAGGATTTCCGCGTTGCCGTCTCCATCGATGTCCGCGACCCACGGCTCTCCTCTGACCTTGTATGCTGGGTAAAGCCAGTCGATCATCCCCGTCCTTGAATCGAGAGAAAAGAGCCCGGAGTCCGAGCCGACGAGTATCTCGATGGTCTTGTCACCATCGATGTCGGCGCTCACCAGCGCAGCCTGCGACCACGTTGTATTTGGCAAGGTGGTGTGCCAGAGTTCCGCGCCGTCGGTCCCCCTGTAAGCCACTATGGTATGTGCGAGCGAGTCCCCTTGAATCACGTCTAGCATCCCGTCGCCATTGACGTCGACGAGCGTCGGGCTGTGATAGAAGTAGGTCCAATTGGTGTTCGTCCAGAGGACACTGCCATCGCTCCTCAGGACCGTGACACCGCCGCTGACGACGAGCGAAAAGACGATCTCAGGCTTGCCATCACCGTTAAGGTCGCCGATTGCGGGAGTCGACGCGACGCCGTACCCGAGCCTCTGTTCCCAGAGCAGTCTGTGCGTCTTTATCGAATAAGCCCTAGTGACTGCGTGGTTGTCCCAAATGACGAAATCCATTTCTCCATCGCCGTCAAGGTCGGCGAACGCGGGCGAGGTTCGGATGTAATGCTCGAAGACTGGACTCTTCCATAGAATGCCGCCGTCCTTCCCGCTGAACGTATAGACGTATCTGTCGAAGCTGCCTAGCGTGAGATCGTCGACGCCGTCGCCGTTGACATCGTAGATGATTGGAGAAGAGGAGAAGCCCTCCTCCCAGTATATTCTCACATCGGTGTATTTCCACATGACCGTCCCGTTGACCGCGCTCAGAACGGTGAGATTCAGTCCGCCGAGTGGCTGGTGTGCGCCCTCCTCGACGACTACCTCCATGGTGCCGTCGTGGTTCAGATCCGCGATGGCGGTGGGTCCCAGATCCCACTTGCCCGCGAACGTCCAGAGGACGCGGCCGCTGCTGTCGAGGGCGTACAGGAGTCTCTGGTTCATATCCGCCCTGATTTCACCGAAGAAGACCTCCTTCTTTCCGTCTTTGTTGATATCGAGCGCCAGGGCGCCGGTCGCGAGAGTTCCGTTGACCGTGAACGTCCATCTCAGGTGCGGATTCACTATGTTGCTCGAGACAGGGGCGAATCCTGTGCGGTTCCAATCGAATCTCTCAATCGCCAAATCGGCTTGGGTGACGATGGGCCCCGGCGTCTGTCTCTGCACTGAAGCAGAGGGCGCATTCACAACCAAGAACGCCATCGCACATAGAAGAACAATTTTGTACATAGCCGATTTCTCCCCAACTTGCATATATTGGTGGGGCGGCTATATTAGCCTTGGCCGTCCCGAGAGGCTCTGGCCGGGCAATCGAGTTTGTTATCTTATCTGATAATGTCGGCGACCACGATCACCGGAGCCAGCCGGTGTCTCACCCTCTGCCGTTGTTCAACGAATCGCATATGTCCTTCGCTTTCTCCAGCGATGGCTTATCGGTGTAATTCATCATGAGATTCTCGGCATCGAGTATTGCGCCACCGACAGCCGTCGCGACCGCGAGCTGCGGTAGGTAGATTGGCGCGGTCAGGTCGACGAAACCCGACACCACGCTTAGCCAGAGAGCGAGCGGCCGTTGCATTACTCTCTCCGCCATGTTATTCTTGCAGTTGCCCCAAAGGATTTCCTTGCCAGCTGTTTCATGCTCTTGAGGGAGAGAGATGGATGTATTCACTCTGCCGAGGTGAGAAAGCCGCAATCAGGATCGGAACCAGCAATTGGTAGCGCTTGCCGCATTTTCTGCTTGACTATCGCGCCCGTTCACTGTTCTTCGGGATCGCTTGGAATGTCTGTCCGACCTCGTCGAGCGTCGAGAACTCATATCCTTCCGCTTTCAAGATCCCCAGGAATTCGGAGAGGGCAGGCAGGTTGTCCCTGCAGCCCTTCTTCGTCCAGCGCGGGAGGGTAGGGAATCTGGCGAACAGATCGACGAACTCCCACGGGTGAAAGACCAGGACGACGGGCGACGCGTCGGCAAGAAGAACCGCCTCGACGGCCTTGTCGACGCCCTTAGTGTTCAGATAGCCGCCGCCAATCGGCGCTTCGCGATTCAAGGGGTTCTCCGTGGCGGGCATTTCCAGCACTTTCGAGCCGCCGTGCTTTGTGACTTCCTCGAGCGAGGCATGGTATGGCGAGGTAGGCGCCCCGCGGAAGTCATAGGCGTAGCCTCGCCCGTGCTTCATCGTGCGCCCAGGCAGAACCGAGGAGTCGATGCTATAGCCGGTCTTTTCGAGGCACCTGAGCGTGTCGCCATTGACGCTGAAATTCGGAGCCCTGAAAACGGTCATCTTCCGCCCTGAAGCCTCCTGGAGGTTCCTCGTCGATTCGCTAATCTCTCGCAATTGTGTCTCGAAATCGCTCAGGCAGAGCAGGCCATGCTGCATCGCATGGCATCCAAGGTTGAACCCCCTGTCAGCGATCTCCTTTGGCAGCGAGGGGTAGGCAGAGCACAGCTGGGCGAGGATGAACACGTTTGCGGGTACCTGCTCCGTCTTCAAGAGGTCGAGGATGCCGGGGAGAGCGATTTGCACCCCCATGTGGCTGTCACCCAGGTAGGGCGGGTAGTCGGGCTCGACATCGAGCGAGACGATCGCCGTCTTCGTTCTCCCGCCCTGCGTGTTCGTCTGCAATTGACCCTTGCCCTTCTCTGAGAAACGGATAGAAGGTTTTTAGCATATGAGCCTTCTTCCCTGATTCCGTGAAGGCGGTCATTCCCGCAGCCGGTCTCGGCACCAGATTCCTCCCCTACACCAAGGCGCAGCCCAAGGAGATGCTCCCGGTTCTCGACAAGCCCGCCATCCAGTATGTCGTCGAGGAGGCGGTGGAGTCAGGTTGCCGCGAGATACTCATCGTGACTGGAAGGGGAAAGAGGGCGATTGAGGACCATTTCGACAGGAACGTGGAGCTGGAGGATTACCTGCGCCGTCAGGATAAGCTCAAGGAACTGGAGCAGATGCTCAGGGTCGGCAACCTCGCGAACATAATGTACGTCCGCCAAAAGGAGCCGCTCGGTCTCGGGCATGCCGTTTCCTGCGCGGAACAGTACGTGGGCAAGGAGCCTTTCGCCGTCCTCCTCGGAGACGACATATGCATCGACAGGGATCCGTGCACCAAGCAGCTGATCAAGGTGTTCGAGAAGAGAAATGCCACGGTTCTGGCGGTGCAGGAGGTTCCGCGCAGCAAGGTCTCCTCGTATGGGATTGTGACGGGCTCGAAGATCGGGAAGAACCTATACAGGGTGGAGGACATCGTCGAGAAGCCCTCACCGGATAGGGTGAAGTCGAACCTGGCGACCATTGGGAGGTATGTCTTCGTGCCCGGGATATTCGAGAGGCTGAAGACCGCGAAGCCGGGCGTCGGAGGCGAGATACAACTCACTGACGCCATAAGGAGCCTGCTGAAAGGCGAGGAGGTCTTGGCGGTTCATTTCAAGGGAAGGCGGTACGACATCGGCGACAAGCTCTCCTGGCTCAGCGCGAACATCGAGCTTGCGGCGGAGAGGCCGGAGCTAAGGGAGGCGCTAGCGGCGGTGCTCAAAGACCGGATGAATCGGAGATGAATGGTTTCACGTGATTCGTAGCAGCCTGGAAGTCGGCGCAATGAGGTAGGTTCGGGATGGCGGATAGACCACGCGTGCTCTTCGTGCACATTAGTCCAGACTTGGTCAGCTTCGTGAAGAAGGACATTGAGATCCTGTCGAGGCACTTCGAGGTCCGCCCGCTCCTCTATCGCAGCAGACGGGACATATGGCGGGTGATGACAGGAGCGCTCTGGGCGGACGTGACATTCAGCTGGTTCGCGTGGGACCAGGCTGCATGGGCTGTGCGGCTCTCAAGGATGCTTGGGCGCAAGTCGATCGTGATTGTCGGAGGATTCGACGTCATCAGCATGCCTGAGATTTCGTACGGGAACCTGCTCAATCCGCGCCCCGCGAAGAGGACGCGCTACGCGATCACTCGTGCGACGCGCGCAATAGCGATATCGCAGTCGATAATGGAGGACGCGCAGCGTTTCACGGGACGCCAGGACATCGGGCTGATCTACCATGGCTTCGACTCGGAGGCGTTCAAGCCCTCGGGCCCCAAACAGCCAATCGCGCTGACGGTCGGGACATTGAACCTGTCGAACCTGAAGAGGAAAGGGATGGAGACATTCGTCAGGGCGGCACAGTTCGCGCCGGAAATTCCGTTTCGCCTGGTCGGCAAGGTCGAGCAGGACGCATTTGACGCGATCAATGGGTTCATCCCGGACAACCTCACTCTCGTGGGGAAGGTGGATTCGAAGACCCTCCTCGAGGAGATGCAGAAGGCGGCGGTTTACGTCCAACCGTCGGCGCACGAGGGTTTCGGTTGCTCTCTCGCTGAGGCGATGCTCTGCGGTGATATCCCGGTCGTGACGAATGCGGGGGCGATCCCGGAGGTGGTCGGCGACACCGGGACCTACGTGCCACGCGAGGACCCCGAAGCGACCGCCATGGCCGTCCGTCAAGCGTTAGGAATGAATGACGGGATGAAGGCCCGGACGCGGATCGCGGAGATGTTCCCACTCAGCAAGAGAGAGGCTGCCTTGGTCGCAGCGGTCGAGGAAGTCCTTGGCGGGAAGGCTGGTGGTGGAAGTTGAAGGTCATCCACTGGAACATGCGTTACTTCCCTCTGCTCGGCGGCATCGAGACGCATGTCGACACTCTGATTCGCCACATGCCCGAAATCGAGTTCGAGGTGGTCACTGACGCTCTTCCCGGCGCTGCGAACGTGGAGAAATACCGCCCCAACGCCACGATTCGCAGGTTTCCGCCAATCGACAGATCGAGAGTCAGCAAGCATCGAAAGCTCGCCGTCCCCGTGGCGGCCTTGAGGGACACGCTCAGGGATTCCAGGGAGGCGAGGTACCTCACCACGGCGGAATACGACGTGCTGCACGTGCACGACTTCGAGAAGAACCTTGTGATCCTCGAGGACGTCACCCGCATCAAGATGCTGGGAGACTTCGAGGTGAGACTGCACGACCCGAAGAGGTTCAACAGGCCGCATCTTCTCACGAAGCACTTCATGTTCACGGAGGAGAACTCGACCCCGGCGCTGAGGAGATGGGAGGAAAGGCTCGTGCGCCAGTTCGAGACCGTGGTGTGCGTCGACAAGCCGATACAGCAAAGGTTCGCCGGCTTGGAGGGTGCGAAAAGGGTCTTGTTCATCCCGAACCCGATCGACACGGAGACATTCTCGTATTCGCCGCCGCTGAATGATAAAGTCCTGCATCTGGCGTTCGCCGGCCGATTGGATGTGGCTAGGGGGGAGCCATTGCTAATCGAGTTCGCGCGCAACCTGCCGGAGGGCACCGACCTGGCGTTGGCGGTCCAGCACCCCGGTCAAAGGCTGAAGGACATCCAAGCGGCCCTTGGCGGGAACCGCATAAAGATCGAGCTGGACGTGCCCTACGAGAAGATGCCGCGGTTCCTGAGCGGCATCAACGTACTGCTCAACCCGATCACCGACACGTACTCAACGACGAGAGTCACATTGGAGGCCATGGCGGTCGGGAGGCCGGTCGTCATGCTCGACACCGGTGAGCGCTACCCCCTCAGAAATGGCGAGAATGGTTACCTTGTGCCGCCGAGCGCGAATGGCCTCGTCGACCTCGTTGAGACGCTCAAGACAGATAGGAAAGGCCTTGACGCCGTCGCGCGCAGGGCAAGAGATGACATTGAGAGGGAGTTCGCCGCCACAATCGTCGCACCGAAAATCCGCCAGCTCTACGAAGAGCTCGCCGGGTGAGCCCGCCCCTTCAATCAGCCGGGCCTAATGATTCCCAGGTCAGCTTCAATCCTTTGCGCAGGCTCGTGTCCGCTTTGAACCCCAGGACCTTCCGGGTCTTCGTCATATCGGCGTGCAGGCGGCGATACTCATGCATCCTTGCCGCCGCGTGCCTCGGTTCGAGTTCTCCGAGTCCCGCAACGTCGATGACGAGCGATGCGAGCTCATTGATGGTCGTCTCAGATCCACTCCCGACGTTCAGGATCTCCCCGACGGCGGCTTTCCGCTCTGCCGCGAGGAGAGTCGCCTTTGCCACGTCTTTGACGTAGATGAAATCCCTCGTCTGCTTTCCGTCCCCGTAGACGATTGGCGGGAGTCTGCGACGTGCCCTGCCAAGGAATCTGGAGACCACGCCTGAATAGGGATTCCTCGGGTCGGCACGCGGGCCGTAGACGTTGAAGTATCTCAGGACGACCGCAGGGATGTTCCAGGCGTGATGGAAAGCCATCGCATACGCCTCTGCGGCGGCCTTGCTCGCCCCGTAAGGGATGATCGGGGAGAGACGTTCGGATTCTTTCGCGATTCCCTTTCTCCCGAGGTCTCCGTAAACCATGACCGAGGAAGCGACCACGACCCTGTCGACGTTGGCGCTCCTGCAGGCCCTGAGGACATTGAGAGTCCCGAGAGCGTTCGTGTCGAAGTCGAGGCGGGGGAAGAAGATGGATCGTCCGACGCATGCTCCGAGGTGGAAGACGTTGTCTGTACCGGCTATCACTCTGTGCACATCGCTATACCGACGCAAATCCCCGCGAATCACCCTTACACGATCGCGATCATGCCCCGCAAGATTCTTCATCGAACCGGTTGAGAGATTGTCCAGGACCGTAATCTCGTGACCGCGCTTGGCGAGAAGGTCGATAAGATGTGACCCGATGAACCCAGCCCCGCCAGTCACCGTCGATTTCAACGATCGCCTCTCCCGAACTTCTCCCTGACCGAACCCACCACGCGGCCGGGGATTCCCATTACGATCGAACCGGGTGCGATATTTCTCGTGACGACAGATCCCGCGGCGATGATGGAGCCCCTGCCCAGCCTGACCCCCGGATTGAGTGTGACATGAGGCCCGATCAGGACGCCATCCTCAATTACGGGCGGATCCATCGGATCATCGTCGGCGTGTCCCTCGAGGAATCCCTTTCCGAATCGGCGGTTGGCGGTGACAAGGCCAGGGCCCGCGAAAACCCGAGCGCCAATCACAGTCTTGTTGGCGATTTTCGCAAGGCCAACGATTCTGCACTCCCGGCCGATTCTGACATCGGGGTCTATCTCTGTGAAGGCCCCCACCTTCGTCTTCTCCCCTATTTGAGCGCGTTCGCGAACGACGACGTGGTGACCAATCTCCACGTCCCTGCTTATCGAGGCAGTTGCATAGATAATGACGCCGCTCCTCAAGATGCATCTCGGCCCTATTCGCGTCGCAAGCGAGTGATTCTCCCCCTGTGTGCGGAGGATGTCCTTCGGCGGATGACCGATTATGACGTCACGATCGATGATGCAGTGCGCGCCGATGGTCACCTTGCCGAGCTTGCGATACCCAATCTCCTTCTGAGTCACCGCCATCACTCCTCCCGAGCAGGAACATCCTCAGGCTGTATCGTTTGAATCCCGACGTACCTCACCAACTTGACACCTTCCTTGTAACTGCAGGGTCGCACTTCCTGGCCCATAGCCAGCCGGACATGCATCAATGGTATGTTGCAGCCAGCCGCCGTCGCGAGGTCAACATCACCTCCAATCCTCGGGTTTACATCGAGAATCTTCATCTGCTTGTCCCGATCCAAGGCCAGCTCCACGTCGACCGGACACTTCAGGCCGAACGACCGGACGGTTTCGACGCACAAGTCCTCAACTCGATTATCGTGCTCGGTGACTATCTCCCTCAACTGCTCGTGCACTTGCCAGCGGACCGCCCTCATCGGTACGCAGGCGAGGGCATCCCCCTTCTTGTCGAGGAGGACTATCGTATCGTATTCTGGGCCGGGCAGGAACTCCTGGAGAATCATCTCAGCTGCCTCCGGCACTCCCACGTAGGCGTCACTGAATGGCAGTGCCTCCTTCAACGCGTTGTATGCGCCTCGGAGTTCTTGCCAGTTCTTGCAGACGCTGAGACCTCTTCCACCTCTGGAGGCCCGCGGCTTGATCACAATCGGATAGCCGATCTTCGATGCCCCTTTCACCAATGATTCTTCTGAATCAAGGAGGAAGGTCTCCACCACTGGAAGCCCCGCTTTCCCCAGCCATTCGTAGGTCCTGAGCTTGTCGTTGCATGCACCAACCGCCTTGCTGTCGCCGATGGGGCATCGGACTTTCTTCGAAACCTGTTCCATCTTGGCCGCTATGACCGAGACCTCTTCGTCCACGGTTGGGAACAGAACGTCCACGCGATTCTCCTCGCAGATTCTCAACAGCCCCGGGAGAAACCCCCTGTCTTGTGCAGGCGGGAGCACGAACCGCTCATGCGCCCAGTACAGCCCCGGTGCCAACGGGTTCATGTCCGCGCCCATCACCCTGATTCCCTTGGCAGCGAGCAGACTGCGGATGGTCCCCATGCCTGCCGGCCCACCCGCCCCTGTGACCAAGACCCTGGACTGCTTGGCCATCGCTTACCTCGCTTGCTTGGATGATCTTGCCGATCTAAGTACCTGTATGAGACCGTGCAGATGGGAAATCTCGAAGCACTCTGCATACTCCAGCTTGGGATCGAAGCCCCTGAACCTCGCTTGTCCCATCACCAGATCCGGCTTGATTACCCTCTTCGTCTTCTGACTCTGATGGAGACCGACGGCTTTGAGTTTGCGATCCATGGTCTGCGTGATGTCCACGTAGTACTGAGGGCAGAACAGGTTGCTCGATGACGGAGTCTCGAAGAACATCAGGGCGGGGCAGTCCCTGGCCGCCGAGGTTACGGCCTGAGAAACGTGCCTGTGATCTTGATGCCTCTCGGAAGGCGTGTGAGTGTAGACGGTGTCCGCATCGACCGCTCTCAGAACCTCCTCGATTGCATTGACGGCCTCGATTGAATCGCCGATCGCGCCGTCCGGGAAGCCGAGGAACTCGACCTTCTGCGCTCCCAGGATTTTGGCGGCTTCTCTCGCCTCTCTCATCCTTTCCTTCGGGTCGCCGCCACGCTCGCCGTTGGACACGTAGACGAAGGTAATCAGGTCGCCGTCCTGAGCGTGAAGTGCGATCGTTCCGCCGCAGCCGAACTCGATGTCATCGGGGTGCGCCCCCACCGCGACGACAGAAGCCTTTCTTGCAGCCATCACATCACCGTATCCTAGAACTCTGTTGCCGAACGAAAGTGCGTTCTTATAATGGTTTTCCCATGGTTCCAGGATTGCGGCCGCCATGAGTAGGAGGTTCTAGATAGGTAGGAGGCAGGAAAACTCAAGACGCGGGTAGACTCGTGCCCGCCCAGCTAAGAGTTGGCAAAAAATGGTAAAGCGGTGGTAAATAGCTGGTTTGGAATGGGAAGAGGGCCGGTGGAGAGGCCTCTATTCAGGACGAGGCGCATCCGCTCGGGTCATCCCCGCCTCACAGTGAAACCAAATTGCTCGCGTAGAAGTATCATCAGGTCTGGAAGGATTTCTACGACACTTCCCATTCCGCACTCGGCCTCTGCAACGTGTACGGGCCGAGGCAAGGCTGTAGCCGCCAGGGCGGGAACCAAGCCATCGAGGCATGTTCGCCCGTGTCTTCGATGTAAAGAACCTTGGTCCCGAGGTTCGCGATGAGCGCTCTCATCAGGTAGTGGGACCTGTGCTTGACCGGCCCCCACGGCGGCGCGAATAGGTAGATGTGGTCTAAGCAGACCTCCTCGTTCACTTCTTGCCTCCGGCTAGATTCCAGATATGCCTCATCTCGTCGTCGAAGAGCAGCCGCCAATCCAGCTTCCTTGCCGCTTTCTTCGCGCGCTCCGACATCTCAGACCATCTGCTTCTATCTGTTAGGAGCGTGGTGCAAGCCTCTGCAATCTCATCCGGGTCGTTCTCAACGAACAGGCACGCGCCTGAATCACCGAGCACCTGTCTCGTCCCGTCTGCGCCTGTGCTGACAACAGGAAGTCCCGCCGCAAGGAACTCAGGCACCTTGAGTGGGAAAGAGTAACGCATCAGCTCGTTGTCGGGAAAAACGGCCATGCCGACTGAACAATCGCTGTACAGACTTGGCAGTTCATCGTGTTTCTTCGGGCCGAGGAAATCAACCGCCGTTTCAACTCCCCTTTCGCGAGCGAGAACCCTGAGCTCTGGGTCGCAGAATCCCCGACCGATGACCCTGAACCGCGCCTCTGGAGCGCTCTTGATGATTCTCGGAAGCGCGCTTATCGTGACATGTACGCCTGACCACACAGCCAGCGTGCCGGAATAAAGGAGGTATGGCTTCCGCCCTCCCTCAGACTTTGCGCTTTCGAAGGCGAAGAAATCGACGCCATTGGGCACCGTTATCGTTTTCCTCGCTCCTTGTCGCAGGCGCAGCTCGGCCAGCTCGTTGCTCACCGAGACAACGAGGTCGCTATTTCTGATGGCCCAGGTTTCGGTATGAGCTATCTGAGCGCGGTTGAAGGAATACGGAGGCCCTACGAAGGCTGGAAGGAAGTCCAAATCTTCGTAGACGAGGAAATCGATTTTCCCCATCTGCCTCAGAGCCGCCGCCATGACTGCCATGAAATCCCCGTGAACGAGACAGATCCGCCAGTGCCTTTGCCTCATCCTCAGTATCCTCAACGCAACGCGCATCAGCCGCAGCACATTCAACTGGACTTGGCGGCGCGAGCCGCCTGGGAGAAAGTCGCCTAGGATGGCTGAAGGGACGCCGATGAACGTGCCTGCGCCATTTTTCCAGTGCCGCACGGGGCCCTTGGAGAGGGGAAAAATCGCTGTATAAGGCATGCTCCTTTCGTCCAAGTATCTTATGAGGAACACCATCCGGTGGGTGGGGCCGGGGCCATGCGACAGGCTGAGATCCATGTCGGTCATCAGCAGAATCGAATTGTCATCGTCTGCACCTCCGGATTTCATGGTCATGGTTTGCTGGAGAAAGCTTCTCCCCTCCCCTAGAAGCATCTCGCGCAGTACCGATTTTTGTCGACGACGCCATAACAGAGGCCAGTGGCATCATCGAATAAGTTCCTAGCAAGTTGGCGCTGGGATATACTCATGGCGGTGTCCCTAACGAGAACGAAGGAATCGAAGAATTTCGCCACTTATAACTCTTTGCACGCCAGGCCGTGGTGTGAAGTC
>Ga0315274_10004096_pt1 | contig 21529 bp, 16 predicted proteins | sample YL17G02_20_MG_FD_203700 | JGI IMG/M metagenome (GOLD analysis project Ga0315274, IMG submission 203700) | Sediment microbial communities from Yellowstone Lake, YNP, Wyoming, USA - YL17G02_20 | ecosystem: Environmental > Aquatic > Freshwater > Lake > Sediment | place: USA: Wyoming | collected...
ACGCTGACCACGGGCGTAATAAGTTCGTTGGGAAGGCCCCTGGAGACAGAGAACGGACGCACCATTTATGATGTCATCCAGACGGACGCCGCAATCAATCCCGGGAACTCAGGAGGCCCCCTGTTGGACTCCAACGGCAGGGTGATTGGCGTCAATTCGGCGATCTACTCTCCAAGCGGCGGATCTGTGGGCGTAGGGTTTGCCATACCCATTGACACTGTTCGACGCGTGGCGACGTCGATCATTGAGCGAGGCTATTTCCCTCACCCATCACTCGGCATTATCGGCCTATCGATCACGGCTGACCTGGCTCGTCTTCTTCAACTGCCCGTGGAACGGGGCGTATTGGTCATCGAGGTAACGCCTGGGCAGGCCGCGGCACAAGCCGGCATTCGAGGGGGCAATCGCCAGGTGCGGATCGGCGGCTACAGAGTCCCTATTGGCGGCGACATCCTAACCGGTATTGACGAGACCAAGATCATCGGAATGGAGGATGTCGTCAAGTACCTCGAGACGAAGGCCAAAGTCGGCCAAACCGTGAGCCTGACCATCGTGCGGGATGGCAAGGAGCAGGCCGTGCAGGCACAGGTGAGGGAGCAGCCAAGGGACGAGTAGGGTGGAGGAGAGTTGCATGGAGCACCAGAGTCCTGACGAGCCGTGCTACGTAATCAGTGTAGTGGCCCGCATGGTGAAATTGCACCCACAAACTCTGCGCTACTATGAGCGCGTCGGTTTGGTAGCACCTGCGCGCTCGGCTGGAAACGTCCGCCTGTATTCTCCCCGCGACATCGAAAGGGTGCGCAAGATTTGCCGCCTGACGGACGAGCTTGGTGTAAACCTGGCAGGCGTGGAAGTGATCATGCGCCTTACGGACACAATTGAGCAGCTTCAAAGCGAGCTGACGCAGACGCAATCTTCATCAATTCCTGAGACGCAAGCCCGGCAGCGACAAGGCGAAGACGGCCTGGCTGACAGTGGCGCGCGAACCGGCGAGAGCCCATAGGAATCTGCTTAGTGCAAAGGAGGTATGCAGGTGATCGACGAGAGTCAACTTCAGGAACTGGCAAGTTTCGAGAGCAAAGAGGCCCCCGTACTCAGCCTGTATCTCAATACCGACCTCACACAGCAGCCCAAAGAGAAATGCAGACTGGTCCTGCGCGAACTGCTCGAACGCACAAGGGGCTCCGTCTCTGATGGGGACGTGGCACGCATCGAAAGGTTTTTCGACCAAGAGTACGATTGGCGAGCGAGGAGTGTAGCCATCTTCTCTTTGGCTGCCGCAGGTTTCTGGCGCGTCTACCCACTGGCCCTACCCATCGTCAGCGAAGTGCACACCGACGCGAGAGTTCATCTGAGGCCCCTGTCGGACTATGTAGACGAGTATGGCCGCTATGCTGTGGTGCTCGTCAACCGCGAAAGCGCGCGCTTCTTCGTCGTGCATCTAGGGAGGATCGAGCAAAAGAACGAGTGGCTCGGCGAAGAGGTCAAGCGCCACAAGCAAGGGGGATCAGCATCTACACGCCTTCAACGCCACGTGGACAGGCAGGCGGGGCAAAACCTGAAGGTTGCGGCCGACGCGACGACGCGCTTCTGCCAGGAGAACAAGTGCAAGCGTCTTGTACTGGGGGGGTCTGACGAAACGGTAGGGCAATTCCGTGAGATGCTGCCCAAGGCGCTGCGGAAGCAACTGATCGGCACCGTGACATTGGACATGGGCGCAACCGTGGTCGAAGTCAGAGACCGCACGTCCGAGCTCGTCCGCTCTGTCAGTCAACAGCGGCAGCAGCAGTTGGTGGGCGACGTGATCACGGCTGCCGCCAAAGGCGGCGGTGCTGTCACGGGTGTCGCTGACACCTTTTACGCGGCGCATGAGGGACGCGTGCATACCCTGGTCGTGCAGAAGGGGTTTGAGGCCGAGGGCTACCTGTGCGAAGCGTGCGGCTACCTCAGCCCGCAACCGATGGCCAAGTGCGCTTCTTGCGGCGGAGAGCCCAAGAGGGTCACCGATGCCGTGAACCGCATCGTTGGCCGCGTCATCGCAGTCGGCGGCAAAGTCGAGGTAGTACAGGGCAGCGAAGCCCTGGCAAGCGCAGGGAACATCGGAGCAGTGTTGCGCTACTAGCTCGAGGGGAGTGCTGGTCGTTTCACCCCGTTAGACGGAACCAGCACTCTGCAGTTCACCATGACATCCAGTCGGAGTTCATTATGGATTTGAATAGATACACGGAAAAGGCTCAAGAGGCTATCGCCCAGGCCCAGAAGCTTGCGGGCGACCACAATCATGGCCAGATCGAGCCCGAACATATGCTGCTGGCCCTGTTGCAGCAGTCCAACGGCGTCGTGCCGCAAATCGTTGGTAAGCTGGGCCTTTCTCCGCAGGACCTGCAGGGCGAGCTTGAGCAGCAGTTGCAGCAGAGACCGAGGGTATATGGCGCGGCTGCACAGGTTGGCATAGGACCAAGCCTGCAGAATGCGCTCAAACGCGCAGAGTCGCAAGCACAAACCATGCATGATGACTATGTATCCACCGAGCATCTGTTGATTGGCCTCGTTCTGGCTGCCGCGGGCCAGGCAGGTGACCTGTTGAAACACCACGACATCACGCTGAACCGTATCTATGAGGCGCTCACCAGCATCCGCGGCACCCAACGCGTAACCGACCAGAACCCGGAGGGCAAGTACCAGGCCCTGGAAAAGTACGGCCGCGATCTGACCCAACTGGCGCGGCAAGCTGGATCCAGTGATCGGTCGCGATGAGGAGATCCGGCGCGTCATCCAGGTGCTATCGCGCCGCACCAAGAACAACCCCGTCCTGGTTGGCGAGGCGGGAGTCGGGAAGACTGCCATTGCCGAAGGCCTCGCGCTGCGCATTACGCGTGGTGATGTACCGGAGGGCTTGAAGAAGAAGCGCGTTGTGACTTTGGACCTTGGCGCCCTGGTAGCAGGCGCCAAGTACCGCGGCGAATTCGAAGAGCGTTTGAAGGCAGTCCTGAAGGAAGTCACCGAGTCGCAAGGCGAGGTCATCCTGTTCATTGACGAGTTGCACACCGTTGTCGGCGCGGGCGCTGCCGAAGGCGCGATGGACGCCAGCAACATGCTCAAGCCAATGCTTGCGCGCGGTGAACTGCACTGCATCGGCGCGACCACCCTGGACGAGTACCGCAAACACATCGAAAAGGATGCCGCGCTGGAACGTCGCTTCCAACCGGTCTACGTCGGCGAGCCGACCGTTGAGGAGACGATCAGCATACTGCGCGGCCTTAAGGAACGCTATGAGGTGCACCACGGCGTCCGCATCCAGGACGCCGCCCTGGTCGCGGCAGCGGAACTGTCACACCGATACATTGCTGACCGCTTCCTGCCCGACAAGGCCATTGACTTGATCGACGAGGCGGCTTCGCGCTTGCGCATGGAGATCGACAGCCTGCCAGCAGAGCTGGATGAAGTGGAACGCCGCGTCATGCAACTACAGATCGAGCAGCAGGCATTGAAGAAGGAATCCGATGCCGCTTCCAAGGAGCGGCTGAAGAAGATAGAGCAGGAACTGGCCCAGCTGAAGGAAAAGAGCACCGCCATGAAAGGCCAGTGGCAACAGGAGAAGGACGCCATCCAGAGCATGCGCGAGATCAAGACACGCATCGAAGAGACAAAGCAGGCCATCGAACTAGCGGAACGTCGCGCGGACCTGGAGCAGGCAGCCAAACTGCGCTATGGCGACCTTCGCGAGCTGGAGGCACAGCTCAAGGCAGGGGAGAAGGCGCTCGGTCAACTACAGAGCGAGCACTCGATGCTCAAGGAAGAGGTTGACGAGGAAGATATCGCGGACATCGTTTCCAAGTGGACTGGTATCCCCGTCTCGAGGTTGGTTGAGGGCGAGAAGGCAAAATTGCTGCGGATGGAGGACAACCTGCGCCGGCGCGTAGTCGGACAGGACGAAGCAATCTCGGCAGTGGCCAACGCGGTCCGCCGAGCGCGGGCTGGCTTGCAGGACCCCGACCGTCCGATCGGTAGTTTCCTGTTCCTTGGGCCCACGGGTGTGGGCAAGACCGAATTGGCGCGCGCCCTGGCAGAGTTCCTGTTCGATGATGAGGATGCGATGGTGCGCCTGGACATGAGCGAATACCAGGAACGCCACACCGTGGCACGCATGATCGGGGCGCCACCCGGCTACGTGGGCTACGAGGAAGGCGGCCAGCTTACCGAGGCGGTTCGTCGGCGGCCGTATTCGGTTGTGCTCTTTGACGAGATCGAAAAGGCGCACCCTGAGGTGTTCAATGCGCTCCTGCAGGTGCTTGACGATGGGCGCCTGACGGATGGACATGGCCGTACGATCAGCTTCAAGAACACCGTCGTAATCATGACATCCAACGTCGGCAGCCAGTGGATCAAGGAACTGGGCGGGCATGACGAGGCAGAGATGCGCCGGCGCGTTCTGGAAGCCCTAAGCCAGCAATTCCGCCCGGAGTTCGTAAACCGCATCGATGAGGTGATCATCTTTCACTCGTTGGGCATGGAGCAATTGGTTCAAATCGTGGATATCCAGCTCCGCCAGCTCCAGGTCCTGCTCGACGGGCGCAAGGTGACCCTGACCCTGACCCAGGCAGCCAGGCAGCACCTGGCAAACGCGGGCTATGATCCAGTCTACGGGGCGCGGCCGCTCAAGCGCGTGCTCCAGCGCGAATTGCAGGACCCGGTGGCGGTGAAGCTGCTGGCCGGCGACTTACGTGAGGGAGACAAGGTTCGGGTCGATTTCGAAAACGGCAAACTGGTCCTGAAGAGGCAATAGGCAAGCCGTAACTCTACGGGGCAGGCGCCGCCTGCGCTGCACAGACCCAGCGCAGGATGACTCCATCCGGCACCGCCCATTCGCAGACAAATGGCGTGCCATTCGGCACGTGTAGAAATGAGGTTGAGCACATGATGATGTCATTTGACCGCTTCACCGAACGAGCGCAGGAAGCTGCTGCGCGCGCCTACGAGATCATGCAGCGCTACCGTCACAGTCAATTGGACACTGAGCACTTTCTTCTGGCGCTTCTGGAGCAACCCGAGGGAGTGATTTCCCAGATCCTCGAGCGCGTACAGGTCGATGCAGATAAGATCAAGAACCGGCTGGATGAAGTACTCAAAGCCAGCCCGCGCATGCAGTTCTATGGCGGAACCAGTCCGATGCAGGTTTACATTACGCCGCGCGTCAAACGTATCCTGGACGCCGCCAACGAAGAAGCCCAGAAGCTCAAGGACGAATACGTCTCCACCGAGCACATCTTCCTGGCCATCGCGAATGAGCGCGATGGGGCTTCGGCGCGCATACTCAACGACCTTGCTGTGACCCGTGCCAAGATCCTGGAAGCGTTGCCCGCCGTGCGCGGCGGACAGCGTGTAACCAGCCCGGAAGCCGAGAGCCGCTATCGCACCCTGGACAAATACAGCCGGGACCTGACCGCGCTCGCGAGGGACGCCAAGCTGGACCCCGTAATCGGCCGGGACAGCGAAATCAAACGCGTGATTCAGGTGCTGTGCCGGCGCACCAAGAACAATCCGGTTCTCATCGGCGAGGCTGGCGTGGGCAAGACGGCGATCGTCGAAGGGTTGGGGCAGAAGATCGCTTCTGGAGATGTGCCCGAGCTATTGATGAACAAACGCCTGATTTCGTTGGACCTGGGCGCGATGGTGGCCGGCACCCGCTTCCGTGGCGAGTTCGAGGAGCGCGTGAAGGCAGTCCTGGACGAGGTCAAGCGCGCGGAAGGCGAGATCATTCTGTTCATTGACGAACTGCACAATGTGGTGGGGGCAGGAGCTGCGCAGGGAGCGATTGATGCTTCGAGCATGCTCAAGCCGGCCCTGGCACGCGGTGAGTTGCGCTGCATCGGTGCCACAACGCTGGACGAGTATCACCAGCACGTCGAGAAGGACTCGGCGCTCGAACGGCGCTTTGCTCCCATCTTTGTCGAAGAGCCCAGCGCTGATGAGACCATAGAAATGCTCAAAGGCCTCAGACCGCGCTACGAGGAACACCACAAGGTGGTAATCAGTGACGAGGCCATCCGCGCGGCTGCCGTCCTTTCGGAACGCTACGTCAAGGACCGCTTCCTGCCGGACAAGGCCATCGACCTGATCGATGAGGGCGCCTCCAAGCTGCGCATCGCGATTTTCAGCCTGCCAGAAGACCTGAAGAAGATCAAGATGGAGATCGGTCGTTTGGCGGGCGAAGAGGAGACTGCCTGGCAAAACCGCAACTATGAGCAAGCTGCCGTCCTAAAGAGCGAACGGCTCAAGCTCGAGGAGGAGTTCAGCGCCAAGAAGGAGACCTGGAAGGCGGCGAGAGGGCTCGAGGAGGTCGTGCGCGAACCGGATATCGCGGAGGTGATCTCGCGCTGGACGGGAATTCCCGTCAGTCGTATGTTGGAAACCGAGGCAGAGAAACTACTGCATATGGAGGAGCGCCTGCGCGAACACATAATCGGTCAGGACGCAGCACTGACCGCCGTGTCCGACGCCATCCGCCGGGCTCGATCGGGCCTGAAGGATCCCCGGCGTCCGATCGGGAGTTTCATCTTCCTCGGATGCACCGGCGTGGGAAAGACCGAAACGGCCAAGGCTCTGGCAGAGTTTCTGTTCGACGACCAAGACGCCCTCTTGCGCGTTGACATGAGCGAGTATCAGGAACGGCACACTGTGTCGCGTCTGATCGGGGCTCCCCCGGGGTATGTAGGCTATGAAGAGGGGGGGCAGCTAACCGAGGCGGTGCGCCGCCGCCCATATCATGTGATCCTTTTCGACGAGGTCGAGAAGGCTCATCCGGATGTGTGGAATGCACTGTTGCAGATCTTGGAGGATGGCCGCCTGACGGATAGCCAGGGGCACGTTGTGGATTTCCGCAACACGGTGATCATCATGACCTCAAACGTTGGCACGCGCTTTGCCCAAAAGGGCGGGGGCGCCCTGGGTTTCCGCACTCCCGGCGAGCCGGCTGAAGAGGTGACGGCGCGAGCGGACGTCGAGGACGAACTGAAGAAGACGTTCCGTCCGGAATTCCTCAACCGCATCGATGAGGTCATCGTTTTCCAGCGCTTGACCAAAGAGGACATGCGGCGCATCGTAGGCCTGCAGATGAACGAGATCTCGCAGCGCATGCGCGAACAAGGAGTAGAGGTCCAGCTCAGTGACGCGGCTGGGGACTGGCTGGCAGAGAAGGGCTTTGACCCCATCTTTGGTGCCCGCCCCTTGCGTCGCGCGCTGCAGCGTCTGGTGGAGAGCCCGCTCTCCAAGAAGCTAATCCGGCGTGAGTTCAGTCCTGGCGACGTGCTCCAGGTCGAACTTGAGAACGGCGAGCTGACTTTCCGCCGAGTCAGGAGCAACAGCCGCGCTGAAAGTCCATCTCCCGTGCCGGCGTAGCTCCACTGCTAATGACCGAGACCGGGTCTGCGTGCGCAGACCCGGTCTCTCGCTATCCGCACTTGTGGCCCGGACTCGACATGCCACGCGGTACCTGCGTGTCTCAGGCAGGAATGCCGCGCACCGCCGGTGCCTCAATCACGCAGAGTTCGCGCGACACCTGTGCACCCACGGCTGCATTGTTGCAGAGCAACGCGACATTGGCCGAAATGCTCTCACCACCGGTGAGCTCAGCAACGCGACGCAAGAGGTACGGTGTCAAGTTCCGTCCGCGAATGCCCTGCCGCTCTGCCTCGACCAGTGCCTGCCCAATGGCACTCTCCACGTCCCGGCCGGACAGCTCGTGTTCAACGGGCACCGGCACCGCAATGAGTACCCCGCCTCCCAGCCCAAGGTCCCATTTGGCCTTGATGATGCGCGCGGCCTCCCTTGCCGTATCCACCCGGCAATCCACAGATAAGCCGCTGCGGCGCGAGTAGAAGGCCGGGAGTTCGTCCGTCTGATACCCAACGACGGGCACACCATGTGTTTCGAGCCACTCCAGCGTCAAGGGCAGATCCAGAATCGCCTTCGCACCCGCGCACACAACCGCAATAGGCGAGCGCTCCAGCTCCGGAAGGTCCGCTGAAACATCGAAGGGCTGTCCCCGGTGGACACCGCCAATCCCGCCCGTGGCAAACACGCGCAGGTTGGCCATGGCCGCGACGCACATGGTCGCCGCCACGGTGGTGCCCCCATCCCGGCTCAGCGCGACGGCAACGGGCAGATCTCTTCGGCTGAGCTTATGCGCGTCCTTGGTTGACGCAAGCTGCTCCAACTCGTCGCTGGAGAGCCCGACTCTCAGTTCGCCTCCGAGCACGGCGATGGTTGCCGGTACTGCGCCATTGTCACGGACGGTGGATTCTATCAGACGCGCCGTGTTCAGATTCTCCGGGAAGGGCAGGCCGTGCGTGATGACGCACGACTCCAGCGCCACGACGGGTTCACCATTGCGCAGAGCGCCCCGGACTTCGGCAGACGTACGGATGGACCTGCTATTCATGGCGGACCTGCCTATATGACCAACTGGTCGTACAGCCGCTCCAGGCTCAGGTCCGGGCAGACCGTGTCGGGGCACCTGAGAGTGAGCGTGGCAGCCGAAACGCCAAGGCGCATCGCCTCGTCGATGGGGAATCCACTGACCAGGCCGTACACTACCGCAGCCGTAAGGGCGTCCCCGGCCCCGGTGTAGTCAATCACTTCGCAGCGGATGGCCGGGATGTAGCCGCGGGCCTGCGAACTGGCATAGCACAGGCCCTCTTCCGCAAGCGTGATCACAGCGATGCCTACGCCTTGGGCCACTAGCTGTTGAGCCGCGAGCATCGCCTCTGTCCGCCCGTGAATGGGGTGCCCGCACAGCACCTCGGCTTCGGAGGTGTTTAACCTGATGACGAACAGGTCGGAGAGATGCTTCTTCAGCTTCGGCGCCAATGTTGGCGAGGCAGGGTCGACTGCCACCGGCACGTTGTTGCGCTTGGCCATCGAGATCGCTGAGGACAAGGCTTGGGGAGACAGATTCGCGTCAAGCACCAACATGCAGGCATCCCTGAATAGAGCGCGGTGCGATTGGATGTAGGAAGGGGTGACCACGCTGACTGCGGCCATCTCATCCACCGCAAAGACCTTGCTGCCCGCGTCGTCCAGGAGCGCAACGTAGGCGGAGGAGTGGTGGTCGGGTGAAATGATTACCTTGCTGATGTCCACGCCGGCGCTGGCCGTGCGCTCGAGTATCTGCGCACCAAGCGGATCGCGACCCACAGCGGAAAGCAGAATCGTGGGTTGTCCAATGCGCGCGAGGTTTTCCGCCACATTCCGTCCGACGCCGCCAAAACTGACCGTGATCTCGCCTGGCACGGAGGTGCCGAGTTGCAGCGGTTTCCTGGCCCGGCCCTTGACGTCGCTGGTGGCCGCGCCGATCACAAGGACATGCGCTGAGCTTGCCATTCAATCACCCCCGATGCGGTAGGGTTGATACCCGCAGTTCCGAGTCAGGTATTCGCTCGGCAAGAACCGGTGCGACCAGTCTCGGTACGTGCGACGCCACAAACTAGAACGGCCGCCTCCAGGCATCAGTACCCGCAGCATCTGCGCTCAGCCTCCTGAAGCCACCCTCATCGCCGCACTCACCAGGGTCTGCCCGCCCATGCCGTAGGTGAAGACCATGGCATATTGCACCAGCTCTTCCTTCTGGCCATTCAGCTTGTTTTGATCCACGGCGCCGGGCAGCAGCACGAACCCCACGACGAACGCAAAGAGGATGGCAGCGATGTTCGGATGCCAAATCTGGCCCACCTTGTAGGCTTCCAGGAAGCTGCTAGCAATGTTTCCAAACACCACAGTCAGGTAGAACACCAGTTGCCTGCCCACAGTCAGGCGAAGTGGTGCTTCGGCCGCCTTGGCCGCTCCGGCCGCCTGTTTCACTCCAAGTCGCAAAGGATTGACCAACCAGGTGTCCATCTCTGTCCTCCTCCGCAAAGAGTTTGCTGCGTCACCGACTTCGGGCGCTTGCTCTGACCTCGGTGCGGGCCCCATGACTCAAGTATAACCCTCTGTCGACGAACCACCAAGTGCACATCTCTAGAGGTGCTCCTTGAGAGCCTCGGCCGCTGCATTCGACATGTGCGCTATCGCCGCCAACTCTGCGGCCGACGCTTCGCGGATCGCGTCCAGCGAACCAAAGTGTTTCAGCAGGGCCTGTCGCCGTTTGGGTCCAATGCCCGGGACATCGTCCAGGCGCGACCTCATCCCTGCCTCCTCACGAAGCCGGCGGTGATAGCCGATCGCAAAGCGGTGCGCCTCATCGCGTACGCGTTGGAGCAGGTACAGGCCTTCGGAGTCACGCGGCAGGAGAATTGGGTCGCTCCTACCCGGGACAAACACCTCTTCGCGCTGCTTGGCAAGGCCAATCACGCCCAATCCGCACACGCCCGCCTCGGCCATTACCTCCAGGGCTGCATGCAACTGTCCTTTGCCTCCATCCACGATTAGCAGGTCAGGCAGGATTCGCCAGGCTTCTTTCTCATCCGCCGAAACAGTTGCCTGAGGCAGGGCTTTCTTGAAGCGCCTCCGTAGCACTTCCTGCAGCATGGCATAGTCGTCCGCGCCTGCCACGGACTTGATGCGAAAGCGTCGATAGTCACCTTTCTTTGCCACCCCTTTGACAAAGACCACCATGCTGCCCGTTGCGGACGTGCCCTGGATATTGGAGATGTCGTAGCACTCTATGCGCGTCGGCGCCCGGTCAAGGTGCAGTGCTGTCTCCAGTTCCTCCAGCGCCTTCACTTGGCGCGCCTCATCAGCCTCCCACTGTGCCCGCAAGTGCCTTAGCGTTTCCACCGCGTTCTCTGCAGCCATCTTGACCAGCTCTTGGCCTTTGCCGCGGCGTGGCACATGAATCGCCACTTTCGTTCCGCGCTTCCGACGCAGCCATTCCTCGATTACCAGGGCTTCATCCACACTGTGCTGCAACAGGATGTCAGCCGGAATGTGGGCCGCCTTGTCGTAGAACTGCTTGACGAACGAGCTCATGACCTGATGGTTCTCTTCATCCTGGGTGCCGGTCAAGACAAAATACTCGCGACCCATCAGCTTCCCCCCGCGGATGAAGAAGGTCTGCACGCACACCTGCCCGTCCTCGCGCGCAAAGGCGATGACGTCCTGGTCGTCGCGAGATGCCGACACGATCCTCTGTTTCTCGACAACTTGTTGAAGTGCCCGTATCTGGTCGCGCAAAGCGGCCGCCCGTTCGAACTGCAGCGACCGGGACGCCAGCTCCATCCCGCGCTGCAGATCGGTGACAATGCGTTCTTGTTTTCCCTCCAGGAACAGCACCACTTGTTGAGTGAGGGTTCGGTACTCCTCTGGGGTCACGGCACCAATGCATGGGCCTACACAGCGTCCGATGTGGTAATACAGACAGGGCCGCCTATCCTTACCGGTGATCTCGCGTTTGCAGATCAAATACGGGAAGAGCCGATGCAGTACTTCCAGAGTCTGTTGCACGGCCTTTGAAGAGGTATAGGGCCCAAAGTAGCGCGCACCATCGTCATGCATGCGGCGCACGGTAAGAACGCGAGGGAATTCGTCCTGGAGCGTAATCTTGATATAGGGATAGTGCTTGTCATCCTTCAGTCGTACGTTGTAGCGGGGGCGGTGTTTCTTGATCAGGTTGCACTCAAGGATCAACGCTTCCAGTTCAGAGCCGGTAACAATGAATTCCAGGTCCGAGACGTGCTCCACCAGCCGGCGCACCTTGGGAGCCTGCTCGTGCGGAGAATGAAAATAGGAGCGCACGCGGTTGCGCAGGTTGATGGCCTTGCCCACATAGACTACGTGGCCGTAGGCGTCTTTCATCAGGTACACGCCTGGCTTGGGTGGTAGCGAACCTAGGCGTTCAGCCAGCTGCGCTTGGGGCATGCTTACTCTGCAGCCGTCATGCGCGGGCTCGCCCGCTTTTCAGCAGGCGCACGATCATCAGAACACCGATGACGATGCACAGGAGGGCTAGAACGGGGATGAGAATAGACAGCAGGGATACCACTGCCGAGACTACGTCTTCGGCGGTGCTGACGACTGGATCGCCAGCGCCTGCCGTGGCCACCGTGATTAGGGGTCGCGCAGTTGACTTGGCGGCGTGAACCGTGCCTGCCACAAGTATCCCACACACGATCGCCAGTACTGGGTGTACGTTGCTCACGACGTTGCTGCTGGCGGCAAACAGAATGGCCCCCGCGGCAGGGCGCACCAGCGTCTGGATCAAGTTGTTGACCGTGTCTACTGCTGGAATCTTGTCGACCAGCGCCTCGATGAGCACGAGGATGACAAGCACCGCAACGACCCAGAGGTTCGTCAAGGCGCCGAAAGGTGGCTTCAGGTGGATCAGACCAGTAAAGCGGGCAAGCAGAGCCACGATCAACAGGGGAATATACGCATTCAGTCCGGCCGAAGCCGACAGCCCGAAGGCAGTGACAATGTTGGACAAAACCTGGAGCACGGAAAAACCTCCCGCCTGCGCCATTTAGCGCCTTGTCAGCCATTATATCACGAAGCTGCCGGCCGGGCAACGGCAGCAGCGTTTCGGCCGCGCAGGTTTCGGAATGTAACCCTTTTGTGCTATAATCCTGCCGCCGAACCGACGGGCTGTGCGATCATCCTCGAAGGGGAAGACACTGGTGGATACCAGGGCCATCATCGCCTCAGCATTGGGACTTCTAATCGCCTTCGACGTGCACGAGTGCTTTCATGCGTGGGTAGCTGACCGTCTAGGTGATCCGACGGCCAGATACTTGGGGCGGATTTCGCTTAACCCACTTGTGCACCTGGACCCTCTGGGCACGCTGATGATGTTGAGCGCCGTGGTCTCGGGCAGGGGCATCGGATGGGGCAAGCCCGTGCCGGTGAACCCGCGCAACTTGCGTCCCGGTCCGCGCATAGGAATGGGCATCGTTTCTTTTGCAGGCCCTTTCGCCAACTTGATGACTGCAGCCATCGTGGCTCTGCCGTTGCGCCTGCGCTTCCAGCTTCCAGGCACGTTGCCAGGTCTGCTGTTGCAGGTGACCTTGATCAACGTTGGGCTGGCGGTGTTCAACCTGATTCCACTTCCACCTCTGGATGGATACGGAGTGCTGCAGGGGGTTTTGGGCGGGATGCGCGGTGCGTGGGCGTACCGTTTTTCGCAACGCCTGGCGATTGTAGAACGGCAAGGGCCATTCTTGCTCATGATGCTGATTCTGGCAGACCAGTTCCTGGGCATCGGCATGCTGGGCGCCTTCATGGATCCCCTGATCCTTCTTTTCACCAGGCTGTTCCTGGGCATGTAGTCTTGCGTATCGTATACCGCATCAGGCAGTTCTTGGCGGCGCTGGGATGGGCCTCGGAACCCGCGGCCGCGGGCAATTCGCCGCAGGCTGTGAGCATGCTGAGGGCATACCTCAGCCCCGCACAGGCGGAGTTGTTCCAGCGCATGTCCGCGTCGGAGCAGAGGCACGGCCTCGCTGTCTTGCAGGCACTCGAGAGGAGGGGGCATGCTGAAGCGGCTCTCGGCCAGGCCGCACTGCTCCACGATGCCGGCAAGATAGGAGGCCGTCTGCGCTTGTGGCATCGCGTCACCACGGTGCTTCTGGACGCGCTGACGCCCGGCTTGCTTCGCCGCCTGGCCTGCAACCAGCCCGCCAGTTGGCGCTATCCGTTTTTTGTCCTGTTGACGCACGCGGAGCGCGGAGCCGGAATGGCGACGCAGGTCGGCAGTGACGCCGTGGTATCCGCATTAATTCGCTGGCACCACACACCGCCAGATCAAACCGACCTGGACGCATACAGCCGGGTCCTGCTCACAGCTTTCCGATCGGCGGATGACAACAGCTAGCAGAAGCCAGGAGCATGGGATGACCCTGCAGGTAACCGTGGTTGGCCTGGGTGTGATTGGCAGTTCCATCGGGCTCGGCCTAAAGCAGTCTGAAGGCAAGTTTGTGGTCATCGGCCATGACAAGGATGGCGACGCTGCAGGGCGCGCCTTCAAGGGCAAATGCATCGATCGCACCGACTGGAACCTGATCAACGCCTGCCGTGGCGCGGACATTATCGTGCTCAGCATGCCGCTGGCGGGTGTACGGGATACGCTAAAGGCCATTGCCGCAGACATTAGGCCGGGTTGCGTGGTCACGGATACGGCCAACCTGAAAACGCCGGTGCTGCAGTGGGCGTGCGAGTCTCTGCCCGCCACGGCGCAGTTTGTAGGCGGGCATCCGATTCTATCGAACGCGGCGTCAAGGCCATCAGCACCTGCAGCCGACCTGCTGGCAGGAGCCACCTACTGCCTGACAGCAGCGGCTGATACGAGTCCTGAGGCGTTGCAGGCAGCAGCGGATCTGGCCGAGGCCGTGGGAGCAGTGCCCTTCTTCCTGGATGCCGCAGAACACGATGGACTGATGGCGGCTCTGGAACAGGCACCTCTCGCCCTGGCGACAGCTCTTCAACTAATGGGGGGCGCGAGCCCTTCTCGCCAAGAGTTGATGCGGCTTGCCGGCCCCGACTTTGCCGGCATTGCGCAACTTGTGGCTGGAAATGGCCAGGACGCGGCCGACGCTTTCACGTTGAACGCCGCCAACACCGCGCGCTGTCTGGACATCCTTCAGCGTGAATTGGAAACTCTGCGTGATTGGATCGCTAATGAAGACCGCGACGCGCTTCTGAAGGCCTTCGAAGCCGCGTCGGCGCTGCGCGAGGAATGGCTCAAGGGAGAGACGAGCCAAGCAGCCGCTGACTATGGCGCCTTCGGAATGATGCGCATGATGTTCGGGGACGCCTTCAAGCCGCGCAAGCCAGAGGGCGAATAGCGCGTTGGAACACACACCGCGAAGCGCCGCCGGGAACACGCCGCTCAGAAGGACTTATGCCGTCCTCATGGTCGCGCCCACGTCCTTCTTTGCGGACTATGGGTGCCATGTGCGGATTCTCGAAGAAGCGCGAACGCTCCAGACCCTGGGAAACCGCGTCACCATCTGCACCTACTACTCCGGGCGTGACCTGCCCGGGCTGGATATTCATCGCACCGCGCCCATTCCCTGGCGCACTCACTATGAAGTGGGCTCGTCGCGGCACAAGATCGCTTTTGACGCACTGCTTGCTTTCAAGACGCTTGCGGTGGCCTCCAGGACCAAGCCCGACATTGTGCACGGCCACCTCCACGAGGGTGCTCTGATCGGTCATGCGGTGAGCAGATGGTTGAACATCCCGCTCGTGTTTGACTTCCAGGGCAGCATGACGGGTGAGATGGTAGATCATCGGTTCCTAGACCAACAGGGGAGTTGGCACCGTTTCTGGCGGCGTTTGGAGGAAGGCATTGTACGACTTCCCGCCGCTACCATCACCAGCTCGCAGCACGCGGCAGAACTGCTTGAGCGGGATTTTCATCGCCCTCGGGACGGCATCGTGCCCATTCCAGACTGCGTCAACTCCGAGTTCTTTGCGCCAACGCGGACAGAGCAGGGGCGAGCCGAGCTTAGGGCGAGTCTCGGCATCCCGGCCGACCGTCAGATTGTGGTGTATTTGGGATTGCTGGCAGAGTGGCAGGGCACTGGGCTGCTGCTCCAGGCGGCGAAACACCTGCTCGCGCGCCGGTCCGACGTGCACTTCCTTATCATGGGCTATCCTGCTGTCGAGGCCTATCGCGCTCAGGCGACGGCGCTGGGACTAGATGGTCATGTCACTTTCACCGGCAAGATCCCGTACGAACAGGCGCCCGCATTCCTTGCCTTGGGTGATGTGGCGGTGGCGCCCAAGGTCTCGCTGACCGAAGGCAGCGGGAAACTGCTCAACTACATGTCGATGAGCCTGCCCACCGTCGCGTTTGACGTGCCGGTCAGCCGGGAGTATTTGGACGGAGCGGGCGTATACGCACAGGTTGGGAATGCTGCATCGCTCGCCGAGCGCATCGACGATCTGCTGGCCGACCGCGAGCTCGGCCGCCGACTGGGTGAGCGCCTGCGCCAGAGAGCCATCGAGCACTTTTCCTGGGCAACGGCCGGAGCGAGAATCATGGACGTGTACGACAGGGTGTCGCGCCAATGAGCACTCAAACGACTGGCAGGTGACGGGTTTGTCAAAGCATCCGCTCCCTTCCTCGCACTATAAGGAGCCGCCCCGGGGGGAAGACAGCGCGCCCACCAAGGCACTGATCCATCCCAGCGCCGAGGTCTCCCCACGGGCGCAAATCGGCCAGGGAACCAGGGTCTGGCACCATTGCCAAGTCAGGGAGGGCGCCAGAATCGGACATTCCTGCATTATTGGCAAGGGGGTCTACATCGACTTCGAAGTGTCGATCGGCGACCTGGTCAAGATCCAAAATGGCGCCTCGATCTATCGTGGCGCCACGGTGGAGGACGGCGCTTTCATCGGCCCCAATGCGTGCCTCACCAATGACAGACTCCCGCGAGCAATCACCCCAGAAGGGCAGTTGAAGGGAAGCGCCGACTGGCAGGTAGGGCCCATCCTCGTTCAGCGCGGCGCGTCGATTGGAGCGGGGGCGGTAATCCTTCCTGGCGTTACCATCGGCGCGTGGGCCATGGTCGGTTCCGGGGCAATCGTCACCAAAGACGTACCGCCGCACGGATTGGTCGTCGGCAACCCAGCCAGGCTGGTGGGGTATGTCTGTGCATGCGGTCACCGCTTGAACTTAGAGAGCGCAACTGAGCCAGCTGCCGTTGACCTTGTCGACGGCAGTACACGCCTGTACACATGCGTTTCTTGCGGGCGCGAGTATACTCTTTCCGCATCATAATACCCAGGAGCGATGCATGCCCATCAAGTTCGGCACAGACGGCTGGAGGGCCGTCATCAGTGAGGAGTTCACCTTCACCAACGTACGCCGGGTGGCGAGAGCCATCGCGGCATACCTCCTCGAGACAAGGGTAGACCCATCCGCTCCGGTTGTCATTGGGTTCGACACCCGCTTCCTCTCGGACCGCTACGCGCTGGAGGTTTCCCAGGTTCTGGCAGACGCCGGCCTGACCGTCTACCTTAGCAGGTGCGACTGTCCCACGCCTGCCCTCGCCTTCGCGATCTGGCATTGGAAAGCTCTGGGCGGCATCATGATCACCGCCAGTCACAACCCGCCGCGCTACAACGGCATCAAGTTCAAGGGGCACCATGGCGGGCCCGGACTGCGTAGCGAAACGCGGCGCATCGAGGAGATTCTGGAGAAGGAGCTTGCGCATGGTGCGGCGGCAGGTGACGCACGCCTGCTCTCGGACTTGGACAAGGATTATCCCGGCATTGCGCGCTTCGATCCCATGCCCGCGTACCTGGACCACGTTCGCAAACTCGTCGATCTCAAGGCCATCTCCACTTCTGGCCTGCGCGTGGCAGTGGACCCCATGTACGGTGCGGGACGAGGGTACGTGGCGTCCTTCCTGCGAGAAGCCGGGTGCGAGGTCATGGAGCTGCACGGTGACATGAATCCGGGGTTCGGTGGCATACATCCAGAGCCCATTGAGCGCAACTTGAGCGACCTGATCGCGGCGATGCGCGACGGGCCTTACGACCTGGGGCTAGCTTCCGACGGCGACGCTGACCGAATCGGAGCTGTAGATGCCCAAGGCAGCTTCGTAGACCCGCATCGCATCTTCTCGCTTCTCCTGCGCCACTTGGTAGAGAAGCGCCAGATCAGGGGAGCAGTAGTGAAGACGGTGTCCACGACGCAGCTGCTGAACAGGTTGTCCCACCACTATGGCTTGCCCCTCTACGAAACTCCGGTCGGGTTCAATCACATCTGCGAGTGGATGCTCAAAGAGGACGTGCTCATCGGCGGCGAAGAGAGTGGCGGGATCACCATTAAGGGCCACATCCCTGACGGCGACGGCATTCTGACGGGGCTGCTCCTTGCGGAATTGCTAGCGTACGAGCGCAAGCCTCTGCATGTGATTGTCGCTCAACTGCTGCAGGACTTTGGCGAGTTCCACTACGGGCGCAAGGACGTGCGCACACACGCCTTTGACAAGAAGGAACTCACGCGCCAGTTGCTGCAGGAGGCCCCAGACAGCATCCTGGACCACCGTGTCGTGCGCATCAACAACAGCGATGGGGTGAAGTACCTGTTGGACGACGACGGCTGGCTGCTCATTCGTCCCTCTGGCACTGAGCCGCTTTTGCGCATCTACGCAGAAGCCCGCACCCCCGAGGAGGTGCCGCATCTGCTTGCGGCCGGCGCCGGTCTGGCCCATTTGTAGGGCTTACGCAGGGCCGGTGTACGTGAGTCAGAGAGTCCGTTGATAGGCCAGGGACGCGAGAATGGCTGGGTTCACTCACCTACATGTGCACACAGAGTACTCACTCCTGGATGGCATGTGTCGTCTGGAGGAGCTTGTCCCGCGTGCCCGGGAGCTTGGCATGGAGGCGCTGGCCATCACGGACCACGGCGCCATGTACGGTGCCCTCGAGTTCTACAGGATTGCGCAGCGACACGGCATAAAACCGATCATCGGGTGTGAGGTGTACGTCGCCCCCGACGGCAGACAGAGCCGCACTCCGCGCGCACAGTCGCATCCGTTCCACCTCGTTCTTCTTGCGCGCAACGAAACGGGCTATAAGAACCTGATTCAACTCACCACCCGGGCGCACCTGGAAGGCTTTTACTACAAGCCGCGCGTGGACAGGGAGCTGCTGCGGCAGCATGGCGCCGGCCTGATCGCCCTTAGCGCCTGTGGCTCAGGCGAAGTTCCCCGTCTGCTCCTGAACGGCCAGATGGAAGCCGCGCGTGCAGCTGCGCGCTGGTATCAGGAAACCTTTGGACCCCACAGCTTCTACCTGGAACTCCAGCGCCACGTCGCGCTGCCAGAGATCGAGGCCGCCAATCAAGGGCTGTTGGCGCTGAGCCGCGAGCTGGGCATTGACCTCGTTGCCACCAATGACACGCACTACATACACCGCGAGGACGCAGCAGCACAAGAGGTTTTACTCTGCATCCAGACCGGCACAACCATGGACGACCCCAAGCGCATGCGCATGGGCGGTGACGACTTTTACCTCAAGAGCGGGCAGGAGATGTCCGCTTTGTTTGCTGACATCCCTGAAGCTGTACGGAATACCGAACAAGTTGCCGCCGCCTGCACATTGGAGCTGGGCAACTCGGGTTTTCACCTGCCCGCGTTCGAAGTGCCGGAGGGCCAATCGGCTCAGACCTACCTCACCAGCTTATGCGAGGAGGGGCTGCAGCAGCGCTACGCCAGCATCACCCCTGCGTTGCGCGCCCGCATGGACCACGAGCTCAAGGTCATCCACGAGATGGGATTCGACGTCTACTTCCTCATCGTGTGGGACCTGATCCGCTATGCCAGGAGCTGCGATATCTGGTGGAACGTGCGCGGTTCCGCCGCGGGAAGCATCGTCTCCTATTCGCTCGGGCTGACGAATCTGGAACCTACCAGCAGCGGACTGATCTTCGAACGCTTCCTGAATCCTGGCCGAATCACGATGCCCGACATTGACCTGGACTTCCCAGACGACCGCCGCGGTGAGATGATTGAGTACACCATCCGCAAATACGGCAGCGACAAGGTGGCCCAGATCATCACCTTTGGCACCCTGGCCGCGCGTGCCGCCATCCGCGACGTTGGTCGCGCCCTCGGACTCCCCCCTGGAGAAGTAGACCGACTCGCGAAGCTTGTACCCCTCGGCCCCAAAGTGAAACTCAAGGACGCGCTCGAATCCTCTCAGGAGCTGCGCTCTTCCTACGAACAGGACGACTACATCCGCGACCTCATTGACAAGGCCCTCCGCCTTGAAGGTGTCTCTCGCCACGCGTCCACTCATGCCGCAGGCGTGGTCATCGCCGACAAGCCGCTGACAGAATACGTTCCCCTGCAGCACATGCCCAAAGTGGAAGAACTTATCACCCAATACCCGATGGGTGTGCTGGAGGAGATCGGGCTGCTCAAAATCGACTACCTTGGGCTGGCGACCCTCACCATCATGCATCGCGCAGTAGACTTGATCAACGCGCGCTGTGGTACGTCCTTCCGCATGGACAGCATTCCGTACAACGAACCGGCCGTCTACGAACTGCTCTCCACGGGCAATGTTACTGGCCTTTTCCAAGTGGAAAGTGCGGGGATGCGCCGCGTATTGCAGGAGCTGCAGCCATCCAACTTCGAGGACGTGGTGGCTTTGCTCTCGCTCTACCGCCCAGGGCCAATGCAGTTCATCGGCAACTATGTTGCCCGCAAACATGGCCGGGAGAACGTAGAGTATATCCACCCCAGCCTCGAACCGATCTTACGCGACACCTACGGCATCATCGTGTACCAGGAACAAATCATCCGCATCGCCACGGATATCTCGGGCTACGACAGCGCCGAAGCTGACATCATGCGGCGGGCCGTCGGAAAGAAGAAGGAAAAGGACCTCAAAGAACAGAAAGCCAAGTTCGTTCAGGGCGCCGTGGAGAGGGGTATGCCCCGGGACAAGGCCGAAGAAGTCTTTGCGGCCATCGAGTATTTTGCCAACTATGGGTTCAACCGGGCGCACAGCGCGTCCTACGCGGTGATTACGTGTCAGACCGCCTTCTTGAAGGCGCACTACCCCGTGGAGTATATGGCCGCCCTCCTCTCCGTTGAGCGCAACAACCCGGAGAAGATCGGCGCCCTGACCACCGAATGTCGTCGTCTCGGCATCCGGGTTCTTCCACCCGACGTGGAGAGCAGCGCCATCGACTTTGCCATAGAAGACCTGACCCCACAGAATGTGGGAGGTTCCGAGCCCACGCCTTCGGCAGCCCCGTCTGGATCGGGAGGGCAGCCGCAAGTCTTCGCCATTCGCTTTGGCCTGGGTGCCATCAAGAATGTCGGCGAGGGCGCCTTGCAGCTAATCCTTCAGGCCCGAGCCGAGGGCGGGCGGTTCAACGGCCTGGCGGACTTTTGCCGACGGGTGGATCTGCGCCAGGTCAACAAGCGAGCATTGGAGTGTCTGATCAAGGCAGGTGCCCTGAGCGCGTTCGCTGACAGACCCAGGCTGTTGAGCGTATTGGATCGTATGCTCAGAGTGAGCACCCTGCACCATCAGGCGCACGCGATTGGACAGCTCACTTTTGACACCCTGCCCGCGAATGCCTCCGGGGATGCCGAGCTCCTGTCGGATCAATACCCGGTGCCTCCCATCTCGCAGAAGGAGATGCTGGCCTGGGAGCGGGAGCTGGTGGGAACCTATGTATCGGAACACCCGCTGCAACGCTTCGCCGCTAACGCCGCGCAGGACTATCTTCCTCTGGATCAGATAGACGATTCGCTCAAAGGTCGCAAGGTGACAATTGGCGGAATGCTCAGGCGCGTTCGCACCATCACCACCCAAAAAGGCGATGAGATGGCCTTTGTCGAGATCGAGGATCTCACCGGCAGCATCGATGTTGTTGTCTTTCCCAGGACGTACAAACAATGCAAGGAGCTGTTCACCGAGGACCAGTTGCTCGTTGTGCAGGGCAAGGTGGACGTCCGGGAGAACGGCGTGCAACTCATTGCCGATTCCATGCAGGACTTTGCTCTGGCCGACGCCCAAAGCGGCAACGGCCGGCCCAAGGTGCGCCTTCTCGAGCTGAGTCTGCAGT
>Ga0315274_10004098_pt1 | contig 21518 bp, 15 predicted proteins | sample YL17G02_20_MG_FD_203700 | JGI IMG/M metagenome (GOLD analysis project Ga0315274, IMG submission 203700) | Sediment microbial communities from Yellowstone Lake, YNP, Wyoming, USA - YL17G02_20 | ecosystem: Environmental > Aquatic > Freshwater > Lake > Sediment | place: USA: Wyoming | collected...
CTGAGCGGGGATGCCGGTCCCCTGGCCCACCTCCTGCCGGACATCAAAAAAAAGGCCGAAGGCATCCTTCCGGGCGACAAGACCGAAAAGATTATGCAGCACGTGTCTGAGAGCCGGATGCGGATTTACGAACGGGTCTGCGAGCTGGTGGAGAAATACCGGAAACCGGTCTTTGCCGTGGGGACGAACTTTCCCAGGGGCAAAGGGACAGGTAAATCGGAATTCGCCCTGGCCCAGTTCCGCACGCCGGAGCGGGCGGCCAAGGCAGCCGGGGTGATGTATCAGTATTACAAGAATCGAAAAGCAAGAGACATGGAATAACGGAATAATGGAATACTGGAATGATGGAATAATGGAATAATGGAAAAAAATGGAATGGTGCAATGATGGAATAGTGGGACAATGGAATAATGAGTTGAAAGAATTGCTGCCGCCAAACCCAATATTCCAGCATTCCATTATTCCAATTTTCCATGGTTTCTAATATTCCATTGTTCCAAATATTAAAGGAGGGATTCATTATGAGACTCAAGGACAAAGTGGCTATCGTGACTGGATCCGGAAGGGGAATCGGAGAAGGGATCGCCCTGCGCTTTGCCGAGGAAGGGGCCAAGGTGATCGTGAATGACGTGAACGAAGCAGATGCCAAGCACACGGTGGAGACGATCAAAGGCAAAGGGGGGAAAGCTGTGGCGGTGGTCGGAAGCGTCACCTCCCGGGAAGTGGCCCAGAAGATGGTGGATACCGCGGTGAAGGAATTCGGGACCGTGGATATTCTGGTAAACAATGCCGGAATTACCCGGGATGCCATGCTCCACAAGATGACCGATGAACAATGGGACCAGGTCATTGATGTAAACCTGAAAGGAGTCTTCCTCGGTATCCAGTGCGCCGCCCGGGTGATGAGGGAGAAAGGATATGGGAAGATCATCAACATATCCTCCACCAGCTGGAGGGGGAATCCCGGCCAGTTGAATTACTCGGCGACCAAGGCCGGCGTGATCGGGATGACCAAGACGGCCGCCAAAGAGCTGGCCCCCAAAGGGATCAATGTCAACGTCATCGCTCCGGGAATGATCTGGACCGATATGATTAAAGCCATGCCCCCGGCAATGGTGGAGCGCATGGAGAAGAGCCTGGCTTTTATCGTCCCCCTGAATCGGAAGGGGAATCCCCAGGATATCGCCAATCTGGCGCTCTTCCTGGCCTCCGATGAGAGCTCCTTCATCACCGGCCAGCTCATCCACTGCGACGGCGGAATGATCATGTAGAAATTTCGGATTGCGGATTTCGGATTGCATCCCCCACCCTTTCCCTCCCCCTTGATGGGGGAGGGTAGGGAGGGGGTGAATCCGTAGACCTTGGCTGGCAATCCGCAGGCGGATGGAAGGGGATTTTAAATCCGCAATCCGCAATCTGCAATCCGCAATCGAATGGGGGTTTTATGCCTGGTCCTTTGCAGGGTGTTCGCGTACTGGATATGACCTGGGCCCTGGCCGGCCCTTTCTGCTCCATGATCCTGGCGGACCTGGGGGCGGAGGTCATCAAAGTAGAAAATCCGGATGGGGGAGATCCCTCGCGAAAGAATTTTCCTTTCATCAAGGAGGTCAGCTCCTATTTTTTGAGCGTCAATCGGGGCAAGAAAAGCGTCACGGTGAACCTTCAGCATCCCCGGGGAAAGGAAATCATCCGGGGCCTGGTTAAAAACTCCGATATCCTGGTGGAAAATTTCCGGCCGGGGGTGATGGATCGCCTGGGACTGGGATACAAGGCCCTTCGGGAAGTGAACCCGCGGATCATTTACGCCGCCTGCTCGGGATTCGGTCAGACAAGCCCCTATGCGAACCGACCGGCTTACGACGTGATTGTCCAGGGAATGGGAGGGGCCCTGTCGATTACCGGGGAGGCCGGCGGGGGGCCGGCGCGGGTGGGATTCTCCATCGGGGACATCGGCGGCGGAGTTTTTACCGCCCTGGGAATCCTGTCCGCCCTTCACGAGCGGGAGAGGAGCGGGGAAGGACAGATGGTGGATGTCTCCATGCTGGACTGCCAGATGGCCTTCCTGGAAAACGCCTTTGCCCGGTACTTTGCCACGGGGGAAGTCCCCGAGCGAATCGGAACCCGCCACCCCGTGCTGACTCCCTTCCAGGCTTATCCCACCCGGGATGGATACCTGGTCGTGGCCGCGCCCCGCGATCCTTTCTGGCAGAAATTCTGCAAGGTGATTCAAAGGGAAGATCTGGTGACGGACCCGCGGTTCAAGGACAACCCGATCCGCACGAAAAACCACAAAGAGTTGGAAAAGGAAGTGACCCAGGCCTTGAAGAGCAAACGCACGGCGGAATGGGTGGAGCTGATGATCCAGGAAGATATCCCCTGCGGGCCGATGAACCGGGTGGATGAACTGACTCAGGATCCGCACACCGCCGTCCGGGAAATGATCGCCGAGGTAAAACACTCCAAAGCGGGGAACCTCAAAGTGGTGAACAGCCCGATTAAACTCTCTCGGACCCCGGTGAAACTGGAAAAGGCCGACCCGGAACTGGGCGAGAACACGGAAGACATATTAACCGGCCTGCTCGGATACCGCCGCGAGGACATCGCTAGCCTGAGGGAGGAAAAAGCGATTTGAAAAATCCGCATAGCGCATAGCGTTAACCGGATTCCTATTTTCATGGTTTTCGGTTTTGACGCTATGCGCTGTACGTATTTTATTTGTGCCTTGAGGGTTAACGTGTACGATTTTTCGAAAGGTTCGGTTAAGTTCATTCGTGGTGGCCACTACCCTTACTGCAACTCCGTCCTTGTTGACGGCCGGGTCCGGGCGATCATCGACGCGGCAAGCAATCCGGAAAAGCTGCTCGCGTTCAAGAACCAGGCCCGGGTCGATTACCTGATCACCTCCCACGCCCACGAAGACCACCTGGTCTACAATTACCTATTCCCCGAGTCAGCCTTCTATTCTCACTCTCTGGATGCCCCCCACTTCGAGGATGTGAAATCCCTGGCCAATTGTTCCGGGGATGTGCCTCCCGAGACCCTTCAGAAATGGTGCGACTTCTTGGTGAGGGAGTGCCATTACGTTCCCCGAAAGGTGGATCATTTCCTTGAGGATGGGATGGTCATGGACTTCGGGGAAACGAGGATGGAAGTCCTCCACACCCCCGGGCATAGCGAGGGGCACTGCGTGTTTTATTTCCCCCAAGAGAAAATTTTATTTACCGCCGATCTGGACCTGACCCGGGTGGGGCCCTATTACGCCGACCGGACTTCAGACATCGATAAGACGATCCGCTCGCTAAAGCGCATGAAGGGAATGAAAGCCGAGACGTATCTGACCGCACACGGCAAGGGTATTTATGAGGGAGACCCCGCCCACATTGATCGTTATCTGGGAATCATTTATGATCGGGAAGATCGATTGATCGATTTTCTGCGCCGGGGACCCAAAACCCTGGATCAGATTACCGCCGAGGGTATTATTTACGGGAAAAACCCCGCCTCCCTGGGGGCCTGGGACCTGACCTTCTCGGAAAGAATGATGATCGCCAAACACCTCGACTGGCTCACCCAAAAGAGGAGATTAAAGAAAGAAAAGAATTTTTTTGTCCTCTTGGACTGAAGCGTAAACCAATAAGGTCAATTCTTTCTGTTGCATGAATTCCCGCAGGGCATGGGGATGAGAAAGATTACTTCCATAGCTTTTTGGGCCTTGTTGGCCCTGCTTCTGGCATCCGCTGCGCCCTTTTACCCGCAGGAGGGGGAGAAAGAAAAGATCCTTGATCTGCGAGTAAAGAAATTCTTGGATAGAATGAAGAACCGGTGGCAGGATTGGAACGTTCCGGAGGCGGATGGGAAGATTCTCTATGAGATCATCGTAAAGAATAAATATAAAAAGGCGGTGGAGATCGGCACCTCCACAGGCCATTCTTCCATATGGATCGCCTGGGCTCTCAGCAAGACCGGGGGGAAGCTGATCACCATCGAAATCGATGAAGGGCGATACCGGGAGGCCTTGTCCAATTTCAAGGAAGCGGGCCTCAGCGATACCATCGATGCCCGGCTGGCCGATGCCCATCAACTGGTGAAGGAACTTCCGGGGCCCTTTGATTTTGTATTTATCGATGCGGATAAAGACTGGTACACGAATTACGCCAAAGCCCTAATCCCCAAACTTGAACCCGGGGGCTGTCTAACGGCGCACAACGTTTGGGAACCGACTTCCCGCGGGGGGTACCGGAGCGGGACCGAGGAATATTACCAGTACTTGAAAAGCCTGCCTGAATTTGAAACCACCATCCATCCGAAAAGCAGCGCTGGGGTTGCGCTGAGTTATAAAAAGAAATCGATTAAATAGGCGCTTAGCGCGGAACGAATACCAACATGTTGGTAAGAAAAGGATGCAGGGTAGGGGCGGTTCGCGAACCGCCCCTACGCCGGGCTGTCCCGCTGGGGGCCACTTTTTCCGCGCAGGGTCGCGGAAAAAGCCCAGAATCTAAGGGTGGAGGAATGTCCAATTGATCGAGAAAAGACCCTTCGGCCGCACCGGCCACATGAGCACGGCAACGATCTTCGGGGGCGCGGCCCTGATACGGGCTACCCAGAAGGATGCAGATCGGGCTTTGGAAATATTGCTGAAGTACGGGGTGAACCACATCGACACGGCCCCCCGGTATGGAGATTCAGAAATTCTTATCGGCCCCTGGATGGTCAGGCACCGCAAGGACTTCTTCCTGGCCACCAAGACCGGCAAGAGGACTTACGAGGAGGCCCGCGAAGATATCCACCGCTCCCTCGACCGTTTAAAGGTGGACCGAGTTGACCTGATCCAGCTCCACGGCCTCCAGCACCCGGATGAGTGGGATACGGCCATGGGTCCGGGAGGGGCCCTCGAAGCGGCGGTCGAGGCCAGGGAAAAGGGCCTGGTTCGCTTTATCGGGGTCACCGGACACGGGTGGATGATCGCGGCCATGCATAAACGGGCTTTGAAGCGCTTCGACTTCGATTCGGTCCTTATGCCCTACAATTACTTCATGCATTTGAACGAGCGGTACCGGGAGGAGTTCGAAGAGGTGGTGCAAGTTTGCAAGGAACGGAATGTTGCCGTACAAACCATCAAATCCCTCGCCCGCGGCCCCTGGGCCATTACCCCGCAGAACCGAAATACCTGGTATCAGCCACTGGAGGATCAGGCGGACATCGACAAGGCGGTTCACTGGGTGCTAGGCCGCCCGGATGTATTTCTCAACACGGTTGGAGATGTGGAACTATTGCCAAAAGTTCTGGATGCCGCCACCCGCTTCTCAGAACGCCCGGCCGCTGAAGAAATGAATGAAATGATGAAGAAGAATAAAATGTCTTCCTTGTTTGGAATCGGCACCTAAAGAATATTTTTTTCCCAGGCCCTGCTTGCGAGCCTATACCTTTGGAGTGATCCCGAAGACATTCACCTATTTCATTTTTCGTTGATCTTTCAATTAGTTTTCTATATGATCTGGTAGGCTTGTTCAATAACCAATCTTTCCCACACGCCAGAGACAACGTGAAAGAGAATCGGGATTTCCAAAATAGGCTGAGACGCTCTTCCCCGATAAGCGAGCCGCTTTACAGCGAAAGCGGAGTTGACTTAACCCTAATCCGCTGGATGCTCTCTTTGACACCTGCCGAACGATTGCAGATTTTGCAGCAAACCGTCCGTTCTATTCTTCGGGTGAAAGGTTGCCCATCCCTTGAAAAGCTGATCGAATTGAAAGAAGAATTGGGTTCGGAGATGGACAAGGCCACCCTTCCCGTTCTGAGGCAGACTCTTTTGGAGAAGGGAAAGCGCAGAGGACAGAAGAAATAAAAAGCGGAAAGGGGGCAAGGTCTCCCAGCCAAACACTCAGGGAGAGGATATCGCACCATCGCCTAAAAATCCTTTTTCACCCAGGGATTCGACCGCATCCCTAACTTCACTGCCTGTCCTCATTTCCGGGAACTCCCTCGCTACATGCGGGAGAGGGTTGGGATGAGGGGGGGTAATCTTCAAGTTCCTTCGGCCCGATATGGCGCAAATTATTAGGGAAATTGTCCATTCTTAGAAATATAAATATTGCACCCGTCCCCCTTTTTTGATTAAATGAGAACCAGAAGAACAAGGCAAGAAGGCCATATCTGTTTGGGGCGATAATAATGCAGGGAGTAAAGGAAAAAATCGAGCAAATCGCAGCCAAATACGGGCTACAGGTTATCTATGCCTTTGGCAGCAGGGCGAAAGAGGCTCTGGAGGTGGTCGAAGGACGCATCGCGAGCCTTTCTTCCACCCCTTCGGACCTGGATATCGGCGTTAAACCCGAAAGGCACCTTACCGTCGAAGAAAAGGTGGAAATCGCCATATTTTTTGAGGATCTTTTTGATCTGCCCCGGGTGGACGTGGTCGTTCTTCCGGAGGCCCCCGTCTCCCTGGCGGTTGAAATCGTCACCGGAGAAATCCTATATGCCAGGGATTCCACCTATGAAGCCGAGTATCAGTTGTATATCATGCGAATGGCCGCGGATCTTCTTCCTTATGAACGAGACAAACAGAAAATGATCCTGGGAGTTTAGCATAACCGCCGCAAATAACTTCCTGCGGCATAGAGAATTGGAGAAGGCAATGGTCCGGGATGTTCATACTCTGAGACGCTTCGAAGATGACCTTATTCGAAGGGAACCTCAACGCTCTTTCCAGGAAGCTCTGAAATTGTATGAGGCGATGTGGAAAGAAGGGGTCACCCTCGGGATCCTCCCTCTTTCCGATCCCCTGGACGGAATTGAAGCGGATATCGAGCTCGCGAGGGTGCTCAATTGTTCGAAGAACTCCTTGCCCGAATAGCCTCCGCCCTTTCCGGAGGCAACCTCCCTTACATGATCATCGGGGGACAGGCCGTTCTTCTCTGAAGTGTGGAATGGGAATCCAATGTTTTCAATACCTTGTCTGAATTCTGGATTCCCTTCAGTGAGGGGAAGCCTACTTCTTACGAGTCCATCAAAATTCAATCCTTGATATTTCCAGAAATTTTTTATAAAATCCTGATAGTTAAACAGGTTCTCTCCCTTGCGCGTATCGCTTTTGGGGGCGAGGGCAGAATGCGATGCGTAGACGCGGTCACATTATTTGATGCCTAGGAGTGGAAAGGAATTAGGATTGCCGAAATAGATTTGAAGGCCATGCTCGCTTAGTGAATTTCCACCATGGTCTTTTTTGAACCCTTAACAGAGGGCGGGCCAAGATGAATAGATCAAAACCCCATTTCTCAAAAGGAGATGGGGTTTTGCTTTTGGGGCGGACAGTCATTGGTGATTGCAAAATTTGGGCTTGAGACTGACATTATCAAGAATAAAAATTTGACCCCATTCCCTAAGGCCTTTTAATGGTTGACCCCAATTAAACAAAGGGGCATGCCCCTTTGTTTGTGGTGAAGGAGGGTTATCATGAACGAAAAGGACATGGAACGTATGGTTGAGGCAGTGCGTGTGAAATCGGCAGAGATAATCCTCAGACTTTTCGTCCCCAGCCCACTCGTCCAGCCTGGTTTAGCATTTGCTGCAAATGTTGACCTTCGTACCCAGTTTGAGGGCGCTGCCGCTCTTTACCGAAAACGGCGGTACTCTGAGGCTCTCCGATGCTTTTTAGATGTCGGTCAGGCAGCGGAGTCCTTTCAAATAGGGGCTGGTCGAACCGCACATCTCAATGCAGCGGCCTGTGCTATTATGGAAGGGCAGAATGATCGCGTTGTGGAATTGCTTTTCCCACTTTATAGCAAGGGCCGTTTATATGGTTTACCTCTATGGAATCTTGCTCTTGCCTATTATCACCTTGGAAATAATATTGAGGCATTGAGAGCTGTTGAGTCCTGGCTTAAGCGTGCACCCGAAGGCTTTCGTGGCAGAGGACTGATCGTAGCAGCGTCTTTGTCTGCAATCACAGGTGACGAGAGCCGAATGATACAATACTTGGGTAAGGCAATTGAGCAAGATAGAAATTTGGTAACAAAGCAGTTTGGCCTAGATCTGGGAGAACCGTCAAGGGAAATCCTAACAGTCTCACGCGGCGCCATTCAAGAACCATTCATACCTACATTGCTGAGTGCAGAAATCCCTCATTCGGTTCGTGAGCAACTACTGAGAATCATTAATCCTAAGCGACCTGAATGGAGTCCCGCTCTCTCAGAATTCCTAACTCGAGAAGAAATGGAGGGATTCGCAACAGCTATTGAATCAATGGCTGAGGGGGATCAAGGACAGGCAATAATGAAGCTAGCTCAGCTTCGCGAGAGCCATCCTGGCGCATTGCTCCTCGAAATCGCAGTGGCTGCGTGTGAATTGTTTGCGGGGAACAATGAAAAGGCATTGGAAATCCTAGCGCATGCCGAAGGGTTAGGAGTGCGCCTACCGGGATCTGCGCTTTGGAACTTAGCTTACGCTCAAATCCAATTAGGAAATTTACCTGGAGCCCTTCGGGCTCTTAAAGCTTGCTCTGAGACAGAGTATCGCTCCAAGAGCGAACTATGGACAGCTATTGATGCACTCGGACGAGGGGGCACCGGTACACAACCTAAGCTTCCTCATGATCAATCGGCGTTTCCTAGATCTATTGCTAGGAATCTTACTGATCAGCTTCCAGTATCAGTTGAGGATTGTCGCCGAGAATTGTTACATAGGCTTCTTCGGCCGAAAAAGATGCCACAACGCTACCGCCCAGACCTCATCCGTCTGTCAGAAACAGAACGTCGGGGTTTGGAAAGGGTATTAGATAGGGCTCGTCGCGCCACACCCTCTGAAGCTCTGAGCATGCTATTGCCCCTAACCCGAGAGCACTCAGATATCTACACTCTCAAGGCACACGCGTCTGCTTTTGCCTTACTTTCTGGCAACCTTCCAGAAGCCTTGGCGTTGCTTCGGCAGGGGCAAAGTATTCGTCCACTTGACGCTACCTCACGAAATAACCTTGCCTATATCTGCTTAGTGCAAGGCGACATGCCAGGTGTGGCGCAGGCTCTTGAAGGCGGAGTGCGCTCTTCGCTTGGCGAAAAATTCACATTTTGGTTAGCTCTTGCGATAGCTCGGGAGGCGGGAGGCCTTGGTGAATCCGCGGCACCCGCCGCACGCGCACTGGCGCTTGCTTCAGGCGGCCCAAGTGCGGAAATAGTTAAGGAAGCAGTACGATTGGCCCGAATTCGCCCAGCACCATCTACATCCACGGAGGATCCAATTGTTGCCGCAGCTCGTAAAGCGATAGCCTGCATAGATAACCACGACATACCTGGAGCTGCCAGTTATCTTTCCAATGCTGCAGGTCCCGCAGTTGAGGACATTCCGGAAATTGGTCGGAGAATCTTTGAACCCCAGTTTGAACCCCGACCATCTCGTTTTTGGAGCAAGGACGTCCATAGGGCATTTACTTCTGCCGGTCGGGGGTATAATGAAGGTCGCTATGGGGAGGCAGCGGCGGAGTTTAACAGACTATACAGGTCATTCCAACAGCCGGGCCTTGCAATCAACATGATAGCTGCATATCTCAAGGCTGGAGAGCCCCGAAGGGCACGGACTCTTGCGAGAGCAGCTCTACGGTTTCACAGGGGGCGAGATCGATGGGAATGGCGTCTAATATATAATCTTGCACTCGCTTATTTGCAACTAAAGGACATAAGAACAGCTGTTCGGATTGCTAAACAATACCTAACCGAGAAGAGTCTAAGTGCTTTAATTGTCGCTATCTGTGCATCGGACACAAAAGGTATAACGCTACGCGAATTTATGGGTGTGGCACTCGAGAAGATACGCCAATCGGCTAATCCGCCGAGCGATGAGCTTATGCTTGCATTCGGTTGGGCAAAGCTTACTCAATCGGCTCCTGATGTTGAGGCGGCTCGGACTGCAATACAGCATGTAGCCCAGCGAAGAGAGGGAGAGCCAATCCAACCACCGGCTGAAGTTATTTCGATGAAGCAGGTCCGCGCAGCATACGAGCATTTTCGGGTTGCGGGCAGGATGTCAGAAGCTATTTCCTACTTGGAGACGGTTATTGAAACCAGAGTTCGTGAGCGGGAATTCGCGGCTCGATCTGAGTTTTCTGCAAAAGAATTGGAACTTAGTGTGGGCGTAGAACTATCGGCCAGAGTGTGCTTAGTTCAAGCGCACATATCCCAAAGCAATCGGGAAATGGCAATTCAGGTGCTTGATGAGAGCGAGACACTCTTACACGACTATGCGGGAGGTATGCCGCGAGGCTTTCTCGCAAAGGATTGGATGCAAATAGGGAATCTCGCCCACTCAATAGACTTACCATGGGCAGCTCTGAGATATTGTGATGAGGGACTTAAGGCAGATGCTGAACAAAGTGACTTACAGGGTCTACAGAGAATGCTTCATACCATGGGCGAGGTTGCAATTGAAAATGAACTTGTTGAATCTGCCCGCAATCTAACCGCTATTCTGAACGATAGCACAATCCCAGTAACAGAAATTCTAAAACAACTTCAAAAGAGATTCAATGACGTAGACCTTCTTCGCCGTAAGCCGATTTTACTGTCAAAGGTTATTGAGTCCCTATTTGAATCAATTTCTAAATGCGAAGAAGACGTTATAAACCCCGAAGAATTATGCGATCGAGCCAATGTTTTGGCGAGGATGGAGCTGCCCAGCGAAGCTGCTCGCGAGATCGAGACTTTACTTAATTGGTTCATTCGGCATTGGGGAGGTGAACAAGCCCAAATCCCAATCGAGATAGACGCCTATGATGGTAAGATTTGGCCTCGTAGTGACGAGCGAGAGGGTTGCTGCTTAATCGCTTTGACAGCTCGGGAGGACGTTCAGGGGTTATCAATATTCGATATCGGGGCTAAGAAACTCTTGTGGCATGGGAACATTGCAAGTGGAAGGAGCGAATATCTCCGCTGGATGGTGGAACGTGATGACGGTTTTATTGCAGAGGACCTCCTTGATCTTCCTGTATTGCTCCAAGCTGGTCCACCTCCTTCTCAAATAGACGTCCACACTGCTGTAGCCGTTTCAGTGATGTCGGGCGGCCCTCGCTGGCCGACCTATCCTACTGGAGCTCTTTCACCCGATGATGTTCCAGGAAATGAGCTTTATGGCAGATCTGATCTGATTAAGAAGATAACTGGGACCCTAGGTCAGAAACGGGCTCAGGCGGCATATTTTCTCGAAGCCCCTAGGCAAATGGGAAAGACCTCATTGCTATACTTTGTAAAGAAAGAGGTGCCTGCGCATGTCTTGGCGGTGTATGTTAATCTTGAGCTACCTTGGGGCAGACAAGACCCTCTAAACCCTTGGAACTGCCTTATTGAAAAAGTCCTTGCCGAAGCGGGAAGCGATAATTCGGAGACAGGCCCGACTTCGCTTGTGGGGAAACAGCCGCAAGACTTGGTCCAGGCCGTTTCAAGGGTCTGTGATAGGCTAGGTAAGAATTATGTTCTTTTATTGCTGGACGACTTGCATTCACTGCTAGAGAGATGTGACGATCCACGATCAGTTCTTGCTGTGTTCCGTGAGTTCCACAACAATACTGCGAACAGGATTTCCCTGCTTCTGGCCGATCGTTACACACGCGAGGAATTGGAAGCAAGAAACAAACATGAATATTGGGCACAGCTCTCGATCCTAAAGCTCGGTCCTCTTGATCACCAGGCTACCGTGAGAGCTATCCGTACCCCCACGGAAGAAAGCGACGTGGTTTTCTTGCCTGAAGCAATCGATCGCTTATATTCTGTCACTGGTGGCTATCCGTACCATATTCAGCGAGCAGCCCAGTATATACTTGATAGTATGTGGGCTGGGCCTTGGGTGATAGCACTACCGCAAGACGTCGATGATGCCTGTATGAGAATGGTAGAAGAAGATTGGCTGTTTCAAATCGGTCTTTGTAGGCCGGATCGCATCGATATGTCGCTGGAAGAAGCCATTGCTGCGCTACTCGAATGGCGTGACCTTTTGGAGGTTTTGCCGAGCATGCAATCTGAATCTGAGTGGGCTGACACTTTAAGAAATTGGGAACCAAAGGCAAGGGACTTGCTCGCTGGCCTTGGAGATCCTGATAATTTACTGCGACGTCTTGAGGCCATAGGTGTGATCAAGGAGATTGATGGAGCATATTCTTTCTTTTCTCTCCTTCTTGAACGGTGGCTAAAAAAGATGCGGAATCAAGGACGGAGCCTTCGTTCTGATCAACAGGCAAAAGCATGGGCAGTAATCGCTGCTGGTGACGGAGCATATCTAAACGGACCTGACTGGCAACGACTCGACAACGAACTCATTCAACGGTGCATCAAAGCTAGGGTAAAACCTCCTCTTAGGGAACGGTTAAGTTCCCCTGATGACTGGGAGCAATTGGTCAAGGAAGTAGCTACCCAAAATGACTTCAGAGCTTTTATTGATTTGATGTTTCGCTTATTCATCGATGAACGAGAGGACAAGCAGGCTATTCTCAGTTACCCTTGGCTTACTTTAGCATATCACCGAGTACGCCTCGTGCGCAATTACTTTGTGCACGAGGCCAAATTTCCAAGTCAGGTTGCAATGCGGGCATGGGATCAAGTCTGTACACGCGCGCTCGGCCGTCAATGCAAGGCCTACCGTCCTGCTATTTCAGAGGAGTGGCGCGCAATTCAAGTATTATTATTGCGAACATTGTTCGCAGGAATTCGAAATGCAATTGCCCTCGTTGGTACATCAGGGTAAGGGGGGATAGGGGATATAATTGCGTCTGTTGAATTGTGGAGAAGGGGACGCCCGGGGTTTCCGGGTCGGAGCAGGCCAACTAATCGATTTACCCTAAAAATTGGGACCGGGGTCAGGCATACCTAATTAACCTTTTCTCTTCGGTGCACACACCCCACTCACCGAACTCCTTTGGCTCGCTTTGGTTAACCCAAAAAGAAATAGGGACGAGAATTGGGGTCGGTCCGTGAATTAAGGAATAATCTTTTAGAGAAAATTGGATTTCAAAGCAATTTGCGACAGCAAGGGGACCTTGCTCAAAGGTTTAAATATATAGTTGCGTTTGTAACATAGTCTCCTTTCTTACTTTTAGCGGGTATCTCTTTGAATATTAATGGGTTCATTTGGTCGAATATACCCCCCAGCTTGCTGGGGGGAACCTTGTACTGTGGTTCCAAGGGGGCGTGTAGCGCCCCTTGGTCTCCCGCGGGGTAAATGCCCCGTAGGAGAATTCGAGCGTGCGATGGGGCCGTAGGTCACGTCGCCGCCAGTTTACTTCTTGCGAGCCGGATGAAGCTAAGTTTCGGTTTTTAATTTTGTAAGTCAGTAGTAAAAGCTTTGGGTGAGGAAACATGAGTTCTCGTGTTCCAGCTTTAGCAACACCTGCACTAATCGAATGGGCTCGTAGCAAATCTGGCCTATCCCGTGATCAGGTGGCAAAGCATCTCAGTGTGGCTCCTGATCGCGTCGCTCAATGGGAGAATGGCACTCAAAAACCAACAGTCAACCAACTTCGGCGATTCGGACGTATGGTCCGGCGACCATTGGCATTCTTCTACTTACCCGAGCCCCCCCGTGACTTTGATGCGATACACGACTTTCGCCGGGTGCCCGAATTTGAGCCTGAACCTGAATCACCCGAACTGCTACTCGCTATCCGCACGGCCCATGACAGGCGGTCTATCGCTCTCGACCTTATGGAGGATTTAGAAGAAACCCCAGATACGCAATTGCCCACATTGACCCTTGATGTCGATCCAGAATCTCTCTCTTCATCGATCCGGAGTTACCTTGGCTATGAAGCCACAAGGGCCGTACAGTGGTCCTCATTCTATGAAGCTTTGAATTTCTGGCGGGAGGCTATCGAAGCGAAGGGGATCTTAGTATTGCAATTTGGCGATGTTAACCGTGCAGAAGCCCGGGGATTCTCACTAGCAGATCCGCCCTTGCCTGTGATAGCAATTAATCGAACCGAATGGCCTCAAGCGCGAATTTTCTCCCTACTTCACGAGTTTATCCACTTAACACTTCGTCAAGGGGGGTTATGTAATTTTGTCGAGCGGCAAACCAGTCGATTTGAGGAGCAACGCGTCGAGATATTTTGCAATAGGGTTGCTGGCGCTGTTTTGGTTCCCTTAGGAGACCTTCTTTCAGATAACAATCTGGTTGGAAATCGCAGAGGGGAAGACATTGCAGAACCGCGGATACGTGACTTAGCACGACGTTTCCGTACCAGTCGGGAAGTGATTCTGCGGCGACTCCTTATTTCGAATCAAATAACGCAGCAGTTCTATGAAATAAAAAGGGCCGAGTATGAAAAGGATTTCGAAGCTGAGAGGTCCAGTGCATCTCCGGGCTTTGCACCACCGCACATTCTCGCATTAAGTTCCGCCGGATCAATGTTTACAGACCTTGTTCTTCGAGGCTACCGACAGCATCGTATCACTGGTGCGGATGTGGCAGATTATCTTAATTTGCGTCTTAAACACCTTGGCCCACTAGAGGCTTCTCTGAGCAGAAGGACTTTTCTATGAGGTACAGTCTAGATGCTTCTGTTTTGATTGAAGGCTGGAGACGTCAATTCCCACCAGATGTTATACCGGGCCTCTGGGACAGCATTGACGAGCTCATTCATGCCAGCGATCTGCGTGCGACAGAGGAGGTTCTTCATGAACTTGAGCGTAAAGATGATGATGTCTACGTATGGGCCAAAGAAAGACCTGAACTGTTCATCCCAATAGATGAGGAAATCCAGACTGTTGTTGCTCAGATCTTAAGCGAGCACCGCAAATTGATCGATTCCCGCAAAAATAGATCGAGTGCGGATCCTTTCGTGATTGCTCTCGCTCGACTGAATGCCTGTTTAGTTTTAACTGATGAACAACCGACGGGCAGGCCGAATCGCCCCCATATACCCGACGTCTGTTCTGCGTACGGAATCGAATACGATAACTTATTAGGTCTAATACGTAGAGAGGGCTGGGTATTCAGACGATGATTAGGATCTCAATTCAGACGCATGCTGCACGTTGTGTCTTAAATTGCAATATAGGGATTTCATTAAAAGCAAGGCGGGGCGGCCTTTGTCATATCAAGCTAGAGGAGTGATCTAAAAGAAGGATCAGGGAGCGCATTCTTGTGGCATTAGGAACCCGGGCATTAGGGTCAAGACTATTTTCTTTACATTTCGCCATTTCTCCCCAAAAATATTGGCTCCTAAGATGGTGTGTATGGTTGAATCGCATCCATCGCGGCATAGCAAATATCCTAACATGCCATAGCAGGAACTTTTCTTGACAGCCTGTTCAAAGGCGGACAGGGAATCATTACTTCCTGAAAGAGGTATTTGACATGACCTGCCAAGAGGTACGGGTTTCAACCCATGATCGATAGACTGGATGTTTTTAGATATCCTCCGGATTAGGTTGCATAGATGAAATTGGAAGATTCCAGACGATGGCCCTGGATGCTCACGGGTGCAGTTCTGGCCGCGGCAATAGCTGTGTTTGCCCTTGCCCCGGACATGACCACTCGAAGTCAGCTTGGCGATTACCTGTCCGGATTCGCCAATGCCATCGCATTCATTTGGTTAATAGCAGCGTACATGCAGCAAGGGCGCGAACTGGGATTACAGCGGCAAGAAATTGCTTTACAGCGGCAGTCGTTGAATCTACAGCGGGACGAATTAAAGAAAATGGGAAAGTACGCTGGTCTCGCGCAGGTGGCGCACCTGCTCGAACAATTTGACCAGTCGCTAAAGGTGGATCCAAACGCACCGGCTAAGTCGGCAAGCGAGCTGCCGATCGCATTTATGAACGGCATCGGCTTATGGAAGACGCTTACTGAGTCCGAGGACCCGAATGCGGTACTTGATGCGTATATAAAGTGGATGAAAATTTATGCTCCATGCGTTGAATTCGTCGCCCGTGTGGCGTCTGCCGTAGATCTTTACTGCGAGGCTGCGGGGGAGGTGGCCATCTTTCCGGGAGCCCAGCCCGCTGACCGCATATTCTTCGGGTTTGAGCAGATTAGGGCGATTCCTCACATCTCCAACTACGCAGGAAGTGCATATGCCATTGCGTCGAACATGGTGCTTATCGCCCCTGGATTGGATCGCATTCAACTTGCGGGATTAGAGGCCGCCGAGAAAATCATGCCCGGCGTTGCGAAGGCAGAGGCACTACAGGAACTCCGAGCAAAGGTAAAAGCTCATGACAATGCCCGTAAAGCGGCCAAAGACAAGAATGGAACCTAACAAGGCGTTTGAAAACGGACGCTCGCAACCGTTTTTGCGCATGCTCGCTCGCGCCGTTCAACTGCGATGGGAGACGTCCATAAAAATATAAATTGTGACGCATGCGTCGTGTCTTAAATTGCAAAAGACTTACGTAGGGATCTCATTAAAAGCAAGGCGGGGTGGCCTTTGTCATATCAAGCCGGAGGAGTGGCCAAAAAGAAGGATCAGGTAGCGCATTGTCGCAAGGGAAGCATCCTTCATGCACGGTTAGCAAAATACAGGTTGATGAATTATGGTTCTTCTATGGCAGCCGCAAAGGTGCAGGTTGGGGCGACTACCCCACAGTATCGGTAAGCCGACGTTTGCAGATTGGAAGGGGAAATATGGTATAGACAGCGCTTAGAAGCTAAGATAGGACACAACGTCCCCGAGTTTCATTCCGGCTCGTTTAATCGGTTTTTTAATTATATAAGGGCGCCCCTTCCCCGTCCCTGAAAGCGTTAAATTCGGGCGGAGGGCGGAAATTTCCGAAGAAAGTAAGGGCTTATTCCTGTACTAAATACTTTACAAATTTGATAAAAGGATATACATTTCCTCCACTAATACAAAGTTGATATATCCAGAGCAGTTCGTCTATACCATCAGTTTCGCTAGTGTATCTGAGACCTCTTTTCGAGTTTAAAGAACTAAATTAAACTTCCGGATATACAGCACCCAAAGAATGATGAAATTACAATATCAATCTGATAGAAGTAAATACAATTTGGATAAAAAGTTTTTGCTTGATGATAGTAGTAGGCCGATATATAGATATGTTTCTTTTTTCCAATTGGTAGAATTACTTGAAAGAAAGAGGCTGCATCTTCAGAAAGTATGCTATTGGGACGATCCATCCGAAGGATGTGGCTACTTATCGTCGATGCAAAATATGTTCATTAAAGAAACCGGAGAAAATGTTGAAACCATAAAAAGTGATATTACTTTGGAAGATTCAATAAGAAAGACTTATCCTTTTGGTACTTCTTGGAGCCTTCTCCCGGAGAGTGATGCAATGTGGAGAATTTATTCGCAAGACAAAATGGGGGTGAAGATTCAAACTTCTGTCAAAAAATTGGAACAAGCGTTAAGTACGGTTGAGTTTCCAAAAAATTGTCTGGAATTAGAAAGCTTCTTTGATATTGAATATGTAGTTGGCAAAGTTGATTACGCTGAAGCTAAAAATATCAATGATATTGACCATTTTCTCTCAAAAAAAGAGGCATTTAAACATGAAGAGGAAGTCAGAGGATTGGTTAAATTTTCTATAACGAGTGATCCCAAGCGTTTAGGCAAGCTAAACATTCAATCAGATATTAAGATAAGCGCTTTCTTCCTAGGATGTAAATTTCCAGAATGGATGTATCCGCATGGAGATGAAGTTAAATTCATTTATACGAGGGATATTGATTTTATTGAGGCCTTAAGAATAGATCCAAGAGCAGATGACCGGATTGTTGATACAATCAAGAGTTATTGCAGAACAAAAAAGTTTAATAATATTGAGAGGTCTGGTTTATATGAAAAATGATGAGATAAGGAGTCTTTACATGGGCATGTTTAGGATCGCTAAAAATGACGATGTTGACTAAATGTCATGACGGGGTTATCTCTTCGGTGGCCTTGATATTCTTCCTTATAATGGCAAGTTTTGCTATTACGGAGACGTGAAGAAGGGGGACGCAGGTTCACTGACAACTTAGCACCAAAGATTAAAGGGGGTGCATCGAGGTCTAATTCTCATTAATTTGTCTTTGAACCCAATTCGCTCAGAATACCATATGAAAAGTACTTATCAGAAGATACCGATATAAAGCCTCTATAGGGCAGCAAGGACCTATGATGGAGAAGAAGAATGCGCGTCTTCATCGTGTCTATTACTTGGATACATCGGTAATCGTAAAGCTTTTGGTACGAGAAAAGGGCAGCGAAGTTTTCACCAAATATATGAAGAAGGAATATGCATCATCTACTCTCTATGCCACAACATTCTGCTTTGCAGAAGCCCTTGGTGTATTGAAATCCAAATACTTGCGTAAAGAAATAAATGAAGAGGCGTACTTCGCTCTGAGCGATGTGTTGAGTGGGTTTATAAGCAAAGATAACTTTATAGAATTAGTGGACGTCGATATTTCAGATAGTTTTATATTTGACGAAGTTGAAAGAATAGGCAAACGTAACAAACTTGATGTCGTTGATGCCTACCAGATTGTTACGATAAAAATGGACAACTCTTCGAGAAACGATTTAAAATCCGAGCCAATCCTAGTAACGGCAGATTCAGCGCTAGCCGAGGCAGCGCGTAAAGAAGGCCTTAGGGCTTGGAATTGTCTAACAGAGTTGGCCCCGTGAAAAATAAAGGGGGACGCTGGTTCAAAGACAATTTAGCACAAATGTCTTGGTTCAGCGGGAAATGAAGTTTCGCCGCCTTTGCTAAGTGGGTATGAAGCGGCCTCTCAGCTGCCTTTGAGCTCTCTTTATTAAAATGGGTTCCGGGGTCGGACCAGGCGAAGTTATGGATATTGCACGTAGGAAATAGGGGACGGTCATGAAAATATGCCCAGCATATGCCCATCAGATGGGGCATTCGCTTTTATACGGATGCGGGGCGTCGTGTCTTAAGTTCTAATAAACTTACATGCGGATCTCATTAAAAGCAAGGCGGGGTGGCCTTTGTCATATCAAGCCGGGGATTGGTCAAAAAGAAGGATCAGAGAGCGCATTCTCGAGAGGTGAGCATCCTTCAAGTACGGTTAGTGAAAAACAGGTTGATGAATTAGGGATTCTCTATGGCAGAGACAACGCGGCACGATGGAGCGACCACCCCCAGCATGGCTAAGCCAGCGTTTGTAGATTGGAAAAGGAGAGATCATATTAGCAGCGTTTAGAAGCTAATCTAGGACACCACGTCCTGGGGTTCCAAGATTTCCCTTGCAACCCCCCCTTTTTAATGATATTTTCTGTTAAGAATGCAGGCGCCAAGGTGAACCCCAGCTTCCCCTTTACAGCCGATGGAGGAGCTTGAGATGGTGATGGAAAAACCCCGTTTCGGAAAATGAGACGGGGTTTTTTTCTTTTTTTCAAGTACCGGGCAGACTCCGAACACGACCCCCTGCCATCGAGAACAAATGGAGGTAACGGGTATGGAGAAAAAGCAGTTTCCCAAGTTGACTTTGATCCTCCTGGCGTTTCTATTGGGGTACGCCGGAGGTTCCTGGGGCCAGACGGAAGAACAGTTCGAGCCGATCCATGTCGGAGTGACTCCCTTCGTAAACATCACCCCAAACAAGGAATTCGACTGGCTGGGCATCGGTATCAGCGAGTCGCTCTGCACCAAGCTGGCGAGTCTGCCCTACCTGACCCTGGTGGAAAGGACCCGACTTTCTGAAGCGCTCAAGGAAATGGAGCTGGGACAGACGGGACTCATCGATGAAGCCACGGCAGCCAAGACCGGGCAGATGGCCGGCGCCGAAGAATTGGTGGTCGGCTCGTATCAAATCATAGGCCAGAAGGTCCGGATCAATGCGCGGTTTGTGGATGTGGAGAAGGGGAAAATCAAAAAGACCGCCGAGGCCACGGGTACTATGGACCAGATCTTCGATCTTCAAGACCAGATCGCGGCCTCTTTCCTGGACAACTTGAAACTTCCCATAACCCAGGAAGAAAAGCCCGTGGTGACCGCCAAGCCCACGGAGTCCCTGGAGGCCTATAAATTGTATTCCCAGGCCATGGATACCTACACTCCCCAGGGAAAATCCCTGGATGATGAAAAGCGGATCGAACTTCTGAACCGATCTGCACGAATCGATCCTCGATTCTTCCTGGCCTATGTCTCCCTGGGCGATTTCTACGCCAAAAGACGAGATGAGTCCGGGTACAATCAGGCGGCGGCTTATTATAACCGGGCGGTTACCATCCAGCCAAATTACATCGCTCCGCGGAATCGGCTGGTCCAAGTCTACCAGGTGCAGGGAAATACCGCTGCGGTCCAGCGGGAACAGGAGAAAATCGTCGAAATAAAAAGGACTTTCACCCAATCGGAGACGGGGAAGGAAAAAATAAAGGTTCTGCAAAATCGTCCCCCGAAATCCTCGGTGGCATATTCACCGCCCAAACCTCCAGCGGTGACCCCCACGTCTCCAAAGCCTTCGATCGGTTCTCCGCCACCCAAGCCTTCACCGGCACCTATGCAGCCTCAACCTCCGGTTAAAACGGCACCGCCCACAAAGGCCCTGCCGGTTTCCACGGTCTCCAAGCCCCCGGATGTAACCCCGCCCGGGCCCAAGCCTTCGACGGTGGTGGCTACACCCCCGAAGCCACCGGTGGTAATATCCCCGCCGAAGCCGTCCCCGACCGCTCCGCCGCACAAGCCCCCGGTTGTGTCTCCGCCGCCGAAGCCTTCCCCGCAACAACCGCCTCCCAAAGCTCCGGTGGCAAAAACCCCGCCGCCAAAACCAAAACCGCAGGAAATATCAAAGCCGGCCAAGCCATCGCCGGCGAAACCTCAGGCCGTGTCCCCGAAGCCGAAACCTGCGGAAAAGCCAAAGAAAAGCAAGGAGAAGGAGGAGGAGGAAAAGGAAAAGAGAAAGTAGCGGAAGCTGCGGAAAAAGATCCTCGGTCTCCAAAATACGCTGCCCCAGAGGCATCGATGTCCCTTGAATACAGGCCGGGCAAATACTCCTTTACATCTCTTGCCCCCCTTCACTTTCCAGAAATCAGATCAATGTCCATAGATTGGAGGCCTTGCCCGGCCCGGGGGCAAGGCCGTGCTTCTCGGCATGATGAGGCACGGATTCTTTCATCGGTCCGGGCGGAATCGGCCCTGCGGTGCGCAGATGGCCCAGCCTGGACCGCCCCCCTCTGCGGAAAGGAAGTGACCTTTCATCGGATCTTCGCCACCCGCCGATCCTGCCTTCAAACCACGGCCTTGTCCCCGGGCCACAAGAAAAGGCACCTGAAATTTGAGGAGGCAAGCTCTACATCTTCCTTGCCTTTCGATCTCTTATTTTGCTAAAATGACATCCCTCCCAGATTCAGTTTTCATCGCCTGGAGGGCTCAAATTCATTTCAAGGAGGGGGGAAAATGATCATTCGGATTCTCTTCAGCATGCTGATCGTCGCCGGGTCCCTTTGGGGAGCTAGTTTGGCGGGAGCGCAGACCGTAAATTATCCCACCAAGCCGGTGATTCTGCAGGTGCCTTGGCCGGCGGGCGGGTCCACGGATATAGGTGCCCGTATCGTTGCGGCGATTGCGGAAAAGAAAATG
>Ga0315274_10004099_pt1 | contig 21514 bp, 19 predicted proteins | sample YL17G02_20_MG_FD_203700 | JGI IMG/M metagenome (GOLD analysis project Ga0315274, IMG submission 203700) | Sediment microbial communities from Yellowstone Lake, YNP, Wyoming, USA - YL17G02_20 | ecosystem: Environmental > Aquatic > Freshwater > Lake > Sediment | place: USA: Wyoming | collected...
TTTGGCTGCTGCTTGTGTGTCTGGGGTGGGTTTGTGGGGGTGTTGATGGTTTTTTGGTGTCGTTGATGCTTGCTTGGTGGTTTATTTGATGAGTGCAGGCTGAAAACGGAGTTAATACGAAACCTCTAATCAATTTAATTTTAAGGCTCACATGAACAAGTTAACGCTTTGAACGAATTAAACGAAGTGTACTCGTGATTACAAATTCCTTTTTCGGTTTCTCACAGGCTCAAACACATCATTTCTCGTATATTTTGAGGCGAAACAAGCTAGAACAGGTCAGTCCTAGTCCTCAAGTCCCTCCAACGGGGAAAAAATTCCCAAATAATGCGCCGCCACTCCAAAATAACATGCGCGTCCGTCGTCATCCGTCACCGCCAACAAACCCCGAAAAGTGCCCCAAACCATCAAACCGGCTAAAATAACCGGAATCGTGACGACGACGAACATACCCCCTCCCCCCCACCTGCATGCACACGCGATGACAAATAATATCAACCCCCTCACCCCCATCAAGACGATTCCACGATGAACAAGATCCTCGAAGACATCAAAGTCCTAGACTTCACACACGTCTGGTTCGGACCCTACTGCACCATGATGCTCGCCGGCCTCGGCGCCGACGTCATCACAGTCGAACCTCCATGGGGCAACATCGGCCGCCTCGGCCCCGGGGAACTCTACAAGGGCACAAGCACCAGCTTCATGGCCCTAAACTGCGGCAAGAAGAGCATCACCATCGACGTGAAGAAGCCCGAGGGCATCGCCCTCGTAAAGGAGCTCGTCAAGGAGGCCGACGTCGTCGTCCAGAACTTCACACCCGGCGCCATGGAGCGCCTCGGGCTCGGCTACGACGAACTCAAGAAGATCAAACCCAACATAATCTACGCAGCCCTCAGCGGCTTCGGCCAATACGGCCCCTACAGCAAGTACGGCAGCTACGCCGTCGTCGCCGAGGCGATGAGTGGCCACACCTACGCCACCGGTAAGAGCCTCTCCCCCGACCACGAACCCGTCGACATGGCCGGCGCCCTCGGCGACATCGGCCCAGCCACCTTCGCCGCCTTCAGCATAGTCGCCGCCATCCGCCACCGCGACAAGACCGGCAAAGGCCAGATGATCGACGTCAACCAGGTCGACACCATGGTCAGCTTCAACTGCTGCGAGACCGTCGCATACGACCTCTTCAAGGAGAGCCCCATAGAGAAGCGGAGGAAGCGCGTCCGCCCACCGAGCGAGCTCTGGGGCATCGTCAGGGTCAAGGACGGATGGGTCCAGATAGCGGGCAGCCGCCCCAAGGCGATGGAGGAGATGAAGGCCAAACTCGGCGTCGAGGAGGTCACCCTCGAATTCGTCAAGGAGAAGCTCTCCACGATGACCCGGAAGGAGGCCTTCCAGTGGCTGGTCAGCTTCGACGTACCCTCCGCGCCCATCTACGAGGCTTACGAGGGATTCGACGACCCCCACCTCAAGGCCCGGAAGACCTTCGTCGAGGTCCCCCACCCCCTGGCGGACTCCTACAGGATACCCAAGTTCCCCGCCGAGTTCAGCGAGACACCCGGCGAGATAAAGACCGGCGCCATGGTCCTCGGTCAACACACCGAGGAGATCCTCAGCAAGGTGCTGAAGAAGACGCCGAAGCAGATCGAGGAGCTCGAACAGAACGGCGTCGTCTCGATCTGGAGGCCCTAAGGCTCTCCTTTTAAAAAATCTTTTACCTCATCGGTAAGGACCAGCGAAGCACGTCCTTCACCGACTTATCCACGTAGTCGCCGCACCTCTGGGCGATGTCCACAGAGGTTATGACACCGTAGATTATCCCACTCTTCACAACGGCGAGGAGCCTGACCCCCTGCTTATGCATGATCTCAGACGCCTTCAGGAGGTCCTCATCGGGGTCGATGGTGACGAGGGGCGAGTTCATGGCGTCCCTCACCGGGGTCTTGTCGAGGTCCTTTCCCTTCGCAACGACCTTGGTGACGATGTCCTTCGACGCGATCATCCCAGTCGGTTTCCCCTTCTCCGTGATTATGATGTAGCCGTGCTCCCCACCGGCGATCATCTTCGCCGCCTCGCGTATCGAGACCCCGACGTCGATGGTCATGAAGGTCTTGTCCATGTAATCCTTAACCCTGTATGACACATTTTTTCCCTCATCTCAACGGCGGGGAAGGGAAGTTAATACGCGTTTCCACACGCCCCCTAGTAGTGCTCGGCGCCGACACGCCTCCCCAAGACCCTCATGAAGGCGTCCCTGTAGCCCCCCGCGCCGCCGAGTAGGGCATGAAGGGACACATACTCCTCCCTCAACTCCTCTGTCCCCGGCACACGCCTCGGGGGCTCGTTGAGGCCGAGTTCGTTCCGGAGCCCGTCGAAGATCGCCGGGTTCGCCAAGGCGGTCCTGCCTATCATGACGCCGCCGACGCCCATGCCTCGGAGGAGACCCACCTTCTCCGCCGAGTCGACCCCCCCGTTCGCGATGACCGGCGCCCCACGGGTCGCCTCGACACACTCCGGATAGACCGAGTAGTCGTCCTCCTCCCCCGATCCCTGCGCAGCGGTCTTGGCGTGGACGACGAAGAAATCCGCGTCAACCCCGCCGAGGCTGTTCAGGTATACCTTCTGTGACTTCTCGTAGGCGTTCGTCCCCAGCCTTATCTTAAGGGAGGCCCTGTAGCCGTGGCCGTGGATGATGGAGACGAGCCTCCTCGTCTTCGCGGCCCTCTTGATCATCGCCGCCCCCTTCCCTCTCCGTATCATGTCGGGGCTAGGGCAACTGAGGTTGAGGTTGAAGCCCTCGAACCCGGGGAACGCCTCGAAGCCCCCGAGAAAAGCCTCAAGGTGGTCCTCCCTCCCCGTCAACACCTGTATCTGCACGGGCGTCGAGTCGCGGACCGCAATCTTCTCCAGTGCCTGCCTGTTCCCCCTGAGGAAGCTCTCGACGTGCGCCATCTCCGTGAAGGTCAAGTCAGCCCCGTGGCGGAAACAGAGAGTCCTGAGGACGCCGTCCGAGTAGCCCTCAAGGGGGGCGAGCATGAAGCGGAACAAGACCACGAATAGAAGCCGTGGCGGGGGATATATGCGTGATATGCAGCTGGCCGTCACCGGGAGACGAACCTGTTCCCCTCGACGTAGAACCTGAGTTCCTCGGGGAGGTCCCGGGTCACTCCGATCCTGTGGCTGGTGCGGCACCCGGCGACGCGTAGGGCGTCGAGGATATGCATGGGGCAGCCGATGTCGGTGACCGGGTAACCATTCAGCTCCCTCGTGACGCCGAGGGCGACGCTCAGTTTCCCGGGGCCGCTCGTCAGCTCCCTCTCCTCGTGGACGGGGCGACGCCTCATCATCGCTTCCACGCCAACGGTCGGCTCTATGGCCCTGAAGAGGACCCCTCCCACGCCCCCGGGCAGGTGGGCGACTACGTTCAGCATCCAGTACTTGTGGACGTTGTAGACGAAGAGGCGCCCGGGCTCCTCCCACATCGCGGCGTTGTACTCCTTCCTCCCGTGGTATGCGCGGCTCGCCGGGTCGCCCCCGCCGTGGTACGCCTCTGTCTCCACCACGACCCCCCCGAGCCTCTCCCCGCCGATGACCCTGACCAGCGTCTTCCCCAACAACTCGCGGGCGACCACCTCGGGGCTCCTCGCGTAGAACCCCCCGGGAAGAACCCTCGTCGGAGACACGGATAGACCCACGTCCTGAGAGGATATTTTAGTTACCCCTATAGAGTGGTACCAGCCGTATCCTAGATCATACCCGGGCGCAAAGGAGGGTCATGGAGGCGAAGAAGATGGATTCATCGAGCTGGCTCGGCATCCTCCGCGTGGCGGCGGAGAACATCTACGAGGAGGTATCCAAGGCACGTCTCAGGGGCGCCGGGTTGGAGAACCGCGACTACAAGCACCTCCTCGACGACGCCGCCCAACGCGCCCTCGTGGACACCCTCCAGGGGCAGGGCGTCTCGGCCCAACTCATCAGCGAGGAGGGAAACGTCATCATCGGCGACGGTGGACCCGTCGTCATCGCGGACCCCGTCGACGGCACCACGAACCTCGCGAGGAGCCTACACCCAGCCGTGACCTGCCTATCCGTATCCGACAACGGCAGCCTCTCAGGCACCGTCGCCGCCGTGGTCAAGGATCTCTACACAGGTGAGGCATACGCCGCCGAACGCGGGAAGGGCGCAGCCCTCGACGGGCACCCCATCACAGTTGCCGCCCCCCGACAGGCACGGTCAGCACTCGTATCCCTCGACATCAGCAAGACCCCAAAACTAGACCGCATAACCCCCATGCTCAACACCTGCAGGTACATCCGCATGCTCGGCAGCTCCGCGACCGAGCTATCCCTCATAGCCTCGGGGAACCTCGACGCCCACATCGACATACGCGGCACCCTCCGCGCCACCGACGTGACCGCCGCCTTGACTATCCTCAAAGAAGCGGGAGGCACATACGCGGTCAACGGAGCCGTCGGCGGCGACTTCCCCCTGACCAAGGAGACGGTCATTGAGCTAGTGGCCGCATCCAACATTCCCCTGCTGGATGAATTACTCAGCCTGACGAAGGCCCCCTCCAGCCCCCCAGCTTAAGGCGTCGAAGCTCGCCCACACGACCCGCGGGTGTCCCCAGGGGCATCACTATTAACAGACGCGTGCCGGTCAAGATTTAGGGGTAAATACGAATTAACATAAATAAGGTAAAACTGGGTCGGAAGATAACAGATAATTGAAGCAGACTAGTTAAAAAACGGCGTTTTTCGCCCCGGAACCCATAGGAACCGTTTTTAAGCCTCCCGCCCTGCTATCACCCGTTAGAGGTTCGCTCAATGGGTAAGCAGAAGGCGCTGAGCGAAAAGGACCTCCACGCCGTGGTCCTCCCTAGGCATACTGAAGATAGAGTAGGCTGATTTCCACGTGCCCAGCCAGGAAAAGATGGAACGCAAGGCCGATAAGCTGCAGAGGAGACACGAAGAGACAGCCCTGATGCTGAACAAGAATCAGGAAGAATTCAACGTCAGCGACGCCGTATTCGACCGCCCGACCCTGGAGGGCGTCCTCAGGCTCATACAGAAGAAGAAGATAGACAAGATCAAGGGGGCGCTGAAGGCGGGGAAGGAGGCCCACATATACTGGGGCACCGCACCCAACGGCGCAGAGATCGCGATAAAGATCTACTACACGACGACGGCCGAGTTCCGCAAGGGGATGATGAGGTACATCGAGGGGGACCCCCGGTTCAAGCGCATCCGCACCGACCCCAAGGGCCTCGTCTACACGTGGACGCAGAAGGAGTTCAGCAACCTCCAGCTCACCGAGCAGGCGGGCGTCAACGCGCCACGCCCCATAGACTTCCTCAGAAACATCCTCGTAATGACCTTCATCGGGGTCGACGGCGTCCCCGCCCCCCTGCTTAGGGAGCTGCCCCTCGACGACCCGGACGACTTCTACGACAAGCTCACTAACGAGATGAGGACGCTCTACCAGAGGGCGGGCCTCGTCCACGGCGACCTGAGCGAGTACAACGTCATGGTCTGGGAGAAGAAGCCCGTCATCTTCGACGTGAGCCAGGCCATGCTCACAATCCATCCCCTCGCCGACAGCCTCCTCCACCACGACGTGGAGACCATAAACGCGTACTTCGCCAAGCAAGGCGTCGAGGTTTACGATAACAAGGAACTAGAGGAGTGGGTGAAGAGTGGCGAAGCGTAACTATATCAGGATACCTCACGACCGCATCGGCGTCCTAATTGGACCCGATGGCAAGGTGAAGGGCAGGATAGAGAAGACCTTCGAGGTCAACCTCGTAATAGAGAGTGAGTCGGGAAACGTCGAGATCGTCCTCAACCCCGACCAGCCCGATGTCTCCGTTATCTTCACCGTCGCAAACATAGTCAAAGCGATCGGCAGAGGCTTCAGCCCTGACCGCGCCATGATGCTTGGCAATGAGGACTACGACCTCTCCATAGTCGACCTCGAGGAGCACGTGGGGCCCAGTCGCAGCGCCCAAGAGAGGGTGAAGGGCCGCATCATCGGAAAGGAAGGAAGAAGCAGGGTTCTCATCGAGGAGCTGACCGAGACCCAGATGAGCGTCTATGGGAGCACCGTCGCCCTCATAGGCAACATAGAGTCCCTCCCCGCGGCGACGGAGGCAGTCATGATGCTCATCCGTGGCAAGTTCCACAAGACCGTATACAACTACCTCTTCGCCTACCGCCGCCAGCTAAAGAAGGACCGCGGTGAGATCTGGTACGACCAGCCTCCCCCCGTGTCCGAGAGGAAGGAGTGACATGACACAGACACAGGAGACAGAGTACCAGGCAGTCAGCCCGAGCGACTTCTTCTACCGTAACAGAGAGATTGCGGGCTTCAGCAACCCCAGCAGGGCCATCTACGTCGGCGTCAGGGAGATACTGGAGAACAGCCTCGACGCCTGCGAGTCCGCCCAGATACCACCTGAGGTTTACGTGCGCCTCACTGAGCTGAGCAGCAGCAGCGGCGAGAACGGTACCTCGGTCTACCTCCTCAGGATACAGGATAACGGCACAGGCGTCCCCGCCGAGGAGATACCCGCCTGCTTCGCCCAAGTATTCTACGGCTCCAAGTACACCCTCAAGCAGAGCCGCGGCACATTCGGCATGGGCGGCAAGATGACCATCCTATACGGCCAGATCACCACCCACAAGCCCGTCATCGTCACCTCGAGCACCGGGGACGAGATCCACGAGTACGAGATGATGATGGACATCCAGAAGAACCAGCCACAGGTGCTCAGGCACACGACATTCGCCAACGAGAAGGGGTGGCGCGGTACCATTGTCGAGCTCCAGATCGAGGGCGACTACCCACGCATCATGAGCCGCATGATAGAGTACCTCCGCCAGACCGCCATGGTCAACCCCTACGCCGACCTCACATTCATCGACCCCAAGAACAGGCTCTACCGCTTCGAGAGGGGCACCACCCAGATGCCCCCCGTCCCCCAGAGGGTGCAGCCCCACCCCCACGGCATAGACGTCGAGACCCTCCGCAGGATGCTCCTCGTCACAAAATCCCGGGACATGAAGGGCTTCATGATCGACCACTTCCAGGGCGTCGGACCCAAGACGTCGGAGAAATATCTCGCCTTCGCCGAGATCAAACATGAGACCAAACCCGCTAGCTTAACATCCGACGACATCGTCAAACTCGTCCGAGCCGCGAAGGAGTTTCAAGAGTTCTACCGCCCCGACGCGAGCTGTCTTAGCCCAATCGGCTCCGATCTCCTGGAGACGGGTATCAGGAAGGAGCTCAACCTCACGGACGCCGACTTCATAAAGACCGTCCAGAGACCCCCCGCAACCTATAGTGGCTACCCCTTCATAGTCGAGGCAGCCCTCGTAGCCGGGCCAACCGTCCGCAAGATCGGTCAGGGCATCAACCTATACAGGTTCGCCAACCGTATCCCCCTCCTCTTCGACGAGTCGAGCTGCGTCACCTACAAGGTCATCTCCAAGGACATCAACTGGAGAACCTACAACGTCCAGCAGGATACGCCCCTCGTCGTGGCGATTCACCTCTGCTCCACGAAGATCCCCTACAAGAGCGTCGGCAAGGAGTTCCTCGCCGACCAGATTGAGGTCGAGAAGGAGATCACTAACGCCGTCAGGGAGGTGGCTCGAGATCTCCGCATCTTCATCAGCCGCAGCGTCAAGCTGGAGAAGCAGAAGCACCGCCTCAACATCTTCAGCAAGTACCTCCCTAAGATCGCCGAGTTCGCCATGAAGCTCAGCGACAAGACCGAGATACCCAACTTCCAGAAGCTCCTCGGCGAGATCCTTGTGGTAAACCAGCAGGAGGAGGAAGAGGAGAATGGAAACGGGGAGGAGAGCGAGGTGCTCCCGCCGCCGGAGGAAGAGTTACCTGAAGAGGGGCTAGAGGAGGAGAAGATCGATGGCGAAACGAATTAGCGAAGCTGAGAAGCAGCGAGAGGCTACCGACCAGGGCCTCAAGCAGCTCGGCTCCCTGGTCTACGACCAGATCAACCAGGGTGAGTTCCCTTGGGTGATGATGCAGAGCAGGAGCATAGACAACATCCAGTACGATCCCCACGTCCGCCAGTACATCCTTGGCGACAGGATGATCAAGCGCCACAGCAGGAACATCAAGCACATCCGCCCCTTCACCCAGCTCGTCTGGACCGCCTGGTTCGCGAGGGAGCTCGTCAGGCAGAGGAAGACGAGCACCCTAAGGGAGGCCTACTACTCGGCACGCGGCCAGCGCGACATCGAGTACACCGACCAGCAGGAGTCAGACAACATCATCACCGACCTAGAGGTGGCGCTGAACAAGGCGAGGGAGGACTTCGGCATCTTCCCGGAGGAGAGGAGCGCCATCTTCGGGGATATAACCATCGAGTATACGGTCCCCGGATACGAGGGGCGCCGCACCAACCTCACCGATCACCCAGACGGCATCATGGTCGGCCCCGCCGTGACGAGCAGCGAGTTCATCGAGACCACAGCCAATAAGATCCTCGTCGTTGAGAAGGGCGCAATGTTCACCCGCCTCGTCGAGGAGCAGGCGCACAAGAAGTTCAACGCCATCCTCATCCACACCGCGGGGCAGAGCCCACGCAGCACGAGGAGCATCATCCACCGCCTCAACAAGGACTGGGGGATGCCAGTCTACATTTTCACAGACGGCGACCCCTGGGGCGTCCACATCGCCCAAGTCATCTGCTCAGGAAGCGCAAACGCCGCCCACCTCCGCGGCCTCACGACCCCCGACGCCCAGTGGATCGGCGTCTGGGCCAGCGACATCATCGACTACAAGCTCCCCACGGAGAACCTAACAGAGTTCGACAAGAAGAGACTCACCGAGCTACAGGCCGACCCCAGATACAGCGAAGACCCTTGGAAGGAGCAGATAGAGCTCTTCATAAAGATACAGAAGAAGGCGGAGCTGGAGGCCTTCAGCCGCTACGGCCTCACCTACATCGTGGACAAGTACCTGCCGGAGAAGATCGCGGCGGCGACAGCCTCTTAAATAGACCCACACGGCAATCCTACTAGGGTAACTATGTCTGATAGGTTCCACTTCACCTACACCAGTTTGACGGTGGCCATCTTCGGCGTCATACTTCTCATCATAGGTGGACTGCTCTCCTACTACTCCATCACAGTCGAGTGGGTGGTAGGCCCAAGGATACTGACCCCGATAGGGGTAGTCCTCGCGTTGATGGGCCTCCTCTTGGTCTTCTCGAAGGATGAGTGACATGTCTATCAAGGGCGTCGTGTTGGCCGGTGGTGAGGGGACCCGCTTCAGGCCCCTCACATACTACTTCCAGAAGTGCATGATACCCGTCGGGGAGGAGCAGAAGCCGATCCTCGACTACATCCTCCGCCTATTCAGGTACCACGGCGTGAAGAAGACGGTTCTCCTCGTCGGCTACAAGCACCAGCAGATCGCGAACTACTTCGACCACGGCGAGCGCTTCGGCGTCGAGATGAACTACGTCCTCGACGACCCGAACCTGAAGGGGAGCGCGAACGCTTTGCTCAACGCCTACAGGAAGGGGGCGATCACCGATGATGACACCCTCGTCGTCTATTATGGGGACATCCTTAGCAACCTGGACATCGGCGCCATGGTCAAGCATCACCAGGAGAAAAAAGCCGAAGCGACCCTCGCCCTCGCTCGCCGATACAACATAAGCGTCGGGAAAGCGGAGCTGGACGGGACCCGGATAACGAGCTTCGTCGAGAAGCCCGACTTAATGCAGCCCGTCAGCATCGGCATCCTGACACTGAGTGGCTCAGTCCTCAAGGAGATGGCAAGCCTCCAGCAGCAGGGACAGTTCTGTAGCTTCGACCTCATGGGTGACGTGATCAGCTACCTCGTCCAGAAGGGGCGCCGCGTCGAGGCTTACCTCACCGACGCCTTCTGGTACGACGTCGGTAGCATCGAGCGCTACGAGAGGCTGAGCCCTGAGAAACTCAGCGAGGTAATGGGCTTCCTCCTCAAGTAGCACTTACACCCCGTACACCATTTACAGAAGTTTCTTAAACCGAGCCCATACCATCCTTAACCGCCGGTGAAGCTTGATGAAGGCATTAGTTCTCGCGGGTGGCTTTGGCACCCGCCTTAGACCGTTAAGCTGCACGAGACCAAAGATGCTCTTCCCCATAGGGGACCAGCCTCTCATGGATTGGACGCTTAGGAACCTCTCCCAGGGAGGAGTGGACACCGTCGTCCTGGCGGTGAACTACATGGCGGAGGCCCTGGTGCGGTACCTTGGCCCCACAAAGTACGACCTCGGCATCATCTACAGCAGGGAGCAGCGCCCCCTGGGGACGGGCGGCCCCATAAAGAAGGCGAAGGACCTCCTCAACGGAGAGCCCTTCCTCGTCCTGAACGGGGACATCATCTCCGACATCGACATTAGGCGCCTGATCGAGTACCACGGGGCGAAGGGGGGACTCGCGACCGTTGCATTAACCCCCGTCTCCGACCCGAGCAGGTACGGCGCCGTCGAGCTAGACTGGGAGGGCAGGATCACGCGCTTCGTCGAGAAGCCCGAGAAGGGGAAGGAGCCCAGCAACCTGATCAACGCTGGCATCTACGTCCTCGACCCCAAGATATTCGACTACATCCCAGACGGCCGCGCCGCGAGCATCGAGCGCGAGGTCTTCCCCGTCCTCGCCAACGAGCGCAAGCTCTACGGCTTCGAGTTCCACGGCCTCTGGACCGACATGGGCATCCCCGACGACTACCTAAAGGCCAACCAGATAATCCTCAGCAAGTACGATGGCGTCAAGCTCGGGGAGGGAGCCAAGGTCGACCCAACCGCAAAGATTATTGCGCCCTGCTACATCGGCTCCGGCGCAGAGATAGGGGCAGACAGCCTCGTGGGCCCCAACACGACCATCTGCGACCACGTCCTCGTGGGCAAGGGGTGCCGCATCGAGAACAGCATACTCTTCCCCGGAACATCCATCGGGGACTACTCCTCGGTCAAGAACGCCATCCTCGGCGAGAACGCGATACTGGAGCGCTGGGTAAAGGTCGAGTCGGGCAGCCTCATAGGCGACTACTCCGTGATACGGGACGGCGTCACCATAACGGACGGCGTCAGCATCTGTCCCAGTAAGGAAGTCAGCGAGAGCATACTCGAACGCCGCCAGGTGATGTAACCACAGATTGAAGCCGGCTACGGCCATCATTTCTTTAATTTGACCCACCAACCCAAATACCGCGAGACGGTTCCCAATAACAGGAAAACGGTGTGTGATGATGGGTCGGCTCTTCGGTACCAACGGCGTCAGGGGGGTCGCGAACAAGGAGCTCACCTCGGAGCTCGTGACCCGCCTCGCCGCCTCCTGCGGACACGTTTTAGGTAAAAACATAGCGCTGGGCAGGGACGGTAGGGTGACGAGCCCACTCTTCAGGGATGCTGCCGCCTCCGGTTTACAATCCGTGGGCTGCAACGTCCACGACTTCGGCGTCCTGCCGACCCCCGCCCTCCAGTACGCCGTCAAGCACCTCGGTCTAGACGGCGGCCTCATGATCACCGCGAGCCATAATCCTCCAGAGTTTAACGGCGTCAAGGTGATGGCCGCGGATGGCGTCGAGATACCCCGCCGCGTCGAAGACGAGATAGAGGGCGTCTACTTCGCCGGGGGGCCGAAGGCCGTGGAGTGGGACCGCGTAGGGGAGGTGAGGCACAGGGAGGTCCTCGGCCTCTACGTCGACGCAGTCGTCTCCAAGGTCGACGCCTCACTCATCCGTTCAAAGAATCTCAGGGTGGCCATCGACCCCGGGAACGGCGTCGGCACACTCGTCGCCCCCACCGTCGCCCAGCGCCTCGGCTGCCACGTCTACACCGTTAACGCAGAGCTGGACGGGAGGTTCCCCGGGCGCCAGTCCGAGCCGCGCCCCGACAACCTAGGCTCCCTCAAGGAACTCGTAAAGGCGACTGGGGCAGACATCGGCGTGGCCTTCGACGGCGACGCCGACAGGAGCATCTTCCTCGACGAGATGGGGGAGGTCCTCTGGGGAGACAGGAGCTTCGCACTCGTAGCGAGAGACTACATGGGGAAGCACCACGGCGCCAGGGTCGCTACCGCTGTCAGCAGCAGCAACGCCATCGTCGAGGTCGTCGAGGGCGCGGGTGGCTCCATCCACTGGACGAGGGTGGGGAGCGTCGACGTGAGCCGCGCCATGGTGGAGAACGGCATCGACTTCGGTGGAGAGGAGAACGGCGGCGTCATGTACGGCCCACACCACCCCGTCAGGGACGGCTCCATGACCTTGGCACTCATCCTCGGCATCATGGCCGAACGCGGCGAACCCCTCTCAAAGCTAGTCGCCGAGCTACCCACATACGCACAGTCGAAGGACAAGGTACGCTGCCCCAACGAGCTCAAGCAGAGGGTCCTCGAAGCGCTACGCACGAAGGTGGCGGCGCCACGCGTCGACGCGATGGACGGCCTCAAGCTCGTCTTCGCCGACGGCAGCTGGATACTCGTCCGCCCCAGCGGCACCGAGCCCATATTCAGGCTCTACGCCGAGGCCGACACCCAGCCCAAGGTGGAGAAGCTCGTCTCCGAGAACAAGAGACTGATAGAGGAGACCGTGAAGGCGCTCAGTGCCTGAGGCTCCGGGCGAGGTCGAGGAGCGCCGCCTGCGGGTCCTTCGCCTTGACGACGCCGCTGGCGACGAGTATCCCCTCGGCGCCCAGCTTCTGAGCCGCCACAACGTCCTCCCCGTTTGTAACCCCCGCGCCGCAGAGCACCCTGATCTTAGTGTTCACGTGCTTAATCGCGGCGACGGCGCCTGAGACGACCTCCGGCTTCGCCTTGGAGACTGATATGCCGCTGCCGATGAGTTCGGGCGGCTCGATGGCTATGGCGTCCGGGGCGAAGGCGGCGATCTGCCTCCCCCTCTCCACGGTATCCACGCAGACGACCGAGGCGAGGTCCGTCTCCCGCGCCCGCTTCACCGTCGCCTTGATGACCTCCAGCGGGAGCTGCCTCTCGCTGTGGTTGATGAGGGTGCCTATGCACCCCGCCTCCGCGACGGACTCTGGGAGGATATGGCCCGTGAACTGCCCCATCCCCACGGGGTCGACGTGCTGCGCGAAGACCGGCGTCTCGCTGTTATCGATGACTATCTTGGAGTCGGCGAGCTGGGGGGCGACGGCTATGCTCGCCCCCGTCTTTATGTGGACCTGCTCCGCGATCTTCGCGAGCCTGACGGCGTTCTCCCCCATCCCCTCCCTGTACGTCTTGAGGTTGACTAGGATGAGGGGGTACTTTACTAGGATTGCCTCCATGCCGATATCGTTGAGTAGAGTCTCCCGGCCCCTTTTGAGCTTTCCCGGCTAGGGGCTGACAATTAGCCGGGGGGACGCCTCGGTGGTGAGGGGGAAGCCCGTGGATTCCAGGGTGTAGTAGTAGACGCCGGGATCACGGGGGGTGAAGTTGAAGACGTAGGTGGAGACCGTGCCGGCCGCGGCGGTCGTCGTCTTAGCGACTGTGGCCACCGGCTCCGTACCCCCTTCTAGGTAGATCCGGCAGGTGACGTTCTGCGTCAGGGAGTGGACCCTCGTCGGGTTGCTGAGTGATATACCCACCGACACGAGTTCACCGACCCGGGCCGTCTTACCCGAGCCGTCCACCGTCTCCCAGCCGGACTTGTCTAGGGTCAGGTTTGGCGCCGAGACCAGGGGGTACTTCGTCGTCTTGAAGGGGAGCATGGACTCGAAGAATAGGACGTTCGCCTTGGCGCGCCCCGTTATGGTGATCTCGACCTCCCCAGCGTGGGCCGCGGCCGCCTCGCCGACGAGCCTCCTGAAGGTCGCCTCGTCGTCGACGGTGAGGGGGATGTTCCTCTTCAGGAAGCTGATGTAGCCGACCTTCTCACGGGGGAACGTGTAGGTCTTGCTGAGGACCGGCTGGCCCTCGACGAGCAGGGTGAGGTCTACGTCTGAGACCTCGGGCTGGTTAACCACTATGGGGCTTAGGGTTATGCTGATTAGCCACTTCCTGACGTAGTCGGGAGTCTGTGTGACCTGTCCCTCGGTGCTTGTGAAGCCTGGGATGGTCACCGCCATGCCCACGTTCAGGGTCGAGTTCCTCCCCTGGATGGCGTCCAGGAGGTAGGCGGCCATCTCCTCCTCTGTGAAGCTGAGGTTGACGGACATCCTGGAGAGTTCGCCGAAGCTGCTGTAGAGGTTCCCTACTTCGCGCCCGGCGAGTATGGCGGTGAATATTATGACGAGCTGGACGAGGCCGATGAGTTCCTCCCTGCTCACGATCTTCTCCTTGTCCCCCATCGATCAACCCTGAGGTGCCGCCCCATATTACACTTCTGAAGAGGCGGGGTGAGAGACTATGCCCGTGAACCGGCCCCCCCACCCATGAACGGAGGTTTAAATAATGGGTACGGGCGTGTTAGAAGGGATCAAAACTCACAGGAAGAACTGAGATCGCTCGGAATCCCTCGGTTGAGCCGAGGCAACGTGTTTTAATAGCCCTAACCGGCTATTCGATCGAAAACTTCGGGGGTAGCCAGCCATGAATGAACTGAAGAACCGCGTACTGATAACGTCGGCGCTCATCTACGCCAACGGACCCGTCCACATTGGCCACCTGGTGGAGAACACCCAGACAGACATCTATGTGAGATTTCTAAAGCTCAACGGTCACGACGCATTCTACTGCGGTGCAGAAGACACGCACGGAACCCCCATAGAGATAGCAGCCGCGAAACAGGGCGTAACCCCAGAGCAGTTCATCGACAGATGGGCGAAGGAGCACGAAGAAGACTACAAGCGGTACCACGTCAACTACGACAGCTACTACACGACGCACAGCCCGGAGAACCAGAGGTACACGGAGCAAATCTTCAAGCGCCTCATGGACGCGGGGCACGTCTACACGAAGGAGATTGAGCTCACCTTCTGCGAGCACTGCGGGCGCTACTTGCCCGACAGGTACGTGAAGGGGACCTGCCCCAAGTGCGGTGCGAAGGACCAGTACGGTGACCAGTGCGAAAAGTGCAGCGCCGCCTACAGCACCACCGACCTCGTCGAGCCCTACTGCAGCATCTGCGGCTCCACGCCCATCCGGAAGCCGAGCCGCCACTACTTCTTCCGCCTCAACGCCTTCAGCGACAAGCTAAGGGCGTGGCTAGTAGGCAACAAGAACCTTCAGCCCGAGATCAGGAACCAGATACTGAGCTGGGTGGATCAGGGGCTCCAGGACTGGTGCATAAGCAGGGACGGCCCCTACTTCGGCTTCAAGATACCCGAGGAGGAGAACAAGTACTTCTACGTCTGGCTGGACGCGCCAATCGGCTACATGGCCTCGACTGCAAAGTACTGCAGAGACAAACCCTTCACGGCTGATGACATCTGGCAGAGGGACGACTCCACCATCATCCACTTCATCGGGAAGGACATAATCTACTTCCACCTCCTCTTCTGGCCCGCCGTCCTCATGGGCAGCGGCTTCCACGTCCCCGACAACGTCGTCGTCCACGGCTTCCTCAACGTCAACGGGGAGAAGATGAGCAAGAGCCGGGGCACATTCCTCACCGCCCAGGAGTTCGCGGAGCTGCTCGACCCCGAGCTCCTCCGCTACTTCTACGCCGCCAACCTCAGCCACACCATGACAGACATCGACCTAGACCTCAAGACCCTGCAGGACAAGATCAACAACGAGCTCGTCAGCAACATCGCCAACCTCGTCTACAGGACCCTCAGCTTCCTCGACAAGAACTTCGACAGCACGGTCACGACGACTCTCAACAAGGAACTACTAGTTGAGGTGGCGAAGAAGGCGGAGGGGGTCAGGGACAGCTACTACGACTACAACTTCCGCGAGGCAGTCGCCAAGACCCTCGAGATCAGCACGGTCGGGAACAAGTACTTCCAGGACAACCAGCCGTGGGAGCTAGTCAAGACCGACAAGGAGAGGGCGCAGAGGGTGCTCACCGACTGCGTCAACATCGTCAAGACGGTGACGATCCTCGTAAAGCCCATCCTCCCCGTCTTCGCCGCCAGGGTCGAGGAGCAACTCAACCTCCCCGACCTCAAGTGGGCGGACGTCGACCGCGTCGTCGAGAACCACCGCATAGGCGGTGCCAAGATAATACTGAGGAAGATCGACCCCATAGTGCTGAAGAAGCCGGGGGAGGAGCCGAAGGCCGAGGCGAAGAGGGAGGAGAAGCCCGCGAAGCCAACGGGCCCGGCCGCTCTCGACCTACGTGTCGCCGTCGTGACCGAGGTCAGGGACCACCCGCAGGCGGACAAGCTATACGTCCTCAAGATCGACTTCGGCTCGGAGCAGAGGCAGCTCTGCGCCGGGCTGAAGCCCTACTACCCGAGGGAGGAGCTACTCGGGAAGCACCTAGTAGTCGTGACGAATCTGAAGCCCGCGAAGCTACGCGGTGAGCTGAGTCAGGGGATGCTCCTCGCCGCCGACTCAGGCAGCGTGGTCGGGGTCCTGAACGCGCCCGGTAGCCCGCCGGGGACACAGGTCACGGCCGAAGGCGTCTCTGGCAAGGGCGCCCCCCCGATAGAGATAGGTGATATCGCCGCCCTCGCACTCGAGGCGAAGGCTGGTAAGGCATACATCAACGGGAAGCAGCTCCGGACCGATGGAGAGGCTGTCCGGGTGGACAAGGGCGTGGAAGGCAGGATCAGGTAACCCTCCCCCGCGTCACATTTAATTTGAGGGTTTTTCCGATGATTGCTTAAATTCGGCGGTCCCTCAGAAGACCCAGTGAAAATCTTTGGCACGCGACCCAGTCTGCGGAATGCACGTCGATGAGGAGCACGCCGCCTTCAAGGTCGAGAGAGGAGGAAAGACCTACTACTTCTGCAGCGAGGGCTGCATGCTCACCTTCCAGCAGCCGGACCGTGAGTTGAAGAGGCTCAGGAACCTCTCGGTCTTCAGCCTCATCCTGGGTGCGTTGACCTTCATCGTTATGTTCGTCGAGCTGCCGCTGCCCTTGTTGCCGATGCACTGGTGGGCGCTACTCCTATCGACGCCTGTGCAGTTCGGGGCTGGGTGGAGGTACTACCGTGGGGCTTGGGGCGCCCTCAAGGCGAGAACCGCAAACATGGACACCCTCATAGTCATAGGCTCCACGACTGCGTGGGGTTACAGCGCCTTTGTAGTCCTCTTCCCCCAGTGGGCGCCGAGCCACGAGCTCTACTTCGACGCTTCGGCGCTGATACTCGCCCTGATCTTGGTCGGTAAGTACCTTGAAGAGGTGGCGCGGGGGCGCGCCTCCGATGCGGTGCGTAAGCTCCTCGACCTCCAGCCCCCGATGGCTAGGATAGTGAAGGAGGACGGCTCCGAAGAGGAAGTCGGCGTCGAGACGGTGATGCCGATGGACATCCTACGCGTCAAGCCGGGTGAGAAGATCCCCCTCGACGGCGTGATAACCGACGGTGCGAGCACAATCGACGAGAGCATGATCACCGGCGAGAGTATCCCCGTCGCTAAGAAGACGGGGGACCAGATTATCGGCGGCACCATCAACAGGGAGGGCGCCTTCAAGATGGAGGTCACCAAGATAGGGATGAACACTACCCTCCAGCAGATAGTCCAGATGGTTGAGGAGGCTCAACTCAGCAAGGCCCCGATACAGCGCCTCGCCGACACGGTCGCCGCCTACTTCACCCCAGCCATACTGATTATCGCGACGCTCTCTGCCCTGGGCTGGTTCTACATCGGCCACGTCAGTTTCGGAGTAGCCATTACCACCTTCATCTCTGTCGTCATCATCGCCTGCCCCTGCGCCATGGGGATCGCCACTCCCACCGCCATCCTCGTCGGCGCCGGCCTCGGCGCCCAGAACGGGATGCTCATAAAGAACGGCGAATACCTCGAGAAGGCCAGGAGCCTCCAGGCAGTCGCCTTCGACAAAACGGGCACACTGACCAAAGGCGAGATCGCCGTGACGGACGTTGTCGCCGACGACGCGGACGACCTCCTCGCCAAGGCCGCGTCCCTAGAGAAGTTGTCCGAGCACCCGATCGGCGCAGCGATCGTGAAGCTGGCTGAGGCGAAGGGGATGAAGCTCGTCGAGCCCAAGGGATTCGAGGCTCTCGCGGGACGTGGAGTGAAGGGCACGATTGGGCGCAAACACTACGTCGTGGGGACGAGCCGCCTCATGGAGGATATGAAGATCGAGGTCCCCGATGACGTTAAGGCGAAGGCTGAGGCACTCTACGACCAGGGCAAGACCCTCGCCTTCGTCGCAGTAGATGGTAGGGTCACCGGTATAATCGCCGTCGCCGACCAGATCAAGGACAACGCCGCCAAGGCGGTCACGAGGCTCCGCGAGATGGGGCTTCAGGTCATCATGATCACCGGCGACAACAAGCGCACCGCCGAGGCCATAGCAAAACAAGTTGGTATCGACAGGTACAAAGCGGAGGTCTTACCTGAGGACAAGGTCAACGTCGTCAAGAGCCTCCAAGGCGAGGGCCTTGTGGTGGCCATGGTTGGTGATGGGGTGAACGACGCGCCCGCCCTCGCCCAGGCCGACGTGGGCATAGCCCTCGGCAGCGGGACAGACGTCGCCGTCGAGGCTGGAGGCATCATCCTCATCAAGAACAACCTCGAGGATGTCGCTAGGGCTATTGAACTCAGCAAACGGACATACAACAAGATAGTCCAGAACCTCTTCTGGGCCTTCTTCTACAACTCCGCCCTCATCCCCGTGGCTGCGGGCGTCCTCATCCCATGGGGGATACAGATGAACCCCATCTTCGCCGCCGGCGCCATGGCGATGAGTAGCATAACGGTCGTCAGCAACAGCCTCCTCCTACGCAGGTGGAAGCCGAGGGACTAGACATGCCCGATGTCACCAAGGAGATCGGCATAACCCGCATGGACTGCCCCACATGCGTCGTCACGCTGGAGAAGTCGGTGATGAAGGTCCCCGGCGTCAGGAAGGCGCAGGGAAACTACCTCAAGAAGACGCTGAAGGTCACATACGACGACGCCACGCCCCTAGCCGCCATCGAGAAGGCCATAGAGGACGTCGGATACCAGGTCGCCTACAAGAAGTATCCGAGTCCCCTCTCCAAGCTCCGAGGCCTATTCAGCAGAGGCGAGTCGAAGGCGATAGCCACCATAACCGACGGCGAATTTGCTGTCAAGGTACTGCAATCCACCAAACCCGCCGCCGTCCTCTTCAGCAGCGAGGGCTGCCCCAGCTGCCGAGTCCTCAAGCCGCAGATCAAGGCCCTCGCCGAGAAGCAGGCGGGACGAGTCGGCTTCTACGAGATGGACGTCACCCACACCGAGGCGTGGAAGGAGTACAACGTCATGGGTATCCCCACGGTCATCGTCTTCCGCGGCGGGAAGCCCGCGGAGCGCTTCGGAGCGATGCTCAGGGTCGACGAACTGGAAAAGTCGCTCGCGTAGGCCCCCTAATTTCAGGTATTTTTATAGAGTAGCCTCCCGGTATTCATCCAAGTCCGGTGTCCCGCGTGAACATACTGCACCACAACGGCGTCATAGTCCCACCGAAGTACCAGGGCCGCGGCCTAACAGTCAAGATCAACGGCCAAACCACGAAGCTCAACGACGAGCAGGAGGAGATGGCGGTCGCCTGGGCCAAGAAGGTCGGCACCCCCTACGTCGAAGACCCCAAGTTCGCCGAGAACTTCCACGAAGACTTTGGAAAGAAGCTGGGCATGAAGCTGCTCCCCGGGGACGTCGACTTCACCGACATCATACAGCTGGTGCAGAGGGAGCGCGAGGCGAAGCTGGCACTGCCCCCCGAGGTGAAGAAGGCGCAGGCCGCCGAGAGGAAGGCACAGCGCGAGGCCAACAAGGAGAAGTACGGCTACGCCACTGTCGACGGGCAGCGCATGGAGCTCGGCAACTACAACGTCGAGCCCAACAGCATATTCATGGGGCGCGGCCAGCACCCGTGGAGGGGGAAGTGGAAGCAGGGCCCCGGCTACGAGGACATAGAGCTCAACCTAAGCCCAGACGCACCCAGGCCCCCGGGCAACTGGAAGGCCATCGTCTGGGAGCCCGACACCATGTGGATAGCCCGCTGGACCGACAAGCTAAGCGGCAAGAAGAAGTACGTCTGGCCCGGCGACGCCAGCTTCCTCAAGCAGAGGAAGGACATGGAGAAGTACGACAAGGCACGCGCCCTAAAGGAGAGACTCGACGAGGTCAAGGCACACATAGACGCCAACCTCACCGCCGAGGACCTGAAGAGGCGAAAGACGGCGACCGTCTGCTACCTCATCGACCGCCTCAAGTTCAGGGTCGGTGACGAGAAGGACGAGGAGGACGAGGCCGACACCGTCGGCGCGAGCACCCTGCGCCCCGAGCACGTCTGCTTCAATGGTGACGGCTCGGTCACCTTCAACTTCCTAGGCAAGGACTCGGTTCCCATGAACATCACCGCCAAGCTACCTCCAAATGTCGTCCAGAACCTGCGCGACTTCGCCACGGGCGCAGCGAAGGAGAGCCTCTTCGAGGGCATAAACTCGGGACACGTCGGCGACTTCCTCAAGGAGATCATGGAGGGGCTCAGCGCCAAGGTCTTCAGGACCCTCTACGCCACCGACGCCGTAGGCGGCAAACTCGCCAAGGAGACGGTGAAGCCAGAGGACCCCGACTACGTCAAGCGCCAGGCCGCCCTCCGAGCCAACCTAGAGGCCGCCATAGTCTGCAACCACAAACGCACCATCCCCAAGACGTGGCAGCAGAGCCTCCAGAAGAAGAAGGACCGCCTTAAGCAGCTCGAGTCCAAGGCCTCCGCCGACGAGAAGGCTATGCGCCAGAAGCTCGCCGACGAGGAGAAGAAGTACAGGGAGAAACTCGCCGAGGCGGAGAAGCGGCTCGCCGAAGCCGAGGCAAAGGAGGAGGCCCAGAGAGCCAAGCTGAGCGAGGCGGAGAAGGTCGGCGGTGACCTGAAGGCGCCCGAGAAGCGCCTGGAAGCCGCCAAGAAGTCGACCAAGGCCGCCCGGGAACGGATGAGGAAGCTCAAGAACGCCTACGTTACCGGCTCACTGAAGCTGAAGAAGCAGCTCGAAGAGAAGAAGAAGCGCAACAGGGAGACAGTTGAGCGCATGAGGCTCCAGGTCGAGGCGCAGGAGATCACCCGCGACTACAACCTCGGCACCAGCCTGAAGAACTACGTTGACCCCCGCATCTACTACGACTGGGGGAAGAGGGTAGACTTCGACTGGCGCAGCTACTACCCTACGACGCTCCAGAAGAAGTTCAGCTGGATAGAGGAGCAGCCGGAGGACGAAGAATCATAAGCCCGGCGCGTCACCTTCTACGCCATGAGGAACCTGGTTAAGCACAAGCTCAAGGCCGGTAAGCCGGCGATAGGGACCTGGGTGTCCATAGGCCACCCCGACATGACCATGTACCTAGCGGACATGGGCTTCGACTGGCTCGTCTGCGACATGGAGCACAGCGCCTATGGACCCGAAACCTACCACAGCCTCGTCCAGAGCATGCTCTACGCCCGCGACAA
>Ga0315274_10004100_pt1 | contig 21511 bp, 27 predicted proteins | sample YL17G02_20_MG_FD_203700 | JGI IMG/M metagenome (GOLD analysis project Ga0315274, IMG submission 203700) | Sediment microbial communities from Yellowstone Lake, YNP, Wyoming, USA - YL17G02_20 | ecosystem: Environmental > Aquatic > Freshwater > Lake > Sediment | place: USA: Wyoming | collected...
CAACGTTCATCCAGGGGCATCACTACCTCGCAGGGATTCAAGTCGCCCCGTACATCCCCGAAAACATGATCGCCCCCACCATCGGGCAGCTCCCCGGTTTCGATGACATCCAAGTCCATGCGATCGTGGGCGACCAGGCCGGACCCTTCGCAATCCCAGCGGGCACACAAAGCTTGAATGCCAACTATGCGGTCAGCCTGCACCGAAGCGGCCCCGACGTTCAAAATCAACCGCTCCCGCCGAATGTGCTTTGGGTTACCGACATCGGACAAATGGCCCTGCCCGGTGCCCCGGTGCCCGCCGGGCAGCCGCTCACACCCGGCGCCGCCGCCATCTCAAAGGGTCCGTTCGGACTCGAGCCGATGACGTTCGTACTTTTGGCGCTCGCCGGGATTGTCGGCGTGGTGCTCGTCACGAGCGCAGGCACGAAACCGCACCGCGCCACCAACCCGAGCCGACGACGCCGGATCCGCCGGTAGGTGGATCGGTACAACACAAACCCCGCCGACGCCGTGCTCGACGCCGGCGGTTTGTATCAGCTCGCGCCCGGCATCCGCGCGACCATGCCGTTTCGGGACAGCTCCACCGGACTGCGCGCGCGCATGACTGCGGACCAGGCCGAGGCGACGGCTCATCGTTTCGGCTTGCGACTCCCGACGCGCGCAGAAATCGACCTGCTACGAGACCGCGGCAATCCGTGGCTAGCACTGCCGACCGGCGCCCAGCTCGCCGCCGCAGGAATCGCCGCGCCCAACTGGGCGGACCCTTCCGCCGTGGCGGCCTATCAGAGCGCAGTGAACGCCTACCGGGATCCACGCATGAGCTCGCGCGAATGGGCCGCGATGGAAGACGCCTACCTAGACGCGCACGCACTCGCGCCGCCATACCTTGAAGGGAAAGTGTGGTTTCGGGATTCAGCGTCCAGCCCACCACCCGGACGGGCATACCTGAAGGGCCTATGGACTGACGCGATCACCACCGCGGGAGGAGCGCGGATCCCCGCGCACTACGTCCAAGCCGGCGCCGCGCCCGGCTCGCAGGGTCCCCACGCCAGCAACGCCCAATTTGACTACCTGAGTTTCGCGATCGGCATCGAGGGACCTTCCACCGGACCACTATCCACCCCGAGCGGCCCCCTCTGGCCGATCCCCAGTGGCTCGAGCCCGAGCAGCACCACAGCCGCGAAGCTCTCACGAGGTACGCTCTTCTTCCTGCTCGCCGCGGGAGGCCTTGCGGCGTACGCCTACGCACGCGATCGGAGATGGATCTAGATGGGGCCAGATGGACCGCGCGAGGCGATCGAGGCAGGAATTGCGCGGCTCGGTTGCGCCATCCGCGAACGAGCGGACGGCGTGCTTTGCGTCGACTGCCCGACCCATGAAGCAAAGTGCGGATTGCTGGATCTGCTCGCATGGAGAGATGCGCGCTACGATCCACGCATCCGCCGGATCGCCACCTGGATCGCAGAGCAGAGCGCGACCGATGCCGCCCACCATGTGGACCGCCTCGACCTCGCCCGCCGCCTCCATGCGCACGTTTCCGAACGGGTGCGCTTTCTCGGAGAAGGCGCGGAAACATTTCAATCCGCTTGGCAGACCCTCAATTCTGGCGTGGGAGATTGCGACGACTCCACCCGCGCTCTGCTCGCGCTCGCTCGTTCGGTCGCGCTCCCCGCACGCTTGGCCGTGCTCGAGAAGAACGGCACGCCGCCGGGTGGAGCGCTGCAGCCGAACCACGCCACCGCGCAGCTCAGCCCCGACCGCGGGAAATCGTGGTTTTGGGCCGAGTGCAGTCTAGGCCCCGGCGTCGAGCTCGGCGAGCACCCAGTGCGCGCAGCTCGACGACTGAAGCGCGCGCGCGCCGAGCTGGGCGCCGGCGACCTTGGCGCCATGGGAGGCGACACGAACGCCCGCCCGATCATCGTCGCCGCTTGGCAAGCCGTCCTAGGACGCGCGCCGTCCATCTTCGAGGCCCAGCTAACCGGCGCCATCGCGCGAGCAGAAACAGGATACGGAACATGGACTGGCCCATGCGAAGGCTCCCACAATTGGGGGGCGATCATGTGCCGCAGCGGCTCGACAGAGAGCGCGGCTTGCTGCGCACACGACGACACGCGCCAGGATGGAACGCCGTTCGCCGCACTCTTCAAGGTCTACCCCGACGATCTAGCCGGAGCCACGGACCTAGTGCGAGAGCTCACGACGCGCCGCCCCCTGACGCGCGCCGCACTCGGCCAAGGCTCGAGCGTTCGGGCAGTCTCGGAGGCCCTTTACCGCGAGCGCTACTATGGCAGCAAGTGCCCGCAAGCGATCCGCACGTACGGCGCCGCCGCAGCGAAGGAAAGCAGTTGGGGAAACGCCCAGCACCAACCGACGAGCGCAGCCGGCAGAGCTTGCGATGAGGAGGCGATCGGCGCCCACGCAACGCGCGTGCATCAGCTCGCGAGCGAGATCGCCGCCAAGCTCGGAGAACCGGCGCCCGCCCTAGGGAGCGGCACCATGTCGACGACCACGAAAGCGATCTTGATTGTGGCCGGCGCCGGCGCAGCGCTCGCCGTTGCGCGCGCCAAGCGCTGGATCTAACCTCACCCATGCCCTACGACGACGACGAGCCGGAATTGTTCGCGGATCCCAAGGTTACCGCCCGACAGCGCGCGGCGCGCGACGCGGAAGGCCCGATCGATCCTGTCACTGGTGGACGCCTCAGAATCGGCGGATATGTGCAGCTAGGTCCGCGCCTCTATCGCACCAACACCAAGGAGGAGATCGCAAGCGCCACCGCCGCCGTTGCTGCGTCCGGACGCGACAAAGCGCCGATCGCGAAATGGACCGGCCAACGCTGGACCGAGACGCCCTATGAAATCGTGGTGCCAACAAAGAACCCGCGAAGCCGCAAGAAGAACCCAGGCAACCCGCCACACGTCGGCGGCCTGACGTTCGCCGAATGGATCGAGGAGGCGAACCGCGCAGGCGAAGAGCAAGACGACGCGCTCCAAACGGCGTGGAAAGACGGCCGCTCGCCCTACTCTTTCGACGTGCGACCCTAGCCCCAAGGCGCGCACGTCTCGCTCGCCAGCAGCTCGACAACGCGCCGACCAACGAGCCGCGCCACATGCGGCACCACGGCATTTCCTAGCGCCTCGAGGCGAGCCCCCCGATCTGGTAGAGCTCGCACCGTTCGCGCCGGCTCCCAGCCGTGTTGCGGCAGCCCCGGCGCCGCCGGCCAGCGGCTCAGAAGAGCGCGAGCTGGGCGGACGGTATCTCGGTCCATCCCGGAGGAAATCCCATCAGGCATTCCACCCAGGCGGGATTCAGCGCGCCCCCCTCCCGACTCGCGATCGTGTCCAGGCTCGCGACCTTCGAGCGCTTGAACACTGCCCGCCGATCGCCCGGCGAGCCGTTCCCGCCCGAGCCGTACGGTTGCGCCGTTGGCGTGGGAAAGAGCCGCACCGCGTCCGTTAGCGTCGTGCCCGAGTGCCGACCGCTCGCCGTCGAATAGGCCGCGCTCCCCGACTGCGCGCGATCCGTCGCCGTTGCGGTAGGCCACCACAAAGAGCCGCTCCCTTTTGTGCGGTGCCCCGGCATCGCTAGCGCGTACGCAACCCCACACGCAATCAAACCCGATTTCGGCCAAGTCGCCGAGAACGCGATCGAGACCCCTTCCGACGAGTGCGGGCACGTTTTCCACGACGACGAAGCGCGGCAAAAACTCGCGAACGACTCGCGCGAACTCGCGCCACAATCCGGAGCGAGTGCCAGCGAGCCCGCGACCCTTCCCCGCGATCGAAATATCCTGACAGGGGAAGCCGCCGCAGATGAGATCGACGGCGCCGAGAGATCGAGGCGAAGCTTTCCTAACATCCATCACACTCCGATCCACTTCCGGCCAGTGACGCGCCAGAACGAGCCGCGGGAAGCTCGCGAGCTCCACTTGCCAGACCACCCGCGACGCAATCCCCGCCTCGACAAAGGCCGACTCTAGCCCTAGCTCGAGCCCGCCAATTCCAGCGAAGAGCGATCCAATTTTCAGCGGAGCTTCTTTCGCAGCTCCGCAGCTAGTTGCTTGGCAGCTTTCTCCGAGGCCTTCCAAGCCGCCTTCTCAGCCGCGCTCGCTTTCACTTCGCGCCATGGTCCAACCGGCTCGTTGTCGTCCATGTCGTAGGCTACAAGCATCACCTTTTTTTGCCCGACCGCCGACCGACCGCGCGCCGAGATTTCCGCCTCAGCCTCAGTCCTGAACGTTTCCGGTGCTTCGCCCGTCGCCACGTCCACCAGCCAGCGGATCGTCCGCGGCTCGCTTTGGTGGTCGACCGTCCAAGCCTTGCCGTGAAAGGTTCCGTGGTGTCGCACATAGTCCGGAAAGATTTCGACGCGCGAAGGATCGTGCCACATCCGAAGCTCCGTGCCGACTTCCGGCCGATGCTCGAGCAACAGCGTTTCACGAAAAACGATCGAGCGCTGGATCGCCGCATCGACCATTTGTTGCGGAGTCAACCCGCCACTCGGGAACGGGTGACGGGGCAGCTTGGCACCTTGTTTCGGCAGGGCGATCACCATCCGGCGAGGCTAGCCCAGTTTCGGCGGTTGCGGCTGCACCACCGAAAGCACTGCGGCCATGATCCGTTGCTGCCCCTCGGGAGTCGCCAGGATCGGCCCGATGGCCGCTTTCAAAAAGCCCATGAAGCCCGGCTCAGGTTCGGCCGCTTTTTGGTCCACCGCGTCTTCTAACTCTTCAAGCCGATCCTGCAGCTCACGCTTGCCCGACGTCGAGTGAGCGTTGCTCAGTTGGGCATCATGGACCTGTTTCAGTTCGGCCAGGTAACGCTGATGACGCGCTTCCGTCTCTTCACGATCGCGCCGATGCCGGCTTTCCGTCTCTTCGATATCTCGAGACCGTTGCGCCTGCTCGCGCGCGAGCTGGGTTTGCCAATAGAGCTCGGTCGAAATGATTCGTTGGTCGGCTCGAGTGTCTGCGATGTCTTGCGCCCACGACAGAAGCCCGATCGCGATCGTCGCGTCGGTCCCTACCGGCACCGGAGGCGGTTTCGGTGTCATGTTGGGCCGCGGAGGCATCACCGGCACCGCCGGAGGAGGAGCCACCGGAGCACGCTTGAAGCCGCCCTTACGAAGGGAGGTTTGCGGAAAATCGAGATGCTGCAGCTCTATCCGCCTCGACTGCCCCGCGGCTTGGTTGTCCGGCCGATGGTAGAACATCTGATAGACGCCGCTCCCCCAGTTCTGCAGGATGAAGTCGCGCGTGATCGGCACCGGGAAACAGTCGAGCCACTGCCCGGTTTCAGGTTCGTAGAGCTCGCACCGCGACCGCCCGCCGCCCTCCTGAAATCGGTTTACGACCGCTTTGACCGCACCCGGCTTAGGCTCCCAGACGTCTTCAGTACCTCGTTCCAGTCGCACGAGCCGTTGGGCAGCGATCGGATCCGCGCTAGGTTCGACGTCTTCCGTTTCTTCGTGGTTGGTTCCCATGCCTAACCATACCAAAAACCGCCTGGATCGCATCCCGGATCCGTCAAAGGGGGGTCCCCTATGACCCCCCCCAAACTGGATCGCCGTCTAGGTATCCCCTGACGCGAGCAATCGGGCACAAAAAAAACGGCTAGGGTCCCCGCCACCGGATCCGGATCGGAGCTACAGCCCGCCAAAGCGCGCCAACAGCGACCCATCCAAAACGGTGATCACCAAGTCAGCTCGAGCCCCCCCGGCTCGTCTGGATTTTGCTCCGCCGCCCTCGTGGCTTCTCCCTGCGGACGCGTCGAGCTTCACGCCGGCGCCTCAGCGAGTGGCCCAAACCCTTTGATTTCGCGCTCGAAAGACAGCCGCGCCGCAGCGCGTCCGCCATTCTGCCGGGGCTTCCGTCTCGCGCGTAAACCCTCCCGATCTTTAGAAGAAGCAGATCCGGGAACGAGATCGGATCTCCGAGAGGAGATCCAGATCGGAAGTAAGGACAGACCCGCCGCGAAAATCTTTTGACTATTTGATCCCCCCCCTAAGTGCTCGCATTTGTTCCGCTTGGATCGGATAGGTGCTCCAAAATGGATCGCCTGGATCCACCCCGATCCGTTGACCACGGAAACCCTCAAGTGGTTGAACGGTGCCCGTGGGGACCGCGCAACGCATCCAGCCGCTAGGCTTCGAGGCCGAGCTTTCCGCCGCATGCTCGCGTCTTAGACCGCGAGCCCGCGACGTTGCCGCCGCGCTCGCCGAAGTCACGTTTCGCGGCTACGTGACCAACGTCCGCCACGGTGGGCGCGGAGGCGGATCGCTCGCCGAGCTGGGTAAGCGGCTCGCTCGAGGAGCGCACTACGTGCGCGAAGGCGTGCGGGACTTGATCGCCGCCGGTCTACTTGTCCGGAGACACCTCAGCTCCGACGAGTTCAAATGGTCGCCCGCCGCAATGCGCAGGCTCGCGAGCGGGAGCCCAAATTTGAGGCTTGTCGAAGACCCCGATCGCGTGCTCTGGGCGCAGAGCTACCGCGCCCAGCGTGCGAAGGACCGCCGCTATTGGAAGAGCCAAACGCCCCCCGGACGCCCGAGCGCCGATGGTTGGCGCGCGCTGCTAGACTTTGGCGCTCAGCTATGCCGCGAGACCGGCGCAAGCTTGCCCGTCGTCGCCGCCCTCACATGCGAGCGCTTCTTTCGGTTGCGCGGTCGCACCGCCGAACGTGGCCACCCGTTTGTTTTCCTAGCCGGCGACCTGCACGAGCTCGCGCCCATCGTCCGCCGCCGCCTGCTCAGGCTCGTCTACTCGTCCACCTGGACAGAACCCCCCGCCCCGACCACCAACAAACGCGAGGCGTGCCGCGCGCTTCTCGCTTCTCTCCCACAGGTGACGCGATGAAACGCCTTTCATACCGCCCGATCGCCGACGCCGAAGGTTTCCTACAATGGATCGAAGACCTGCACGGAAAGAGCGGCGTCTATGTGATCCGCCGCAGCGCGACGCATGAGGTTTTGTATGTCGGCGAGTCGCACAGCGGCCGACTTAGAAACACGCTGAAACGGCATTTTTGGAGATGGAAGGACTCCCAGCAACGGATCCACCATTGCTATGCGCGCAGCTCCTGCGAGGCCGCCGTGCGCCTCACCAGCGCAGCTCGAGCCCCCGCCTATCAAAACGCGCTCATCCGCAAGCTAGACCCTCGCGACAATGGCAACGGGTGGGGAGAAGATGCCGCTCCATTCTGAAAATGCGCTGGTCCTTCTTTCCGGTGGACTGGATTCCGTCGCCGCGATGCACTGGCGAAACGACGATGAAGAAACAACAGCTTGAATTTTTCCCCGATCCACCGCGACCGAGCCGGCCAGTTCTACCGATCGGATCCGTTGTGAAGGTCGCAGGCGTGCCCGCTCGCACACGCAGCGCGCCGATCCCCCTCCCCACCCACCCCGTGACGTGGGGCGTCTTGCTCGAGGCCCGCGAGGGAATCTGGCCGCTTTCTGAATTGTCAACCTAGACACCGGAACAGTCACCCCGTAACGACATGGACGCGCGAACGTCCATCTTGACTTCTCAAACAACACACCAGGGGAACCACGATGATTCTTTCCGCCAAGAATTGGGATCGTTACTACATCGCGCGCGAAGCGTTCGTGCAGGCAGCGGCTCAAAGCGCGCTCTACACGGAAGACGCCGACTCGCCCTTTCAACCAGACGCTCGGCGCCGGCGCCTCTCAAATGAAGAATGGGAGCGCGTCGCCAGCGCTTGCGCGCGTGCAGCGATCATTTTCTGCGAAGTCGCCGAAGTTCAGTTCCGATCGCTTCGACCCATCAGGAAGAAGCCACGGACGCCGAAGAAGCCGCCGCTCGCGAAGACCAGCCCAAAGAAAGGCCGATCCAAGTGAGCCCGCCCCTTTGTCCTTTGTGCCGCATGCCTGCACACGCGAGCGAGACCAACGACCGAGACGAGCACCCCGAGTGCCAAGAAGTGACCCACCGAGACGGAGCGATCATCATGAAAATTTGGCATGGAGCACACGGAGGAAACCGCTTTGGAACTGGCACGCCCCACCCTGGGCAATGCTGGACGAGCGACGCCCAAGCGGCCGAGACCTACGCCGGAACCGGTGCAAAGCGATCACTTTGGGGGGCATCGCTTGACCTTGCTCCCTTCATCATCGAGCGGACGAAGGACTACGAGCACGACGAAGATTTCGCCATCGGAGATACGAAGAAATCGCTTGCGGAGCTTCGAGCCCGAGGCGTCGATTTTGTGATCTACAACGACGAAGACGAGACCGGCCGATCGCACGACACGATCCGAATCATCTCCGATCGCGCAGCCGCAGCCGTAGCAGCAACAAACGCCGAATATGACTTCGACGACGACGACGACGACGAAGACGACGAAGACGACGAAGACGAAGACGAAGACGAAGAGAGAGAGGCCCACGAATGAGCGACGCGAAAGATCCGAGTGCCCGCCACAACTAACCGATTGTGACGCGCTAAAAACCAACGCATCCGATCCAATAGATTCGAGGAGTTATGGACACCAAAAAAGAGAGACTTTTGGCGGACTGGCCCAAGGTGATTCATCTTGACGAAAAATGGGCAGTATGGATCGGCGCCGTGCAGCAGCGGATCGAACGGCTCGAAACCGTAGCCCGTGGCAACGCGCAAAGAATCGAGGCACTCGAAACTCACTGTAATCTTCGGCCCTCTCACGGAGGCGTGGCAGAGGCCGAGAGGCTCGGCACTGCCGCCGAATGCTGGAAACGGCTCGACGAGCTGGCAGAGAGCGCATCGGCCGACCGCAGACGGCGCAACGACGAGGCCCGACTTGATGACACCAAGGCGCTACTTGCAATCTCCCAGCGAGAGACGATCGCCGCCCTCGACCTCCACCACGCCACGCGCGAGCAATTGCGAACGGTGCAGGCCGAGCTAGCCGCAGTTTTGAAGCTCTGCGGAGAACTCGTGGAACAACCGCCGTTCGGATCGGTCCGACGATGAGCCGCCCCGCCGTGCTCGGCGCACGTCGTCCTTTTGACCCAGTGACCGCCAAGACCGCCCCATGCCCGAAGTGTGGCGCCGCCAAGGGTCGGCCCTGCCGGACCACCCAGCGAAGCCAGCGACGCACGTACCGAAATGACCTTTCTACTCCGGGGCGATATCTAACGCCGTTTCCACCCGGTATGCCCAAGCCTACACCCCACAAAGAGCGCCACGCCGCAGCACGCGAGCTCGCCGCCCAGCTCGCCGCCCAGCTCGCCGCCGCTAGAAGGTGGCAAGTGCCGGCCGAAGACCGCGACCTTTGGCAGTGTGGCCAGAACGACACGAGCCCTTGAAGGCCGCGCGCTACATCCGCGTTTCACGCAGCGACCAAAGGCCCGACCTACAAGCCGACGAGACCGCCGAGTTTTGCGCGCGCCGAGGCTGGACCTTCGAGACGTACCAGGATCTAGGCTTCTCAGGCTCGAGCGCGAAGCGGCCCGAGCTGACGCGACTTCTGGCCGACGCCCACCAGCGACGCTTTCACATCGTGCTCGTATGGAAAGCGGATCGCCTTTTTCGCTCGCTCTCTCAAATGGTCACCACCCTAGAGACCCTCGCCGCCCTGAAAATCTCGTTTGTCTCCGTGACAGAACCCTTCGACACGACGACCCCGAGCGGCGTGCTTCTGCTGCAGATGGTCGCCGCGATGGCAGAATTTGAGCGATCGATCATCCGCGAGCGGACGCGCGCCGGTGTCGCCGCCGCGCGTGCTCGAGGAAAGCACATCGGCCGCCCCGTGGTGGCGTGGGAAGAGAGGCGAGCTCGCGCGATGCTCGCCGAAGGTCGCAGCGTGGTAGCGACCGCAAAGGCCCTGCACATGAGCGCCTCGACTCTCGCGCGCCGACTGCGCGCGCCTCAGCCGTAATACGCCAGCCGGTAGGCGTGAAACGCCGCCGCATCAGCGAGGCCTAGCTTCACGTTGCCGGTCCGAGCTTCGCCATATTGGACGTTGCTTGGAAAGCCGAACGCATGGGCCGCGCTGCCCGCGATGCACCAGCGCTGCACATTCGCCGTCGGTTGCACGATCGCCGCCGCCGCAATCAGCACGCCGTCGCGGTACAGCTCCTCAACTCCGCCCGTCCAAGTATGGATGCAGTCGTACAGCACACCCAGCGGCGCGACTGGTCCGACCACATCCGCGACGCCGCCCGCATCTTTCCGCCCGAGCTCGTTCGGAGGAGCCAAGCCGATATGAAATTCCGAAATTTCGTCCGTCCCAGGCGCACCAGCGATCCCCGCAGTCACGTAGATCATGGGCGCCCCGCCGGGCAAAAATGCAGGCACTAGCACGACGTACGCGACCGAGCCCGACGCCATGACCTCAGGCAATGCGGGATCGCCCGACAGAAATTGAGCACCGCCCACGATGGCCCCGCGCCATCCGCGCCGCGCCGAGGCACCCGGCAAAATCACGGTGGTAGGTTTCACCGCCGCCGATGCGATCGTGAGTGTCCCGATCTGGTCCGTCGCCGTGTTGACGTTCGCCCCGGTGAGCCCGAGCACATCCCCGCGCCACATGTGGACGCCGCCCGGCATCAGCCACGCAGGAGGCCCCGGCGCTGCGTTCAGACCATGGAGGATCGAGTTCAGCAGCCGCATCAGGCGCCCGGATAGGCGAGCCAACGCTTAGTAGAATTGCGAGCGAGGAGCACGACCTTTTTGCCGGCGCCGGTCAACGAGTAGGACGCCGCTCCGTCGATAGTATCGAGGCCGGCGGGAGAGATCACGAGCGCCGCGCCCGCGTCGACGTTCACCGCAAAGCCATCGTTGCTCGCCGAGATGGCCGGCAGTGTTGGCGTGACCACCGTTCCATCGCAAACGTTGACGAGCACGCCGACCGAGGCAGTCAGCACCGGACTTGCACCCGTGCGATCGATGAAGGTTGCGCCGTCGAAGGGTACCGCCTCCACCGAGCTCGACCACGACGAGAGATAAGCGCGTCCATCCGTGCCCCAGTAGAACGAGAGCACCAACACCGCGCCGAGCGCCTCAGCGGCAAGGATGCCCGCCAGATCACGCGCCGAAATAAACGTGTTCGAAAAGGTGACGCTCCCCGTGCCCGCGCCCGGATAGCGAAGCGTCCAACTTTGCCCATGGAGGATCGCGTCCGAGCTTGGCACCTCGGTCCAGGTGATTTGTTGCGGAGCTACGATCCCCGCGTTGATTTCAAACGCCGCGCCCGTCGTGAGCGCGACACTTTGCGGACCACCCAAGGCCAGCGGCACAATCACCGCCGGCTTGCTCCGCAGCGCACCAGTGACCGCCAGAAACGACCCGAGCCCCTGCGTCTGAAACAGCAACCGATCCACGTTCGCAAGCGCAAAACAGCCGGTCCCAGTGTCGACGTGTGCGGCTGGCAACATCGGGAACGAAAGAGGCTGCGTGGCGATCACGACGTCACGCGCGCTCGCCCCTTGGATGTTGGGAAGGTTGGCGTACACGTACACCGCGCCCGGTTGAAGATTGATCCGCCCCAGCGCACCCGGCGAGACGTTCTGGCCCCAATGCGTGGAGCCGACCTCACCACGAAACACGGTGCCCGGAGGCAGCAGCACCGAAGGCCGCACCGAGTCGAAGGACGCAAGCCACGAGTTTGCGGAAATCGAAAAGACCGAAGCGCCGCCCGCGATGCCGCCGGACGTGAGCTGGGAGCCCTGCCCCGTCCACTTGTCCAAAATAACGATCGGGGTCCCATCCGCGAACACATCCGACCGACCGCCGCCGCCCTGCAAATAGATCGTGCTCCCGGTGAACGTGAACGCGTCCGGCGCCCAGCAGTTGAGCCAGCCAATCGTCGCGCCACCGTACGCGGAAAGCTCCGACTCCGCCGAGCACGACCACGCGAAGAGCTCAGAGCCGCCGGCGACCTGGACACCGAGCGAGAAATCTATTTCGACCGCCTGCACCGCTGATAAAAGGGTGCCCCCCGCTTGGAAGTACGGCACGAGACATGTGATGAGGTTCCAGACGTCGAAGGTGTCGCCAGGTAGAAGCGTGACGCTTGCGATCGTGTCCGGAGTCGCCCCGACGTTTCCGATCCGCGCAGTCTGCAACCCACCGACGATCCCAAGGTCCGCAAGGATCCAAAACGTGGCGCCGGCCCGTGGTCCCGCGTTGATGCGCCCGAGCTTGCCGACGCTCGCCGCGAAGCTCGGCGCCACGATCCCGATCGTGCCATCCGTACCACCCACCACAGCGGGCAGAGGGGAAGCCGTCGACACCGCCGCAACGACGCCGCCAGCGAGCACCGTGCTTTTGAGCCCACCCCGAAAGGTACAAGTGCTCGAGCCCGACGCGTTGAACCGCGAGCAATCGAAACCCACTTGCCCGACGCCGAAGTCAGCCAGGACATGGACGATCATGTCGAGGCCATCCGGCGGCCAGAGCTGAGAGATGCGGCGCGACCATTCCGCAAACGGAATGGGAGCCCCGATCGCTAGCCCCGAGTTTTCCGAGCTCGCCGCGTCGTTGACGAAGAAATCGGTTTGCTGCACCCAGAACGGATCCGGCGTGGACGTGAACCATTGACCGCCCCCGAGCGCAGCCCCGACCACGTATGGATCGAGCGGCGACACCCCATCACGATCGAGCACAAACTGCCGCTTCAAGGTTTCGACAAACGCGATCGTGCCGGTCGGAAAGGTGGTTGCATTCAGCGCGAGGAGCGCCGCCCAGTTCGCAACGAAGAAGAGACCCCCGGATCCCGGCGTGCTCGAGCCGCCCAGCGCGGAGACCTCGACCACCGACGCGGATCGGACGATACAAAAAACATCGGTCACACTGCCCGGCAGAGGGTCGGGAACGAGCGCCGCGGGCAACCCCTCGAACGTCGCGCCGGCCCAAGCGGCCGTCCATCCCCCCACCGCGTCTTGCACCATGCGGACGCGCACGCATTGCCCCGGCACCAGCTCCGAAACGGTCAAAACCGAGTTCGCAGACAGCGGGACTTCGAGCAGCGTGATTTGCGTCTCGTCCAGTTCCGAGCCGTTGGGCTGACGCGAGATTTTCGCCGCTCGAGCACCCGCCACGACAGCCGAAGAGATGAGGATTTCCATCGAGCCTCAGTTGTAAAGGAAGGTCACGACGAGCGGATCGAGCGTGGGTGGCACGCTGTATTTGTAGGACACATCCGACCACGCGAACATGAGCCCATCCGAGAACGGATGAGGATAGGCATCCACCACCGCGCTCGAGGGTCCCGCGCCGCCGCCCGCCGTCGTCACTTGCCCCTTTGTCGAGTAGACGTAGGTCGGCGCATCCCCAACGTTCGGCACCGTCGCAGAGTCGAAGAGCTGCAGGAAGAGATCCTCTTTGGCGCCGTTCGTCCCATGAACCGCCAGCAGCTTCGTCCGGCCGACCTGCACCGACCCGAGAGAGACACCCTGAAACACGCCCCGCGAGAGTGCCGGCGCCGGCGTCGTCACCAGCTCGCCTAAAAGGCTAACCGCGACGGGCAACCACACGCCGCTTTCCGCGTTCCAGCCCAGGAGCTCGGAGCCGTAGACCGTAACCGGCACATCACGCAGGCCCCCATGCCCGAGCGATGCGCCCGGCGTGCCCTGCACTGGTCCAAGTGGGCTTTCGGTCCCCCAGCACTCGAGCGCCACCGTCCCGAGCGGATAGGTGGGACTCCCCGGCGTGGGATCGTCGACGAACGCGAAAAAATCAGACTTTGACCGGCAGGTGACGCGCCAGGAAATGCCCGGCATTCCCGAACCGCCGAGCGCCAGCCCCCGAAGCCGCGGAATCGGCGAGGCAACGTTGTACGCCTCGAGACCCATTGCAGACACTGCCGCTTGCGCGACGATGGTAGGCACCCCTTGAGTCACCGCCCAGAGGGTAAAAAGCACATCGTCGAGCACAGCAAACGACGCTGGCACGTCGAGAAACACCCGCACGTTAGACCAGCGGCCCGGAGCTTCGCCCACCGCTTGATCCACCCCGCGACCGTCCGCCCGCCCGTCTGGATTCAGCGGGGGAACCGCCATCACCGACACGAGCGGGATTTGAAACTTTCCCGATGGACTGAAGGGCGCCGCGTCGAGGTTGACCGCGAGCGACTGCCAAAATCCATCAGTCGGATCGGACGCGGGAGGCCCTTTCACCGTTCACCGACACGATCGAAAGTGGAAGGTGACTTCCGGCGTGAAGGTCAACGCCGGATCGAAATTCTGCACCGAAATGATCCACTTGTCATTTTGACAAACGGGCCGGTAGAACGGCGCCACCGTGAGAGGATTCAGGCCCACGATCCCAGCGAAGCGCACGAAGTCAGCGACGCCCGAAAGGCCGTTCATGCAGAGCGCGGCCTGCTCGGGCCCCGCCGCGATTTTGATCCCCATCGCACACAAGCTTTGTTGCGTGCCTACCGTGGTGATCAACTGGACGCCGATCACCTCGCCCGGCGTCCGCCACTCGAGCGCCAATTCTTGCGCACCCGAGCCAGGCGCGAGAGCCGCGAAGTTCCCCACGCGCCAGTATTGCGTGGGTGCCTCCATGGCGATCACATGCGGCGCCGTGGCAGGGATTGCGCGATCGATCCCCGGTGTGGCAGTCGGCACAAAGTGCCCCTGACGGTAGGGATCCATGTGCGGCCCGTAATGCGCCGGCGGTCCGTTTCCTGGCATTCTTTGCATTTGGTTTGCTCCGAAACACTGAGCGGGCATCGAGCTCGCGCCCGACCGAGGAGAAAGAAGAGAGGCTCACACCGGGGGGAACCAAGCGCCGCGCCGCGCTCCCCTCCCCCCGATCGGCCGAGAGCTCGACGCCCGCCAGAGGCTCAGGCGTTCGCGCTGCGTTGCGAGCGCACTTGAGCTTTGACCTGCACAGTCAGATCCAGGAAGACCGCCGACGCCGGCGGGTTTACGTAGCCCCGGATCCCCGCCACCGCGGCTTCGTCGGGAAGCTGCGTGGTGACCACGATCGCCCGCTCAGCGCGGAGAATGATCGCGAGATTGCTGTCAGGATACGACTTGCGTTTCCACACGAGCGTTTCCGGAATGCCGGCCTGATTTCGCTCCACCGGCCAGCCATTGTTCAGGGCGCCGACCTGCGGACGGCCGCCGGGCAGAGGCTGCGCAGCAGTCGCCGAGGCTTCCGCCCCGAACAACCCGCCACCGCCGGGAAGCATGGTCATCGTGCCCATGTTGAACGTGGTCTGGCCGCCATCGAGACTGACGCGAACCGAGATTTCAGGCGACCCGTTCAGCGCGAGCTGGGCCTCACTCGTAGAATTGAGCATGAGCCCGATCCTGCGGATGTAGAGATCCTGCCCTCCGATCGTCTCCCCCTGTGATTGGAGATTCGTGTCGGCCAACGTCGCAGTCACGCCGGGGCGACCCGCTGCACTCATGTCTTGCTTGAGCGCATAGCCGAACGCGGTGATCTCCGTGCCCGCCGGGATTGTGTAGACGGACGGCAACGCTCCACCACCCGTGAGGATCGTATTGAAGCGAACCCGGCTCCAATACGGCCAGTTCGTGACCACTTCTTGCTTTCCCTGAAAAGCCCGAAGTGCGGCCATGTTGCCCGGCGAAAGGTTCGCCATGTCGATCGGTTGCGCGAGATTGATCGGCTGAGTCATCGTCGTCCATCCTTCAAAAAAGCGGCTGGGAGACCCACGCGACCGCTTAGGTTTTCACTCATCCGCCCCGACTCAGGGCAGATACATTTCCGCGTCTTGCATCTGGGCTTCAATCGCCCCAAGCTCGACCGCGCCGAGTTGCCACGTCTCGCCCAGTTCGACGGCGCCGAGTTGCCAGGTAGAGCCAAGCTCAACCGCGCCCATGCCGTAACCGCCACCGAGCGCCGCCGGAGCCGGAGCCGGAGCCACCGCCGAAGTCGCCATCACTTGACCGACCGCGGTAACGATCCCGATTCCGCCGACGACCGCCGCCGTTGCAACGCCCGCCTCGTGCATCCCCAGCCGATGGAGCCCATAGCCGCCGAGCACGCCGAGCGCGACGAGTGCAGCCGCCCTCGAGTAGGGCGAAGACAGCGTGGAGGCCGGAAGGATTTTGGGAACGACTGTCACGAGCGCGTAAGACGCCGCCCCGCCAATCAAGGCCGCCTTCAGGAGATCCATCCAGACGCCCGGATTTGAGCGCCGGCGCCGAGTGTGCGGGTTTCGCCGACGATGATGGACCGCCCCGGCGTGACGACGACGCCGACGACGACGCACCGGCGCAGCCGCCGCATGAGTGACGCGACGGCGGCGAGCTCGACGCCGCGGCGGATTCGCCTTCCGAGCACGACGACGAGGCGCCGCAGCAGCTCGCCGGCGCCTCACAGGACGACGACGACGACGCGCACCACCTGCAGCCTTTTTTCGCCTTTTTGCCATGTTCAGCCTTCAATTCCTCGGTTTGTGACGGTGTAGCGCGACGGTCCCCGCACGATTACGAGGCCGGACCCGTCGCCGACGAAGCACAGCAAAGGCCGCGTGCCATCCCGGCTCGCCGTGTCGCGATGGTCCGAAAATTCGTGCTCGTATTCGACCAGCTCCCGGTCTCTACCCTTCTGCGTGAGGTAGACGAGAGAGACGAGCTCGCCGAGCTCGACGAGGCCTTGCTCCACATTTGGGAGCGGCTTGTCTTCAGCTCGGCCCCTCGAAGCCTTCCCCCAATGCTTGGCCTGAAATTCCGACTGTCCGCCGCTGATTTTTTCGGCCAGCTCGAGCAGCCAGGGAAGGCCGCCGTGGACGTGCCGCGCCACATCGACGATCTTTTGTATGTCGCGCGGAGAAGCCATATGGATCACGAAAGGACGGCATACCCGACCAAACCGACGCCGACGACCGCCGCGACAATCAGCGCTTTTTTGTGGGCGCCCACGAACGTTGCAGCGCCCGGCGCCGTAGGGCTTAGCCCGTTGATCGCGTTCGGCTTCGTGCCCGGTGCCCCTGGCGACGCCGGCGCCCCCGGTGTGGTGCCCATGAGCTTTTTTGCCATGTCGCGCGCCTCAAACGGCATCACGAGCACATCGCCTTGTTGAATGCCGCGGCCCGGATTTTTGCTCGAGGGGTCAGGTTTGAGGGTCCATCGGTAGGACTGCAGCGCCCAGATTTCGAGCCAGCGGTTAGGAGCCCCGAGATAGAGCCGCGCGAGCCCCGAGAGCGTGTCCCCGGTTGCGATCGTGTAGTTCGGCGCGTTGAAGTCCCAATTTCCAGGCCTGAAGGCGGGAGAAGCGGGCCAGCCGTCCGTCATGGCCGGCGCCGTTGTCGGACCCGGATCGAAGGTTTCAATCACCGACCCCTGCTCAGCAGCCGCCGAAGGGTAAGGCGACGTCGCCGCCGTCTCGCCCCCGAAGATTCCCGCGACCGTATCGAAGAGCCCCTCCATGGAGAGCTCTCCACGCGACCCGAGCCCACCGCCCGCGCACTGGCAACAGACCCGCGGATCGTTCGTCAGAAATTCCGGCTGCGCGACGTGCAACCCAGCGCGCAATGCGTCCGACGTCGAGATCCCCGCCTCAGTCAGCAGCCGATCGGGCGACGTGTGACGCGCCGCCGCGATGGTCCGGACTCCGTGCGCCAGCACCACCGCCGGCGGTAGCTGCGTGAAGCGTGAGAGCGCCAACGTGGCACCAACGACGCCACGCGCGCCGGCGGGAACCTGCCCAGGAAAACCAGGATTTCCGAAGCGCTGAAACATGACCAACACGCTACCGCCCGAAGTCGTGCCACGTCAAGGGTCAGACGTGCCACGCACCGTTGACGATATCGGCCGACTCTGAGAGACTCGAAAACGCCACAAAGGGGAACCCATGTCCATTCCGACCATGCAGCAAGCACCAGCGGCCCAGGCACAGAAGAAGCTCGAGGAGCTGACGCAACCCGAGCTCGCGCTTTTGTCCGTCCGCTGTCTCGTCTCCACAAACCAGCTCCTCGCCCAGCTCGTGAAGCTCACCGAGGTACGGGGACAGCAGGCAGCCAAAGAGATCGAACTGCTCGAAGAGATTTGCGAACTGCTCACCGACGACGACGACGACGACGACGAGCGGAAGGAAGCGGCTCCGCCCTACGCCGAGCACCAACGCGCCGACCTGCAAACCTCAGGACTCGCGCCGAGGTTCACGGAGCGAGTCGAAGAGACCGACGACGACGACGAGAACGCCGAATTTCGCGCCATGTGTACGCCAAACCCGGATTATAGGCCCTAAATGACGTGCGCGGGAGGCTGGACGCCGGAGCTTTATTCAGCCTCGGAGCAATATCCGGACGGCGTGCTAGTCGGATATTTCCCGGTTTTGTTGGGCCAGTGCGATCCAGCTTACGCAATGGCCATGGGGCTTCCATACTCCGCAGCGCAAATTCCGCCCTTCGACGTTCGTCTAGCCTGGATTATCGAAAATGGATCCTACGTCTCAGGCTTTCCCGGCTACATCGCACAGCAAGGATTTGACCCGCGCGCGCCGCTCGCGAATCCCGCCGCGCTTATGGGTGTACCGCAGAACGCCCGCGCCGCTACCTACGCGCGGCTAGGTCAAGGCCTCCTGCTCGCAGCCAAGGCAGCCGCCGCCACGATCGGCGCCGGCGCCACGGTCGTTTCAGCGCTCGCCCTGGTCTCGACCATGGGCGGAACCCTCGGAGCGATGGCCGCCACCGTGCTTAGCACGATCGGATCCGCCGTTGGCATCGTGGGCGCCGCTACCGCAGCGGCGACAGGCACCGCAGCCGCCGCCGGCGCAGTGGTCGCCGGCGCCGTTGCCCTCCCGGCTTCCGTCGTACCTGCTACCGCCGGCGCACTTTCGACCGCCGCGGCTACCGGCGTCGGCGCCATTCCCGCAGTCATTGCCGCCGTGCTCCTCGCGATCGGACTCGAGCTTGTTGCGGCTTTCGGCGCCGAGGATCCAAGCGCAAAGCTCACCTACATTTCAAAGGCGACGCAGATCCGTATCTGCTACCGCGAAGCCGGCGCACTTCGCGGCGTCGTCTTTGTGAACCCGCGCTTTTTTCTAGATCCCGCCCACCCGCCGGCAGTGCCCGAGGCCCCGATCGCGATCGATCCCGCCATTTGGGGCAGCGGCAATCAAGCCGATATCGCAAACGTGGACGCCGAAACGTTCTTCGCGGGACTCGTCTACCTTCGCCCGAGCTCAGAGCATGGATGGTTCGGTGGATACATCCAGGGCGCCCCCGTGCCGATCCCCTCGCCATCGTTGGATCTGCTCTGGACCCAACGATGCACCGACGAAGGCATCACAGCCTTCCGTGCCGCTCGAGCGAGCGGCGCCCCAGTCAGTGACGCGATCACGGCAGCGGCAGCTTTCCCCGTTCGCACGCCGTTTCAAGAATCGATGGCCGGCAAGGTCACGCCCCAAGCCCTCGCCCTCATTCCGGGCAACGCGCAGGCTTTGCCGATGCTCGCCGATCACCACCGAAAAAACGAGGCGACCGCCGCCGCTTCGCTCGCCACCGTTCCCGCAGAGCTTCGCTTTGCCTTTGGAATCGCCGCCGGCCTACCCCGACCACATCTCACGCCAGCCGCAAAGCAGATCGCGCAAGCACTCGGACTCTCAAACGCCCATCATGCCGCACTCGTCCGAATTGCCGCCCCAGTGCTGCGCGGCCCCGCCAAACGGATCGCCGCCCAGCTCGCCGCCGAGCCCATCACCCGAAGCACGCGAAGCTTGACGACTGGCCCCGCGCCACACCCCGCCGCGACGCTTGGCGCCGGCGCCCTCTTTGGAGTCGCCGCCTACTACCTCGCCCCGACCGCCTACCGGCTCCCAGCAGCCGCCGGCGCAGCACTCGCCGGAATGATCGCGACTCGCTTTATCACCTGACAGGAGCCCGAGCCCCCATGAGTTACACGAACCTTTCGCCCGATTCACTCGCAGTCATTCGCCGCCGGATTTTGTCCGGCGACAATTCGATGATGGTGCGGAGCGCCCCCGCGCCGCTTGCGCCTGGTCCGGCGAGCTCGGGCATGGAGCAATACTACGCGCCCGCAATCGGCGCCGTGGTGCTCGGCGCAGCAGGGTATTTCCTCGTGCCGAAGCATCGAGGCATGGCCGCCGGCGCCGGCGCACTCGTGGGAGCACTGGGCGGATATCTCGCCTTCCCCGCGAGCGCTTCCGCCGCAACACCCGCCGGCCCCGGCCCATCGAAGTTCTGAGATGCTGACGCTTAGCGGTTTGCCCGGCGTGCCCGAAGTTCCAGGAGGAGCCGACCGCCTGCACACGCCCGAGGAGATCGGCGCCTATGCGGCTTGGCTCGACGCGCGGATCAACGAGTACGCCGCCGCGCTCACCGCGAACAAAGCGACATCCAACGGCCAAGCGATCTTGCTCGACTTCATTCCATGGTTCGCCACATGGAAGGCCGAGCTCGCAAAGCTCAACACGGATCTCGGCAGATGGGGCGGAGGCGTGGGGGGCGTCCTCACGAATCCCTGGACCTACCTTCCCGGCGGTAACGCAGTCAATCCGCTAGTCGGCGCGTGGGATCGTCTCAGGCTCCATCACGCCGAGCTCATCGAGTTTGCGCGCCGGATGCAGGCCGCGAACCTCGCCGCTCCCGAGCTTCCTGGACTCCCGACACCGCCGCCCGGCGGTCTAGGAGGAGGCGGTCCATCTCCGACGACGATCGCGATTTTCTCCGCCGCAGTGGGCGGCCTTGGCGCCTATCTCGGTTGGCAAGTCGCGCCGCTCCCACAGAAGCCCGCCGCAGCGCTCGCCGGTGGCATCCTAGGCGCCGGCGCGACCTTCCTAGCGCTACGATGAACCCATGAGCGCCGCCCTTCTGCAACGCTGGATCGCCGAAGAGCGCGAATGGACAGAGCTCACCTTTGAACTGCTCGACGCGCGGATCGACGCAGACGGCAACGAACCCCACCCAGTGACCGGCGCCGAAGTGGATCGAGCCCTTCAAAAACGAATGTGGGCGCGGGGAACGCGCATGATGACACCCGCCGAAATACACGCCGCGCGCAGCTATCGCGCCAACGCAAACAAGAAGGCCAGCCGATGAACACCGCCCCTCTCTTCGCCCGCCGTCGCATCCAACAACAGAGCGGCGTCCTGCACCAATCCGTTGCGCCCTACACCGCGCCGCTCACCGTCAACCAGCTCACGACGAGCACCGCCCAGGGCCAAGCCTACCCACACACGCAAAGCGGATCGCTCCCTGGTCCGATCCCCGACTTTGGGATCCCCGCGACCATTTCCGGGTGGCTCGGTCGCACGCCGTCGCCGAGCGGCGACATTCCCCCCGCGGGCGACGTAGGTCCGATCGTCGCCACCGGCGCAACGTATTTTGGCCAGGCAACGTTCATCCAGGGGCATCACTACCTCGCAGGGATTCAAGTCGCCCCGTACATCCCCGAAAACATGATCGCCCCCACCATCGGGCAGCTCCCCGGTTTCGATGACATCCAAGTCCATGCGATCGTTGGCGACCAGGCCGGACCCTTCGCAATCCCAGCGGGCACACAAAGCTTGAATGCCAACTATGCGGTCAGCCTGCACCGAAGCGGCCCCGACGTTCAAAATCAACCGC
>Ga0315274_10004101_pt1 | contig 21509 bp, 22 predicted proteins | sample YL17G02_20_MG_FD_203700 | JGI IMG/M metagenome (GOLD analysis project Ga0315274, IMG submission 203700) | Sediment microbial communities from Yellowstone Lake, YNP, Wyoming, USA - YL17G02_20 | ecosystem: Environmental > Aquatic > Freshwater > Lake > Sediment | place: USA: Wyoming | collected...
CGTCAACTACAACCGCGACGTCGAGATCTTTCCGGTCCTCAGGCGGATCCTGGAGAAGATCACGGGCGCGTCATCGATCTACGGATCGCCGACCGAAATGGGAGTCAATTGCGCGGCGGCCGGGATCATCGACGACGGGGCCGTCCGGGCGGCGGCCCGCCAGGAGCTCATCCGGCGCTTTTTCCGCTACGGCTGCGAGTACGTCATGGGCTTGACCGGGAAGGAGACCGTCCAGCGCTCCGAGCTCCTCATGAACGAGCTCGGCGTGCGGGTCGAGGACCGGCCCGTGGTGGCGGCGGCCCGCCGGGCGGCTGTCGAGGCCCATGAACGGGGGATGGGCAACAAGGGGATTTTCTGCGGGGCCGCCCTGGAGCTCAAGGACGGCTCGATCGTGCCCGGGCGGAATTCCCCGCTCTTCCACGCCGCCGCCAGCCTCATCCTGAACACGATCAAGAAGTTGGCCGAAATCCCGGACCGGATCCACCTCCTGTCGCCGGCCGTCATCGAGTCCGTCGCCAACCTCAAGAAAAACATCCTGGGCGCGCGTTCGATCAGCCTCGACGTGTCCGAGGTCCTGATCTGCCTCAGCATCAACGCGGCCTCGAACCCGGCCGCCCAGCTCGCCCTGGAAAAGCTCGGGGACCTTCACGGCTGCGAGGTCCACCTGACCCACATGCCGACGCCGGGCGACGAGGCGGGCCTCAAGCGCTTCGGCCTCAACCTAACCAGCGACCCCAGTTTTTCCAGTAAAAGCCTCGTGGACTACTGATGACAAAAAAGGAGCCTGATAAGGAACCCATGTTCGAAAAGAAATTCCACGCCCTGGCCGCCGCCGTTCGTCCCGGGCCGACCTTACTGCGGCTGCGCGATAACCCCAGGCCGCTCCGCAAGACGGTTTGGACGGTCGTCCTGGCGGGCGGCCTGTACGCCCTGACGGCGGCCGGCTTCGGTCTGGCCGGGTCCGTGCCGATGGCCCCCGTCTTCATCCCGATCGCTCCCGAGAACTATCATTTCTGGGAGATGGCCTTCGTCCTTCCCTTGTTCGTTTCGGGCTGGCTTATCGTTTCGATCGCGGCCCGGCTAATAGGCTGGATTCTGGGCGGGAAAGGGACGTTCCGGGCGACAGCGGCCTCGCTGGCCTTGGCCTGGAGCATTCCGCTCCTCTTCGTCTGGCTGTTCGAGACGGCCATCGCCGTCCTCATGCTCCTCGGCATGGGCCAGAAGGAGTTCGTGGACCTTGTCTCCGCGCCGGGGACTTGGCAGACTGTTTTCCTCGGCTATCTGGGAGCGGGGGCTCTCTGGCTGTGGTGGTTGAACCTGAGAGCCATGGCCTCGGCCTTAAGGCTGCGTTGGTGGAAGGCCCTGCTGGCCGGCACCTTGACGACGTCTTTATTTCTGGGGCTCCTGATCGTATTCGTAAGATAATCGGGAACAAGGGCGAGAACCCGGACCGGGTCAACCCGATCAGCGGCCCTTGATGAGGTCGATTAAAGTTTCCAAAGCCCGGGGATCTTCGCTTTCGCCCAGCGCCTCGATGGCGGACTTCCTGATGGCGGGTTTGGGGTGGGTCCGGGCGATTGAAATGAGAAGCGGCAGCCCCTCGTTCGCCGGAAGCTCGGCCAGGGCGTCCACGGCTCTCTCCTGGACCTCGCTGTCCGGGTCGTCCAGGGCGATGTGTTCAAGCGTTGCAACGGACTTTCGGGAAGCGATCTCGGCGAGCGCCGAAAGAGCTTCCTCGCGGAGCCGTTTGTTCCCGGCGTGAAGGGCGACGTCGATGACGGCGTCTTCGGCCGATACCAGTTCCGTTTCCGCGAGCGCCCCCAGGGCTTCGCCGCGGACCTCGGCCGAAGGATCGGTCCGGACCGTCATTTTGAGAATGACGACCGCCCGTTCGTCCTGCTGTTCGCCGAGCAGAGAAGCGGCTTCTCCCCGCAGCGAATCAGGATTCGGGCCGCGGAGGATCCGTTCCAGAAAAGGGAGGACCAGGTCCGGATTCCGATGCAGGCCGATCGCATAGAGGATGTCGTCTTTAAGCTCGGCCGCGGCCATCCGGCCGTAGAGTTCCTTGAGATACGGGATGCTGTCGATGTCTTGGGCGGGCCCCAGCCAGAGCAAGGAAAGGCCCTCCATCTCGAAGGGCAGCGAGAGATCGCTGAGATAGATCGCGGACGGGCGCTCCTCCGCGGAAGACATGAACTTCATCACCAGGGCGATGTCTTTCCAGACCATCCGCTCGACCGGCCGCTTCGGATCGGACCGGGCGAGGGCTTCCTCGGCGGCTCTCCTGATAACCTCATCGTCCGGAAGCGGCTTCGCCGCGGGCTCGGTGGAGACGATGTCTTCGAGCGTCGGACTGTTCCAGCGCAGCCGGCCCTCGAAGCGTCCGAAGAAAGAACGCTCGCCGGCCAACCGGCGGAAGCTGTAGGCGATCCAGAATCCGTCCTTGAGGGAAAGCCGTTTGGCCTCCCCGAAGGCCCAAGCGACCCTCCCGGCAAGCGGGGATTCGGGATGAGGGTGGCGCAGGACGCGGGACGCGGCGGGGGCGGCCGCGGCCGCCCCCAGGGTCGAGAGAAGCAGGGCCCCCAGAATCGGGAAGACGGGACTGCGGCGCACGGTCTCCTCCCTCAGAGGGCGCCGTTTGGGTTCTTCTTTTTGAGGATCTCCATCAAGGCCTCGCGGGCCTTGGGGGTTCCTATCTCGCCCAAGGACGCCACGGCCGTCGTCCGCACCGAGATGTCTTTGTCGTTCTTGGCCGCGTTCAGAAGGATGGCCACCGAGGCGTCGGTCTTGATCTCGCCGAGCGCGGAGACCGCGGTTTCGCGCAGCGCGGGATCCGGCTCCTCTTTGAGGATGCCCCGGATGAATTCGATGGCCTGCTCTTTCTTGTCGTCGATGAGGTCGGATACAGCCTCCCGCCTGGCTTCCGCCGACTTAGCCTTGCGGTAGATCTCGAGATAGAGCTTCTCGGTGTCCGCTTTCTCCACGTCGCCGAGGGCGTTGACTGCGTCGCGGGCGATTTCATCTTCGACGCTGCTTAGGGCGATAGTGAGGAGGAAGTCGACGGCTTTGTCCCCTCCCAGCTCGGCGATGGCGTCGAGCGCGGAGCTCCGCGTCTCATCCTCCTTAGACTTTTCGTAGATATCCTTGAGGACGTTGAAGGGCTCGGGTCCTTTGCGCTCGGCGATGAGATCTATGGCTCGTCCCCGGATCGCCTCGTCCGCGTCGTTCAAGGCTAGGTCGCGCAGGGCGGCCAGGCTCAGCCCGTCCTTCCGTTCGGCCAGCCCTTCCAGGGCGGCTTCGCGGATTTCGGTCGCCCTGGCCTCTTTGAATATCTGCTGGAGGGCGGCCAGCGAGTCCGGGCCCTTCATCTCGCCCAAGGCCTCGACCGCCTCCTGGGCCAGGGAGACTTGGCTCTCATCGGACGGGTCGGCGCCGGCGGCCAGCTTCTTGATGATGGGGATGACCTGGGGGTCGTTCTGTTCGGCCAGGACGCGAAGGGCGGCTTCCTGGGCTTCACGGTCCCGGGAGGAGCCGGCGATCTGGCGGAGGAAGTCCGCGGAATCCCTCCGCTCCCCCATGGCGGAGACCGCGTCGCGGCGGATTTCCTCGTCGGGGTCCTTGAGGACGATGTCCTTGAGCTTGGCCAGGGCCTGGGGGGATTCGTCCTCGGCCAGGATGCCGGCGATCTCGGAACGGACGCGCCGGCTCGAGCTCTGGTCGTAGAGGGTGATGATGGCGTCCCGGGCTCTCGCGTCCCCCCGGTCGGACAGCGCATAGAGGGCGGCCAGGGCGACCTCCTCGTCTTCGCCTTTCTGCATGGACTCGAGCATGGCCGCGTACTCTCCGCGGCCCGCCTTGGCCAGGGCGCGGCCGATCCGGACCATGTTCGCCCGGGCATCGTCCGCCCAGTCGCTCGAGGGGTTGTCGTCGACGAACGACTTATAGCAGTTGAAGACAGCCTCCTGCCCCGCTCCTTTCTTTTCCATGAGGTAGCACTGCCAATAGCGGGCGTCGTCGCTCCAGCGGCTTTCGGGATAGGTTCTGAGGAAGTCGGAGAGGGCTTTCTCGGCCTCGGTCCATTTCTCGGACAGGATAAAATTGTAGGCCTGCTGGTAGGCTTTGGCGTCGTCGGTCTGGATATCGGCCGGGGCCGGGCCGGGGCGCGTCGCGGCCGACAGCCCCAGGCCGAGTCCGGCGACAAGGACAAACCCGATCAGACTTTTCACGGTGTTTCGTAACATGGATATTCTCCTTTTATTCATGATTCATATCGCGTATTTATTCTTGGGGAAGGCGGGTCCGGCGCCTCGGCTTCCGGAGCCGGCCGCTTTCTCCAGCCGCAATTGGCCGAGGTTGATCTGGAAGATGAGGCCTTGGCTCTGGACGCCGAACTTGATGATGTCGACGGCCGCCGGATCGCTCTCGGCTTCGAGGTTGGCGATCTGGAGGAGGATAACCTCGAGGTCGGAGATCAGGCGGGCCAGCCGCCGGTCCTCCGGCCCCTCGTTCCAGGCCGGGCTTCTTTTCAGGACGGCCGCCTCCTTGACGAGCCGGTCCGAAACCCTCTTCTGGCGGACGAGGTCGAGGGCGGCCGGATCGTCCGCGGCGTCACGATTGACCATGGCGACCAATAGGACCTTGGACCGGTCGAGGTAGCGGGAGGCGCCGTCGATCAAGGCGTCGTGGGAAGCGTAGGATACGGGGCTCGCGCTCCCCCGGGAGGCCGTCGGGATGATCGAAGAGGGCCGGCTCAGGAAGAAACGGCCGATGGCCGCTCCGGCCGCGAGCAGGATGACGGCCGAAGCCGCGGTCCAGGCCCATTTGGGGGCGAAACTCAAAAAAGCTTTCCCCGGTTTGCGGGCCGGGGCCTCGCGCTCGAGGCGGCGCTCGAGGCGGTCCCAGTAGCCGTCCCAGAACGCCGGCCCCGGGTCGGGAATGTCATGCCGGTCCATGATCTTCAGCGTCCGGGACAGAGACTCGAATTCGGAAGCGCACTTCGGGCAGGACGTCATGTGATCCTCCAAGGATTTCCGGTCTTCGGCGGCGAGCTTCCCGTAGAGGGCTTCGACGAATCTTTTCTTGAACGGGCGGCATCTAATCATGGGCGGTCTCCATCGTCCGGGGGGAGTTGGGCCGGCCGAGCTCCTTCCGGAGCTTCCGGACGGCCCGGAATAAATAGCTTTTCACGGCACCCATGGATATGCCCATGGTCTCGGCGATCTCCTTGAGGTCGAGGTCGTGGTAGTGCCGGAGGATGAACGCGGCTCGCTCCCTCTCGGAAACGGACCTGAGGGCGTTCTCGATCTTGGCCCCGAGAAGCCGGGACTCGGCTTCGCGGGCGGGATTCCGGCCGGAGACGACTTCCGCCCGGGCCGCTGCCTGGGCCGGGTCGTCGATCCGGACTTCCTTGAATGCGGATGGGGCCAGCCGGCGTCGCCTAAGGTGATCGATGGCGGCGTTGGCGGTGATCCGATAGACCCAGGAGCTGAACTTGGCGCCGTGGTCGAAGGTGGCTATGGACCGGAAGATCCTCACGAACACTTCTTGGGAGACGTCCTCGGCGTCGGCGTGGTTTCCGGTCATCCGGTAGGCCAGGCTGTAGATGGGTTTCTTGTGGCTTTCGACGAACTCCCGGAAAGCGGCCCGGTCGCCCCGGGCCAGGCGTTCGGCCAGGATCGCGTCTTCAGCCAGGTTCATCTTGACTCCATTCTCTTAGACGGAGGCCGGGATGTCCGGGTTGGCATATGATAGGCTTCGCCGGGAAAAAAAGTCAAAGCCGGGACGAGCCTCCAAACCGTGATACATTCACAGTCAGGCCAGCTGAATCGTCAGCCCGCGGATTTTCCCCGGCGAGGAAAATCCGCTTAGTCCTCGGCTCGCTCCCGATTTGGGGGCACAAATCGGTCCATGCCCGCTCGCCTCCGGATGGCTTCCTCCTCAGCTGACCTGACTGCTGATGAAACTCTCACGGAAACGGCTTATGAGTGCCGGCATTCATGCTGGGGAGTCGAAGGGTTGACAGGAGTCCGCGATTTGGAGTAATTAGAACGATGGAACGACGGCGCAGGCCGGTCAAGGAGGAGGGCATGATAAGACGGGAATTTATGAGCTGGCTTAAGGCGGGGGCCTTGGGATCGGTCCTGATACCTCGGGGACGGACGCGGACGGGAACCCCCGATCCGGCGGGGTATGGATATGCCCTCGTTGAAGGCGGACCCGGCGGCCGCGGAAGCCAGGACCCCCGAATCGAGGTCGACCTCGGCCTGATCGGCTGGAACTTCAACCAGGTCAAGCGTAAGTCCGGCGTTCCGATCATGGCCGTGGTCAAGGCCAACGCTTACGGCCATGGTCTCGTCGAGACGGGGAAGCACCTGGAGGGATGCGGGGCGGAGGCCTTGATGGCCGGGAAGCTGGACGAGGCCCTCAGGCTCAGGGAGAGCGGGGTCCGCTGTCCCGTGTTGAACTTCGGCCCTTTCGGCCCGGCCGACGCCGGGGAGATCGTCGGGAACGGCATCACCCAGTCCGTGTCAGGCGATGACATTTCGCTGCTCGAAGAAAGCGCCGTCCGGGTCGGCCGGACCGCTTTTGTCGATATCCACATCGACACGGGCATGAATCGCTCCGGCGTCCCCTGGGACAAAGCCTGGCCGTGCGTCGAGAAAGCCGCTCGTCTCGAGCACGTCAAGATCAGGGGGGTTTCGACGGCCTTCAGCGAAGATCCCGAATTCGACCGCGAGCAGCTCCGGCGATTCCTGGAGCTCTGCGATCGGGCCAAAGCCCGAGGGATCGATCTCGGCCTCCGGCACGCGGCCAGCAGCGCCGCGCTCTTCTCCGGATCCGAGTTCTATCTTGACATGATCCGGCCAGGCATCACTCTCTACGGTTATTATCCGAACGCGCGGACGCGCAAAGACGATGCCCTGGGGCTACGGCCCGCCTTGCGGTTGACCGGCCGAGTTATCTTCATCAATGACTTGGCGGCGGGCGATACAATCTCCTATCTCCGCGCCTACAAGGCCGCCCGGCCGATGCGCGTCGCCACGGTCGGCATCGGCTATTCGGACGGATATCCGTCCGGCGCGGGCGGGAAGGGAATCGTCCGGATCGGCGAAAAAACCTATCCCGTCCTGCCCCTGGTGACCTCGAACCACATCATGATCGATCTCGGGAGCGACCGATCGGTCCGGATCGGGGACGAGGTCGTCCTCATCGACAACAGAAAAGAAACGGGTGTCGCGGCGGATGCCCTCGGAGGATCGACCGGCGTCCCCGATTACCGGTGGCTCATCAGCCTCAATCCGCTCACCCCCAGGTTTTACGCACCTGGACTTGCACCGGCCGGACCCGCCCTGGGCCGTTGAGCGCAAGCGCGGCCGCCGCCCGGAGTAGGCCTTCTCGGCTATCGATCGGGCCGGCCTTCCGGATCGAACCTCTCGACTCGCTCGATTCCGACGCCATCCGTGCGTCCTCGAGCGCGGACAAAAACGGACGTGAGCGGCGTTCGATTTGGGACCGGGATATGGTAGAATGACGAATCCGATCGATATCAACGCTTAGGAGTCACACCATGAAGCCGAGGCCGCTCCGCGACAACGTCCTGGCCATGGGCGCCGTGGACTGGGACCGGCGTCTGTTCGATTCCCTGATCCCCCTTCCCGACGGGACGAGCTATAACGCCTTCCTCGTCCGGGGCCGTGATAAAACGGTCCTCATCGACACAGTCGAGCCGACGATGCTTCATGTCCTCATGGAACAGCTGGAGCCTGTCGCCGCGATCGACTATATCGTTTCCCATCACGTCGAGCAGGACCATTCGGGGTCCCTTCCCCAGGTCATGCAAAAATATCCCAAGGCGATCGTCCTCTGCTCGGAAAAGGCCGGGCCGATGCTCGTCGACCACCTCGGCCTCGACGCGGAGCGCATCCGGATCGTCAAGGACGGCGAGACGCTCGACCTGGGCGGCAAGACGATCGAGTTCATCTATACGCCCTGGGTCCACTGGCCCGAGACCATGAGCAGCTACCTACGTGAGGACCGGATCCTGTTCAGCTGCGATTTCTTCGGCTCGCACGCGGCGACCTCGGAGATATACGTCAGGGACGAGGCCCTCGTCCTCGAGGCCGCCAAGCGCTATTACGCCGAGATCATGATGCCGTTCCGGGCGACGATCAAGGGCAATATCGCCAAGGTCGAGGCGAAGCCGATCGACCTCATCGCGCCCAGCCACGGCCCGGTTTACGGCCGTCCCGCCCTCATCATCGACGCCTACAAAGAATGGATCTCGGACCTGCCCCGCAACGAAACCGTCATTCCCTACGTGACCATGCATGGCAGCACGGCCAAGATGGTCGAGCGCCTTGTCGATGCGCTGGTCGAGCGGGGCGTCCGCGTCCAGCAGTTCAACATGGCCGGGGCCGACATCGGGAAGCTGGCGATGAGCCTGGTCGACGCGGCCACGGTCGTCATCGGGACGCCGGCCGTTCACGTCGGCGCCCATCCCCAGGTCGCCTATGCCGCGATGCTGGCCAACGCCCTGCGGCCCAAGCTCAAGTTCGCCTCGGTCGTCGGGTCCTACGGCTGGGCCGCCAAGCCGGTCGAGCAGATCGCGGCCCTTATTCCCAACCTGAAGGTCGAGATCCTGACGCCCGTCCTGGTCAAGGGCTATCCGCGGGCCGAGGACTTCAAGGCGCTGGACGGCCTGGCCGAGGCGATCGCGGCCAAGCACCGCGCTCTAAACCTGACCTAAAAGCGCGATCGGATGCGTCCCCTTGCTCAAGCCGTTCTAGACGTGTCCTTAGCTCTAATTTATACTTCCTCAGGATGGTTGGATGGGATTATCGAGGCGACAACGCGGCCGCGAATAGGCGCAGCCGAAAAGCAATTTCTTATCACACGAGGAAACGTAGGACGCGCCTCTTTTCCCCGCCACTTAGCCGCTCTTTCCCGCTCGTAAGCTACATAATCTTGACATTTTTCGAATCAGCGTGATAATCTCTATTCATGTTTACGGGGGGATATTTGCAGACAAGACAGGAAGTTGTCTTCGTCGCGGAACAAAAAGCCGCTTATTCCGGACGGCCTCCAAAGCTGCTCGATCGTCTTCGCGAAGCGCTGAGGTCCCGCCATTACAGCCGCCGTACGGAACAGACCTATTGCCAATGGGTGAAACGATTCATCTTCTTCCACAATATCCGCCATCCGGCCGAAATGGCCGAAGCCGAGATCAACGGGTTCCTCACTCATTTAGCCGTCAAGGAAAAAGTTAATGAAATTCTCATCCGTGACGGCAAGGGGGCCAAAGACCGGATCACGATGTTGCCCGAAACCCTTAAAGTTCCTCTCCGGGAGCATTTGAAGAGAGTCAAAGCGATCCATGACCGAGATCTGGCCGAGAACTGGGGACGCGTTCAGATGCCTGATGCGCTTGACCGGAAATATCCTAATGCTCCCGCCGACGGGCGCTGGCAGTGGGTCTTTCCGCAGGAGAACCGCTGGAAGAACACCAAGACGGGAGAAGAAGGTCGTCATCACGTCCATGAGACCATTCTCCAGAGGGCCGTAAAGGAAGCCGTTCGTTCGGTTGTCATTCCTTCCGGCATGCCTTCGCCACACACTTGAAGGCCGAGGTAATCAAACATGCTTGAAGCGGGCTATGACATTCGAACGATCCAAGAGTTATTGGGACACAAAGACGTTAGTACGACCATGATTTACACCCATGTCCTGAATAAAGGGGGCCTCGGTGTGCGAAGCCCGGTCGATAGGCTTTGACCCGGTTTATACAGTCAGTATAAACCCGAAAGCTCTGTGTTGAAAGATGGAGGTAAGCAGTTGAAATGAAAGGCGATGGACGAAAAGATAGGAAAAGGGAGCGACTTCTTATACGGAAAGGGACAGTCTGTATTTCCAGAATTATACAGACTGTATAATCATTGTTATCAAAAAGGCATAAATCATGACTACATACAGAATGGCAATGCGAGTTGGAAGTGGAGGTCAAGATTTATGGCCGCTATGTTTCAGCCTCGGCGTGGCAGCAATAACCTACAATCCACTCGCGACAACCGACCTTTCAAAGTATTTGCCTGGTGAGCCAACGGAATTATGGGCTGAGCTGCAGCCGACTCAAAAAGCCAGCCTTCGGCGCGTTGCCTATGAAATGAACAAATCTGACATTATATTTGTAAAAAACGGTCCTAAAATTGTTGGAAGAGGGGTTGTGACGGATCGGTATAAATTCGATAACTTGAATAGAATCATTGATAAATATGGAACTCCTTGGCCGCATCAAGTTCCTGTAGAATGGGACAAAGATTTTGTAGAAATAGATATATTGTTGGGAGCTGAACAACTTACTGTAAAAGAATTAACTGATGATGAGATACAAAAGATACAATTTAAAGAACAAAAAACTAAAGAAAATTTAAGGCAAATTGAAGCAGATGAAGGGGAACTCTACACATCAGAATCAAATTTTCGTGTCCGCAATAGAGCACTTATAAATATCAAGAAAATGCAATCTTCATGTACTTGTGAGATATGTGGGTTTAATTATGAAGATTATTACAGTGATATTGGCCGGGGCTATATAATTGCTCATCATATAAGGCCTGTTTCCTCCGGCCCCACAATTACTACCTTGGACGATATCGCCTTGGTGTGCGCTAATTGTCACGCGATGATTCATTCAAAAAATCCTCCAATATCCATGAGTGATATGAAGCAAGTAGTTTCTATCCGTCAACAATTACGTGGCAATGGATAACAAGCGGATCAACTTGACCGCGAGAAGCGCGGCGGCGCTACGCGGCAAGGCCATTGGCGCGGCAAGTTACCCGCAGCGTTGGGCGGCCTAAGCCTTCAGATCTTGTTCGGTGGCCGCAAACTTATGCATTGGAGGTCTGAATGACACGCAAACGACACCTTGTCGTGTTCCAAGGGGCTGATAACCAGCCCGTCGTCCGACCTATGAAGGAGTGGGTACGACTAAATCCCCAGGAACTCCCTTCGGGACATTCTGGCCGAGGTACATCGCACGAGCTCCGCGCTGCCCTCAAGAAGCAGGGGTGGCATATTGAAGAACTCGGAGACAAAGTTCTTGTGGTAAAGCCTGGCTCAGAGGGAGGAATCTTATATGCGCAGACCCTCCTTGATGACGACATAACGCTCTCAGAGGCAGCATCTGACGAGGAAGTGTTGGAATTCGCCGAGGAATTCACATTTGGCCTCGAACGAGACCTCCAGGCGGCGTTGCGTGCCAATCTTGAACAGCTTGAGCCGGGCCTCACCGTTGCAGATGGCGGCCAGGAGCGCTCTGTTGAAGCTGGGCGAATTGACATCACCGCCCAGGATTCCCCAGGAACTCTGGTCGCAATTGAGATAAAAGCTGGAACCGCTTTGCCGGAGTCTGTTACCCAGATTCTCGCCTATATGTCTTGTCTATCCCAGACCAACGACTGCCCGACGCGAGGAATCCTGGTTGCTGGAGACTTCCACGAAAGGGTTGTTCAAGCTGCCCGCTCCGTGCCTACACTTCATCTGCATAAGTATACTTTCCAATTCAGGTTTCAACGAGTTGAATGATTACCTTCGCACGGCCGCCCAACACTGTGTGGAGCCGACGCCCACCCTTGCGCTTTCTTGTGGCCTGTCACGCCTGCCACGGCCTCAGTGATTCAGGCGGGTTTTGCCAGCGGGGGCGGGTGGGCGCGGCTCACACCAACCGTTCGGCGAAAGAAAATTGCATCGTTGCATACCCCCTACCAGATGAGATATTATGTTTTACTAAGGTGATCCTATGAAGATCGAAATTGATAGAGAAGAGGATGGCCGCTGGATTGCTGAAATCCCAGAGCTTCCCGGGGTTATGGCGTACGGGAATAACCGGAATGAAGCCATTTCAAAGGCAGAGGCATTGGCCTTGCGAGTCCTGGCCGACAGGCTTGAACATGGTGAAGAAATTCCGGAACTTAAGGAAGTATTCGCAATCACAGCATGAGCGGATGGCCTTCAACCAGAGCCCGGCGAGTCCTCGATGCCTTGCTTCGAATTGGTTGGATGATCAAACGGCAATCCTGCACCTCTCACCGCGTTCTTGCTCGCCCTAGCTGGCCTGACTACGTTTTCGCATTTCATGATCGTGATGAGATCGGACCGAAGATGTTGGCGCGTATTGCCAAGCATACCGGTCTTACCTCTGAAGATTTGTAAAAGTCGCCGAACAATTGGCTGGAGGGGATAGGCACCAAGCGCCGACCACTCAGCCTAATCGTTCGCAGGAAGGAATGATGAAGACACCGGAGCCATACGTGGGCATGTGGCGGATCACCCATATGGATGAATGGGATCAGGACTTCGTTGATCTAGTGGTGCCTGGTCATGTCACGATCAGAAAAGACGGAACTGGGTCCTTTCAGTTCGGTGCGGTCCAAGGGGAGATGGATTGTCGAATCGAGAGAACTGGCAGTGATCCGGTCCTCGGGTTCTCGTGGGATGGATCAGACGAATGTGATCCGGCGTCTGGCCGGGGATGGATTAAAGTGAATGGAAAGCAGATGGAAGGACACCTGTTCTTTCACCTCGGAGACGATTCGGCTTTCATGGCGAAAAAAACGAAATGATATGCGGACAAAGAGGTGGACTTTACGTTTTACCCGCCGCGGGCAAAACGAAACCCACCTCTGGCGTTAGGCAAAATCTTTAAATGAAACGAACGGACGGCAAGATGGCGGAAGCAAGATTCTTCTTCGAGAAAATAAGGGAATACTACCACCGATCTCCAGATGTTGGCTATTACGCGAACGCTTCTATTGCCGCCGCCCGCAGCGTAAATTGGGTGTTGAAAGCGGAGTGTCAGGATATTCCGAGATGGTGGGAGTGGTATGAAGCCAAGAGTCCCACTGAAGAGGAAGAGAGATTTTTGAAGAAGATGAATAATGCTCGTATCAGATCTCAAAAGAAAGAGTCAATAGCTCTGCAGGCCATTGTCACGATTACCGTTCCGGAGCCCGACAAAGAAGACAATAGTAGTTCAGAGATTATTTCCGACGACAAAGTGGGCAGGACTAGGACCATGAAGATCCCTATGGTATCTGCCGGTCCCGGGAAAGCATATATTCGCCCAGATCTGACACAAACGTCTAAAGAGCTTGAGGAATTTCGAGGAGAGGATGTCGTCGAAGTTGCCGCTCGGTATCTTGAGATGCTTACGGAGCTTGTCGAGGAATGTAGAGCACGATTTTTCGCCTAACAAACGGCTCCCACCGGATTGCCGATAAAGCCGGTGAGCCTTGGCGATGGATCCTTGACATCTTTTAAACCAGAGTGATAATCTCTAATAATATTAGGGAGGGAATACATACTGACACGAGAGGAAGTCGGCGATATATACCCATGTCCTCAACCGCGGTCCGTCCGGCGTTCGAAGCCCGGTGGACGAGCTTTAAAGGGGAGGTTTTAGGCCGATCCGCATAACATGCCGAAATAAATGGCCGGATGGGCAGCAAGTCGTTGAAAGGAGAGTATTTTCGACTCTTCGGCAAGAAATCGGGAGGTTGTCTTATACGGACAACATACAAGATTATTGCATCTTATGCGGACCCATCTAATATATGTTAGAGATCACGGTCATGCCCGGAGAACGATTGACGGCTGAGATCGATTTCTCGTGGCGTCCCTTCACTGTTGACGGCGATCATCTGTCATTTGCCGAGCATGTGACGGCACGCCTCGAAGAGAAGCGTTGCAGTTATTGGGGGCCAGCGGTCTACAAGTGGCAGGGATTGCTGATAGCGGGGCCGCACTCGGGCAAGGTCGGCGTTCTTGTCGGCGAGACCCGTGACCTGAGGCAACGGATCAAACAGTACGTGTCGGGAACGCAAGACCGCGGGAACAAACTCTGGCGCGAGACCTTCCTTTCTCAAGGCGACGTTCATCTCTACACGCTTGACCTACACGCGTTCAAGGTATCCGGCGGGCGAGGGATCAATTCCGTCCCGCCATCGCAGGTGCTGGGCAGCAACAACATGCGGCTTGTGCTTGAGCAGCTCTTGATCATGGAAGCCGTCGCAGACGCCGGCGATGCGGCATGGGTGGTGAACGCTAGACAATGATTGAAGTCTTGCGTCGTGTCTCTCTAACCCCGCAGTGCAGCGGACCGCGGGCTCGCGCTGCTCGCCACGCGTCCGCTGACCGCGAGCGTTAGGAGAGATTAAAATGTATGAAGGGTTTGAAAGATTCTTTTGGAAGTTAATAAACCCTGATAAAGTTTTAGCTTCTGATATTTTACAGACCATTATGTTGCCTTCTAGAGGAACATTAAGTCACATTGCGAATATTAAATTAGGCATGTCAGGAGATGAAGTTCGGAACCTTCTTAGGGATTGTATCTTGAGAGAACATAAAAAACCTTTAATGGAAATTGATTTAGTTCTTTCAGCAAATGCTTGGCCTGAAATTTACCGTTACATTTTAAATGAAAATGTTCTAATTTCTGTTATTGTTGAAATAGGCATAGATAGCAGTAATTTTCAAAGGGTATATTCAAAAATCGAAAGTAAGATGAGGGAAGTATTTGCTTATTCTATTGAGGGTCATAAAGATAATGGAATGAAATATCCTAGTTTTTTATGGGAATATAGCAAACACTTTTGTTATTTTCAGGTTCTGAGCGACAAAACAATAAATTTTAGGTCGTATTTATTCGATACCGATTATTTCGGGTTTGAAGTTGATGGAACTTTTATTAGAAAGCCAGGGAAAAAATATATGGCTCTTCCAACAATTGCATTGATTTTCGCAAAGAATCATAAGATAAGGCTTTTATCAATCGCTTATTTGCAGATCGATATTGCAAAAAGAAATGAAACAACCTCTTTATTAAACATGCCAGCAATTGGTGATCAATAAATTAGCTCCTAACAAGCGGCTCGACTTGACCGTGAAATAACACGGCAAGTCAGCCTCGGCGTTGGGCTTCTGAGCTATTTTCAGAGGTGGGATACCGATGCAATCCTTCTCGATGATCTCTATGTTTGATGAACATGAGTTCCTCGACTTCTGCGGCATAATCATCTGCGAGTTCATCCGGTCAGCCGATCTGGCGAATCCTATGCGCTATACTTGTCCGTTGCGCCCGGTCATCAACGTCACAGAGGACAGGATCGCCGCTCTCAACCTGACCTGAAAGCGCAATCCCTACTCAGTCTTTGTTTTCCAGGGATTCCAGGCCGGGCGAGGCGCCGGTTGCCCCCGACGACAATTTAACGAAGGCCCAGATTTTGAGCGGCTTGGGAAGATCGAAATTCCCCATGCCCCGGCCTCCGAATCCGCCCCGCCTGCCTCCCATGGGAGGCAGGCCCATCCCGCCCGGCGGCGTTCCCCCGGGACCCCGGCCTCCGAAATTCCGTCCGCCCAGTTTGAGCTTGGAAGTTTCGAAGCCGATTCCGACGGTTGTCCCCGGCTTGGCGCCGATCGCGACCGCGGTCTGTCCGTCGCCGAGAAGGGGAATCTTGAGTTCATAGACGAGGAGGCCGGTTTCGGCTTCGACCTTGACCTCGAGTCCGCGCATCTTCTCGAGCTTGACGCGCTCGGGCGCGTCCTTTCCGGCTCTGATGATTTCGAGCTCATCCAAGGCCCCTTCGGGCGGGATGGCCCCCTCCGGGGGAGACGGCCTTTCCTCCCGGTTGTCCTCGGCGCCTTCCCTAATCGGAGGCCCATCCATCGGAAATTCGTCGGGGCGGCCTCCCAGCGGGAACTTTATTCCAAGGCTTTTTTCTTTCCCGCCCTTGGAATCGAACCAGACCGTCAATCCGCCTCTCATGATCTGGTTCCTCATCATGTCGTTCGCGACGAGCAGGCAAAGATAGAGATTGTCCTGGTCATTATGGAAGCCGAGGGAGAGCTCTCCTTCATCGACGAAGGCGAGCGCCCCCCGCCAGTCATCCGACTTGCCGTCGATCTTGATGGGATTTTTCGGCCAGCGGCTGTCGGCCAGATAGGTTCTGGCTGTCGCGCAGGCGGCCGCGCCCAGCAAGCAGATGAAGGCCAGCGCCGCGGTTATCCGCCGGTCCGGCGAAATCGCGTTCCGACGATGGGACGACTTCCGATTCATGGTGCCTCCTTGACGAGTTCTTAAATTCATTCCGGGAAGAAGGGGAGCTCCTCTTCGAGCTGTGGTTTTCGCCGTTCCTCCCGAATCCGGCGGAAGAGGGCTTTCTGCTCTTCGGTCAGCAGACCTTCGATCTCAGCCTGCATTTTCGAGATCTCCGTCTCGAAAAAGGGGAGCGGTCCCTGTCCCGGTTCCCGGCCCGGCTCGCGTTCCCTCTTTTCTTTAAAACGGGATGCCGCCTCCTCCTTGAATCGGTCCAGAATGCCTTTGATTCGGGCGGCCTGCTCGTCGCTGAGCTTAAGCCTGTCGCGGAGGACTTCGATCGCGATTCCGCCCGGGAAAGGCGGTCCGCCCGGGGGAAAACCGCCCCTCCGCCACCTGGAAAAAGGAGGCGGTCCCGGCAGCTTTGTTTCGAGCCTTTTCTTCTGCTCCGGGGTCAGAAGCGGATCGACTTCTTTCTTGAGATCGTCCATGGCGGCTTGGATCTCGCGGCTGAACCGGTCATGGATTTCGGCCAGGGCCTTGCGGTGTTTCTCGAACGCTTCCCGCAGCTTCGGCTCCTGTTCGGGCGTCGCCGAAGCCAGGATCTCCCGGACGGGAAGGAACATGCCGGCCGCCCGCCTTTCCATGATGCCGCGGATATGTTTCTGGACGATCGCCCGGTTGAGCATGGCTCCGATGGCGATGCCGATGATCAAGGTTACGCCCATGTGAAGGATGATCTTCGATTTGGCGCTCATGTTCGTTTCTCCCGTTTAAAATATGGGAAGATTCAGAAATTCACCGACGGTCTGATCGCAGGCATAGAGAAGTTCATTCCGGGGGACGAGTTCGCTGTGAGCCAGATTGTAGGTGATCAGGAAGGCCAGGACGAGGAAAGCGGCCAAGGCGAATCCGCGGAAGACCGCCTTAAACCGTTTGTAGTGGACGGTCTGGGGATCGTCCTCGATCCTGTCCGCCTCGATTTTGGCCAAGACGCGGCCGGCGAATCCCGGCCGGAAGGATCGGGCGGCGCCGGCGGCAAGGTCCCGGCGCATGGCCTCGATCTCGTCGCGGGCGCGCCTCAGTTCCTCGGACTCGGACAGGGCCCGGTCCAATCGGTGGCGGTCCCTTTTTTTGAGGGTCCCCTCCAGGGACCGGACGAGAAGCCTCAACAGCCGTTTGTCCATCTCTCTCTCCTTCTCTCTCGTACTCTCAATCGCTGTTTTGACGGCAAGACAGCTCTTCGATGATCTCCCTGAGCTTGGCCTGTCCGCGCGACAGGCGCGACAGGACCGTGCCCTGGGGGAGGCGCAGGATTTTAGCCGTTTCCTGGGTTGAATACCCGCTCATCAAGCGCAGGACGAGGACGGTCCGGAACTTGGGTTCGAGCCTTTGGAGTCCATCCCGGACGAGGGACCTGGCATCTCCGTCGTCCTCCGGAGATCGGCCCGGTCTCGGAACGGCGTTCTCTCCGTCCGGAAAATCGGTCTCGGGCCAAGCGGCGAATCGCTTCCGCCGCTTGAGCTCCGTCCGGGACAGGTTGATGGCGATCCGGATAATGTAGGTCCCGATCCGCGAATCCCCGCGAAACCGATCCATGGCCCGAAAAAAGCGCACGAAGGTCTCCTGCCCGATGTCGTCCACTTCCGGACTGAAACCCAGTATCCCGGTCACGGTCGCGGCCACCGGCCGCTCGTAGCGAACGATGATCTCTTCCATGGCCAGGCGGTCGCCCTGCCTGGCTCTATCGAGAAGTCCCTGTTCTATCGCATCCATGTGTCGGGAAGATACTTTCCTCGGCAATCCTTCACCTATTTAGATGTCCGAACCCCGAATTATATTCCCGTTTCGGCCTTAAAACTTAAAATCAGGAAGAAGCGTTGCCGAACCGGGTGAGCAGGGCCATGATTTCCTCGTATTCGAGGGCGGTCCGGTCCTGGGGCGAATCGATGATCCGGAAGTCGAACAGGGGACAGTTGCCGTCGTACCAGGCCGTGAAGGGTCGTCCGGCTTCACGCCGTTTTTCGGCCTCCCGCCGGTTGAGCGGATCCGCCATACCCTTGAGGTTGATCCCGCTCCCCGGATCGACGCCGAGGATGTATCTCGTCCCCAGGAAGTTGGTCATCAGGAAGGAGAATCCGTTCCCGCCCGGGGCGTTTTCTCGGTCGCGGCGGGCCCATTCCTTGAGCAGGAACGAGCTCGGATTGCGGACGATGAGCCCGTCGACTTCCTTCGCGCCCTGTCCGGACGCCAGGGGCAGCCGGAGCTTCAGCTTGAGTCCGCGCCGGACGTCGTTGAGGTAGTGGACATGGTCCTCCTCAACCTTCCTCTGGGCCTTTTCGTACCGTTCGATCCCGGCGAATAGGCGCCGGTTCTCGAGGATGTCCTCTCCCGCGGCGGCCTTGCCGTGGAGGAACCTCATGAACTTGAGGCCTTCCGCGACCCGGGCCTCGTTGGCCGCTTCCTCGGGTCCTTTGCGGCCGGCGAACATGGCGCGCAGGATGGAATAGGGCGTCGCGCCGAGGTCGATCCGGCCGGGGAGCGAGGCCGTGTCGACCATCTTCGTGTAAGCGGCCAGCCGCTCCATGGCCGGGTCGATCCGCCGCGTTTCGAGCAGTCGGAGGCATAGGAAGATCGCGGACAGGGCGTCGAAGTCCGGCAGCCGGTGGGTGACGATCTCCCGGAGCGGGTGGAGGTCGTGGCCGAGGACGAGGTCCGGATGCTTGACGACGAGCGAGGCGGCGCATTCGGGCTCGGCTTGGGGATGATGGTGGTCGATGACGCCGGGCACGGTTTTCATCCCGACGTCGAGGACGAGGACGCCGGGCTCGGGGAGGATGTCCTCGCCGTAGGGGACGAAGCGATAGGAGACCTCCATCTCAGGCCACGTTGCCTTCCTCGATCCGGCGGATGATCTTGGCGCTTCCCGAAGGGAACGGATAATAGCGGAGGCCTTTGGAGGTCACCCATTTCAGGCGGCCGCGGCTCGGGTCCGGTTCGCCCTCGAGGCGGCAGCGATAAGCGTAGAGGTCGACTTCGAACGTAGTGTAGGCGTGACGGACCTTGGCCAGGAACTTCTCGTCCCGGGTGGGGGCGCCGACTTCTTCCCGGAGTTCGCGGCGCAGCGCGGCTACCCGGGATTCCCGCGGTTTGCGCTTGCCTCCCGGAAACTCCCATAGCCCGCCCAGGAGCCCCGGCTCGGGACGCTTGCGGATGAGGAAGCGCCCGTCCCGCTCGATGACCGCGACGACGGCCTCGATCCGCTTGGGCCGCGCCATCTTTCTCGGCCGCGGAATGACCTCCCGGAGTCCTTCCCGATAGGCCGAGCAAGCCGGCCGCGCCGGGCAGAGGGGGCAGAGCGGGTTTCGAGGCTTGCAGATCCTGCCGCCGACCTCCATTAATGCCTGGTTGAAAGCCCCGGGGCTGCGCTTGGAAATGACGGGTTTCAAGAACTCAAGGATGGCCGCGTCGTGCTTGGGAACGGCCTCGCCCCGGATGGCCAGGACCCGCATCATGAGCCGCCGGACATTGGCGTCCACGACCGGATAGGGTTTATCGAAGGCGATGCTGAGGACCGCGGCCGCCGTGTAGGGACCGACGCCGGGGAGTTTTGAGATCTCCTCGAAATCGGCGGGGACCCGGCCGCCGTAATTATTCACGATGATCTTCGCGGCGGCCCTGAGGTTTTGAGCGCGCCGGTAATAACCCAAGCCCTGCCAGGCCTTGAGGACCTTGCGGAGCGGCGCCCGGGCCAGACTCGCGGCGTCCGGGAAAAGCGTCATCCACCTCTCGTAATAGGGGATAACGGCCTGGACGGTCGTCTGCTGGAGCATGATCTCCGAGACCCAGACCTTGTAGGGGTCTTTCGTCCCGCGCCAGGGGAGCTTCCGGCGCCGCGCGCGATACCAGCCGAGAAGCCCGGACCGAAATTCGATTGGCCTGCTTCCTTTATTCGTCAATTCAATGCCGTTGCGCTCTCCGATATTACGAATGATAAGAGCGCGCCAAATATTTTCAACGTCGTTTCAGGACACGTTGAACCGGGAGGGGGAATTAAGTGATGTGTCCCCCGAATTATTTTTTCTCCTCGGGAGGCGGGGCGGGCTTCCATTCCTCGGCCTTGGCCGGGAATTCCTTCAGGAATTCCGGATCCACCCAGAACAGGTAGTCGAGGCTTGCGTTCTTGACGACGACTTGTTTCTTCTCGGCATCCTCGCGTCCGACCAGGAGGCGGATTTCCCTCTCCTTGGCTTTGTCGTCGGCGCCGAGTTCTTTAACCGTGACGGTGACCTCGGCTTGGGGCGAAGCCAGCCCGTCGTCCTTGAGCGTGACGGGCGGGATGATGAAACCGGCCGCCTCGAGGCTCTCGATCTTGCGGATCAGGGTCTCGACCTTGTCGCCGTCGGCCGTGCCCTTGAAGGGCGCTTCGAACTGCCACTTCTCGTCTTTGTCCTTGGCGACGGTGAGCGCGACGCCGCCCTTCTTGAGGACGAGCTTCACGGCCTCCCAGGAGCTGAAGACGGCGACCTGCTTCTCCTGGTACTCGTCGGGTTTCTTCTCGAGATCGGTCAGGGCCGAGCTCTCGACCTCGACGATCTTGGTCGAGGCCGAGGTCGTTGCGAAGACTTTTTCGTCGAGCTTGTGGAGGGCGAAGGCGACCTCCTGGTTGGAGGCCGGCAGGCGGAGGCGGACTTCGTAATCGGGCTTGTCGAGCTTGAACTTGGCGACCTCGTCGGGCTTCTTGTCCTCGGAGACGAAGGCCTTGGCCTTGAGTTCGGAGAGCGTATTCAGGAGGCTTTCGACCGGCGTCTTCTTGGCCATGACGGCGAACGGCTTGGACAGGAACCAGTCGGCGTCCTTCCGCTCGGCCTGCCAGGCGACGTCCTTGGCCTTGAGCGCGATCGTCTTGACCTTGTCCGTCTCGAACTTGAAGACGTCCTTCTGACGGAAGTCGAAAACGGTTTTGTCCAGGGAGCTCTTGATCGAGCTCGAGAGAAGGACGACCTTGGCCTGGTCCTCCCTCTTGGCGAAGAAGCTCTTGTCGAGGGGGTTCTCCATGCCGATCAGGAGCTTGACCGGGGGCTTGCCGCCCTTGATCTCGAGCGTGACCTCCATCTTGGGGATTTCGTAGGCCTTGAGGTCCTTGGGCGCTTCCTCGACCGTGCGGTCGGGCGTCAGGCTTACGAAGCTGTCGACGAAGTTCGAGACTTCGTTCTCGTCGGCGTTCGCGGCCAGGGGCTGGGTCAGGGTCCAGGTCCCTTTATCGTCTTTCTTGAAGGCGATCGTCGCGTCTTCCTTTTTAAAGGTCACGGCCTGGACGTCGTCGGCCGAGACATCGACGAGCTTTGCGGCTTTCTCCTTGGCCTCCTGCCGGGCGGCCTTGCCCTTGAACTCGAAGAAATAGACGTAGGCGAGGAGG
>Ga0315274_10004102_pt1 | contig 21505 bp, 3 predicted proteins | sample YL17G02_20_MG_FD_203700 | JGI IMG/M metagenome (GOLD analysis project Ga0315274, IMG submission 203700) | Sediment microbial communities from Yellowstone Lake, YNP, Wyoming, USA - YL17G02_20 | ecosystem: Environmental > Aquatic > Freshwater > Lake > Sediment | place: USA: Wyoming | collected...
CTGAGGGCGGATTCCGCGGTGGAGTGGGCCGAGCCGGAGTTCCTGGGCGAGGCGGCCAGACAGGTCTTCACGCCGAACGATCCGCTCTTCGACCCGAATGAATGGCATCTCAAGGACATCCACGCGCCGCAGGCCTGGGACGCGGTGACGGGCAGTGACAAGATCATCATTGCCATTATCGATGACGGGGCGGAAATCGAGCACGAGGATTTGAAGGACGCGCTGCCGTGCAACACTCGCGAGGTCCCTGGCGATGCAAAGGATAATGATCTGAATGGCTGGCAGGACGACTGCAACGGCTGGGATTTCTACGACAACGACAACAATCCCAGCCCATCCGACAAGGACGAGAACCATGGGACCCAGGTAGCTGGGGTCGCCGTGGCGACGGGCAACAACGGCAAGGGTGTGATCGGATGTGCCTTCGGGTGTCGGCTGATGCCTTTGAAGGTGATCAAGACTGGGGCGGACGAGATGCGGGCGGACATTTTCTATCCGGCCGTGGCGGAGGCGATTTACTATGCCGCCGGTCGAACTGCGGATGGCAAGGGCACATGGCGGGGGGGCGATGTGATTTCCATGTCACTGGGTTTCTCCGAGACAAACGTGACCGACTCGGCCCTGGCGTATGCCGCCCAGCGAGGGCGAGGCGGCAAGGGCTGTCCGATCTTCTGCGCCGCCGGAAACGACGCGCTGGGCTGGGTGCCGGTTGACCTGCGAGGATTCGAGAAGGGCACATACGACTTTCGATGGGAGTATATTAAGGATAACAGGGATTCGGCCGGGCAGGACACCATCTGGCTGGACGCGGTCGTCTGGCCCGATGACCGCGTGGAGCGGTTCAAGGGGGAAACGCTGCCCGCCGGCTGGACTACCGGCGGCGACGCTCGCTGGATCAGCGTGCAAGACCAGGTCGATGGCAATCACGCGCTGATTGGGAGGGACAAGGAGGACGTGCGTTCGCTGAGGGCCGGTCCGATTCGCGACCGGGGCGGCACTTTCCTGACCACCAGGAAGACGGTAACCGATGGTGACATCACGTTTTGGGTATGGCCCTCGTCGGAGGAATCTTATTCGTGTCAGGTGGGACAGTACGACTTGGTGGATTGGGACTTTGCCCAGTCGACGTGGCCGTTCAGTCCGATGGACGCGAAGCAGCGCCGGATGCAGTTCCTCTGCCTACGCGAGGAGCTTGGGTGGGATGAATATGAGCCGATGCCGGCGCGACCGCTGCGGTTTGCCGAGTTCTACGTTGCCGATGTGCCCCGGCAGCGGCTGAACGCGGTGACGATTCGCATGAAACAGGTCCCGACCGGCCGCAACGCCTACTGCGAGCCCACCTGGGACAATGCCGGATGGACCACCGTGTTTCAGGGGAAAAATGTGCCTTTGAACGTGGGGACGGCGTTCGATCTGGGTGACGGTGTGAAGGTCAACCTGGTGCGGTTCGACTTCACACAGGAGTTCATGTATGACCCTCGGTATAACCTGGCGGTGGACATCTCTGTCAGTGCGTCGGGCTCGGACTATGGCGGTCTATGTGTGCTCTGGATGGCGGATCAGACCAGAGCCATTGTGGGGCAGGATGTTGCGGGGAGCAGCAGCCAGCCTGCCGATTGGTCGGGATCGCAGGGGAATGCCGAGCTGACACAGTCCGTTCCGCTGATGTGGGTTGGCTCAGGAGACGAAGTGCGGTTCTTCGTGGACTGGCTTCTGATCCGCAAATTCTCGGGGATTCGCAAAGAGAGCCTGGAGGTCAGCTACCCTGCCAGTAACACGTACGCCATTGCGGTGGGGGCATGCACCGATTCCGCCACCCGTTCCTATTATAGTCAGTACGGTCCCAAGCTCGACTTCGTAGCGCCGAGCAATGGCGGCGAAAAAGGCATTACGACCACCGACCGTATGGGCGAGGCGGGAGATGACCCCGGCGACTATTCGTTCGCATTTGGCGGCACATCCGCCGCGACACCGCTGGCATCAGCCGTGGCGGCCCTCATGCTGTCGAAGAACTCGAATCTGACAGCCGAGGATGTCCGCACGATCTTGAGACAGACGTGCCAGAAGATCGGAGAGACGCCCTACACGGCGGGCCGGAACGACTACTACGGCTACGGCCGGATCGACGCCGAAGCCGCTGTCAAAGCGGTCAGCAAGTGATCCAGCCTGCGTCCGTCTGGTGCAATTGAGAATGGCGGCGAGCAGAATGCCGCACAGAGCACCGACTGTCAGGACAGTGGCGATGCAGCTTTTCGCTGCACGATTCACTGTTGCTCCTTGACAAGCCGCCGGAACTGATCGAGCAGGGGACGCTGGCTCGTGAGCATTTTTACCTCGGCCTGCTCGAGAGTGAACCAGCCCGCGCGGTCCACTTCAGGGAACGTCTTCAACTGGCCGGAGCGAAGAGGCCATTCCATGGAGAAGGTATTGCTCTTGACGGCGTCGGCGTCGCAGTCGCCTTCGATCACCCATGCGTGCACGATTTTGCCGCCTGCTTGCCTGATCGGTTCGAGCGGCAGAAAATCGCCGGAGATGGGGAAGCCAGTCTCCTCTTGGAACTCTCGCTTGGCGGCATCAAGGGGGGGCTCCTCGGCGGTGAATTCGCCCTTGGGAATAGCCCAAGCGCCGTCGTCCTTTCTGGACCAGAACGGCCCGCCCGGATGGATAAGGAACACCTCGACCCCGCCGGCCCGCCTTCGGTACATCAGAACCCCGGCGCTTTGTTTTGCCATGGCCAATGCCTCCCCACACGGGGCAGTTGCCGATGGAGCGTAGCAGGGCTTGTCTGCAACCGTGCATTGCGATGCAGATGCACACCTATAGACTATCCCCGCACACACTCTCACTCCGCTGCCCGAAGTCAATGATCCCACAGCACGAGATCACTGACCATGCGAAATCGTTGCATGCCTGGCCAGGAATGCCGAGGCAAATCCCAAGCGTTTATGCACGAAGAATGCAGTGGTTATTGGCGTGCTGTCTGTGAGTATTGGGTATCAGTAGCGCGGTCTGCCGCCGCGATCCGAACCTCGACCGGGGCCTCGACCTGGACCGCCGCGTCCGCCGCCCGGACGACTACCGGGTCTGCCGCCGCCGCGATGGGGACCGCCTTGGGAGCGTGGAGGCCTTCCCCCCCCGCCGCCACCGGGAGCTGTCCGTGAGCGGCCCAGCTCGACCGTCAATGCGCTGCCCTTAAGTTCCTTGCCATTCATCTCTTGTATGGCGGCCTTGGCCTGCTCCTCATTGGGCATCTCGACGAAACCAAAGCCTCTGGATTCGCCGGTAGCTCCATCCCTTACGATTCTGACTGTCGCGACTTCACCAAAGGCGCCAAACGCCTGTCGCACATCATCCTCGCTGGTGTCAGTGGAGAGGTTCCCAACATAGATGTTCATCTCGCATTCCCCTTGCAAAGATCCGAGATTTCAGGGGGGCATTCCAGTTCACACCGGATCTCTTCGGTCGGTGTCATAAGAAGACAGTTCTCATGCAAATGCCCATCAATGCCCCCATGTATACCAGAAGTGGGCGGGCAAGTGAACAAATATCTAAAATATTCCTGATTTTTTGACCGTTACGTGGGGTCCGCGGAGATAGAAGGGCGTCAGCATCAGGGCGTCGGCCAACAGGCCGGCCCGGGCCCTCTGATAGCCGAGGCGATGCACGTTGGACGCCCGGGGACTCCAGCACTTCTCATCAAGAACGCATACACCAGGGGCAATGAACTCATCGCGGTGGTACAGCAGGCCGTCTCCGAGCACGCCGAGAGGCGCCTCCACACCGAACCTGTTGATCAGCTCGTTGGGGGCGATCAGGCAATCGGGGAGGATCTTTCGCCAGATGCAGTCCTGGGGTGCGGGTATTACATAACCTGTTTCGGCGGCAGGGGCCGTCAGATCCGTCCTTTCTGTCTGCCTGACCCGCTCATACACGGCAGCATAGAATTCACCCCGCTTGGCGTCGAGCACGGCCGCAACGCGATTGAGGAGAAGGCTTTCGGAATCCTGTAACGATATGGCTGATGATGCGTCCCCTATGTTGGCGGCAATGACGTCGAGCGAATTCACCGTCACGATGCGCGTCGCATTGGCCAGATGCATGGCTTTGGCCATCGTTACCGCAATTCGCAGCCCCGTGAAGCTGCCTGGACCGATGGCGACATACACCTGGGCGATATCGGACGGTATGAACTGAAAGCGGTTGAGGAGTTGACCGATGGCAGGGAAGACCTCGGCACTATGTTGCAGCGGGGCGGAAAACATGCTTTCCGCCAGTAGTACCGGTCCCCGGGCAAGGGCAATGGAGCCGACCCGGCTTGAGGTCTCGATGGCTAAGGCAAGCGGTTCTTCCATGAGTGCGTTTCCCCATATCCCTGTTCCATGCCCCCTTCTCCACGGTGCCCATAATGCGTACTTTTACATTGGCCCAAATTCACCTTGAGCGGGAGGCGACTCTGCCTTCTATGGCAGAGAAGTTGGATTTTATCGGCCAAACGGGCTGCCGTGCAATTTTTCTCTTGCAAAAAATTCGCTATTTTAATAGATTACAGCTATGACTGGGGCCTACGACCTTCGCTTGGAGGTAACAGATACATAGCGGTTGTGGAAGGTTTCTCCATAAAAGGGTGATGATTTTATTGGCAGGAGGTTAGGTTTTGGACAGGCCAAGATTGTTCGCGAAATCTCTGCGGAGAGGGTCCGCATCCACCATCCTGGCATCGGTCTTTCTTGTCGCGACAGCCTTTGTCCAGGCGGCCCCATCCCAGAGCAGTGATGACGCGCTGGTTCGTGACGTAGTTCAGCGCTACATGCGGGTGGGAACGGACCAGTACGACCGCGGCTACTACGCCGAGGCACAGAAAACGTTCCAGATGGCTGCGAAATTCGCGGACCGTTTGGACCCAGTTGAGCAGCGCAGACTTCAGTCACTGCTGGAGAAGACCAGCCAGGCGGTGGTGGAGCGGCAGAAGGCGCTGGATGCCAAACAGGCTGGGCGGGAGTTGCTCGACAAGGGGGATGCCTCTGGTGCGCGCGCTCGCCTGGAGAGCATCCGGACGAGCACGTTCCTGAACGACCAGGAGCGGCTTGAAGTGGCGCAGATGCTGCGCGCCGCGGGTCAGTCGAGAGCCGTTGGCGCAGATAACAACGCCACCGCCTCGGACGTGACGTCCGCAGTCGGCGGCGTGGACATGCAGAAGCCGGCCGAAGCATCGGGCGATGCAACGACGCAGGAAGTGGACCGCCTCAGTGACCTCTACTACCGCAGCATGCTCGCATACCATTCCGGCGACTTCAAGACCGCCAAAGAGGGTTTCACACAGGTGCTCAAAAGCAAGGCGCTGCCAGTGCCCCTGGCAGCAACAATCCGGAGGTATCTGGCTGAGATCGAAGCGGCCGAAGCCACCGGTACGGCCCCAGAAGCAGCGGTGGCCAAGGGGACAGCGGCAACTCCGTCGCCGGGAGCCATCATGTCAGTGACGCCTACAGCGATGCCGTACCGTGCTCCCAACGAGCCAGCGGCCGCTGCATCCCCGAGTGAAGTCGAGCGCATCCAGGCGTTGTACAATCGCAGCGTGGAGCTGTATTCCGCCGGTGACTTGGAGAACGCGCGTCGGGGATTTGTCGAAGTGGACCGCAGTGGGCTGTCTACGGCTGCGAAAGGCAGGCGTCCGGAGGACTACATCGCGACCATAGATCAGTTGCAGGCTGCTTCTGCAGTCCCGACGACCCCCGTGCAGTCCGTTTCACTGTCGGTGGCTGGGCCGGGGGACCCGAACGCATCCAACGCCGGCGGGTTCGTCGGAGAGATCAACCGGCGCAGGAGCATCATTCGCAGTCATACCGAGGCCGTCGTCAACAATGCGGTCAATCAAGTCCAGAAGTACCTCGCGCAGGGCGAGTTCGACCAGGCCCGAGAGGTCGTTTTCAGCGCCCAGCGTATCGTGAATCAGTATCAGATCCACCTTGGCGACGAGTTGTACAGGCAGTACACGCGACAGTTGGACGATGCCAGCAAAAGCATCGCCGACGCCCAGGCGATCCGGGACAAGCAACTGGCGGAGCAGAAGCGCCAGGAGGCCATTGAAGCACAGCGGGACCTGCGCCAGCAGGCGGAAGTCGACCGCAAGCAGAGAATCGACGAGCTGATGGAGCGAGCCAAGGCTTATCAGCAGCAGCAGCGCTACGAGGCGGCCCTCGGCCAGCTTGAGGCGATTGTGGCCATCGATCCGCTCCACAACGACGCGCTGCGGATGAAACAGACGGTGGAAGACACAATCTATCTGCGCAAGCAACTCGATATGCAGCGGCTGAGCGCCAGAGAGAGGGCGGACATCCTGTTGGAAACCCAGGAAGCCGCAGTTCCGTACTCCGCTGAGATGACATACCCGAAGAACTGGCGTGAGATTATGGAGAAACCGACCCGCAAGCCGGAGGAGCCCATCCAACTGGATCCGGCGAACATGGTCGTTTATGACCAGCTCGAGAGGGTTGTCGATCTGAAACAACTTACGCCGGAAATGCCGTTAAGCGAGGCAATCGAGATCATCAAGAATAAGGCGGAACCGCCCTTGAATATCGTTGTCCTGTGGCGCGACCTGTTGGAGAACGCCGAGATCGGGCCGAGTACGCCGATCAATATGGACGGCCTGCCGAACGCCAAGCTCGGCACCGCGTTGGAGAACCTGCTCAATGCAATGTCCAATCCACAGGTTGATATCCGGCTCGATTATATGGTGAATAAGGGCGTGATCACGGTTGGCACCGACCTGTCGTTGCCCGCCAAGAAGATGGAAACCCGTGTCTATGACATCACCGATTTGGTTGGCGAGCCCGCCAACTACGCCCAGATCGGAAGCATGATGGGAATGATGGGGATGATGGGCGGCGGAATGATGGGCGGCATGGGGGGCGGCATGGGCGGCGGCATGGGCGGCTATGGCGGTGGCATGGGCGGCATGGGTGGCATGAGCGGCATGGGCGGCATGGGCGGCTATGGGGGAGGTATGGGAGGTATGGGAGGTATGGGAGGTATGGGAGGCATGAGCGGCATGGGCGGCTATGGCGGTGGCATGGGAGGCATGGGAGGCATGAGCGGCATGGGCGGCTATGGCGGTGGCATGGGAGGCATGGGCGGCATGGGCGGCTATGGCGGTGGCATGGGTGGCGGTGGCATGGGCGGCATGGGCGGCTATGGCGGCGGCATGGGTGGCATGGGCGGGGGAATGATGGGTGGCATGGGAGGCATGGGAGGTGGCATGGGCATGACCGGCTACATGAGCGGTGTCATGGCCCAGAGTCTCAGATATCTTGTTCAGCAGACGATCGAGCCGGATACTTGGTTCGAGCTCAGCGACACGGGTGAGGGAACCATCACGCCGTACCCGGATCAGCAGCCAAAGAAGCTGGCCATCTATCAGACGCCTGAGGTGCACCAGCAGATACGCGATATGCTCGATCAGCTTCGCAAATCCCTTGGCAACCAAGTCTCCATCGAGGCGAGGTTCCTCGCCGTCACGGAGAATTTCCTGGAGGACCTTGGGCTTGATCTGGATTTCTCGTACGACTTTGGTGGCGACTGGGGTGTCGTGACGGTTGACCAGGGTTCGTTCCTGAATGCTCGCCCGGCGGCGACGAGTGTGTCGGGCAGCCTTGGCGGTCTGAGCACCACACCGGCAATGGGAGTGCAGGCCGGTTATGGCTCGGTTCTGGACAATCTCCAAGCGAGCCTGCTGCTTCGGGCGACGCAGGCGCGGAATGACTCGAAGACGCTGTCGGCGCCGAAGGTCACGGTCCTCAGCGGCGAATCCGCATTCTTCCAACTCCAGGATACGATTACGTTCGCCGTGCCGCCGAACGTCACGCAGGGAACGACGGGCACGCTGAGCGGTGGTCTGACAACGCAGGGCATATATCCCTCTCAGAGCGTCCAGGGCATGCCGATAGGAAGCAACTTGACGATCACGCCGACGATCACGAAGGACAGAAAGCACGTGTTGCTGAACATCATCACGACCCAGACGGACCTATTGCGCTTCAAGCAGCACACCGTCTCGGCGGTCCTGCCTGGGACGAGCGGCACGACGGCCGGGACGGGGACGGCGGGTCAGGTCGTGACGTTCCCGATAGAGGTTCCCGAGACCGAGACGGCCAACGTGATGACTCGCGTGAGTGTGCCGGACCGTGGGACGCTGCTCTTGGGTGGTCACAAGATCAGCTCGGCGATGGATAGGGAGTCGGGAGTGCCGGTGCTCAGCAAGATCCCGATCCTCAACTTATTCTTCTCGAATCGCAGTTCAATCCGCGATCAAAAGGTCCTGCTGATCCTGGTCAAGCCGACGATCATTCTGCAGGAAGAGATGGATCAGGAGGCGATCGCGGCGATGGAAGAAAGGCCGGAAGCTGGGAACGGACTGTAACGCGGATGGGTTTCCATTTGGCAGACAGAGATAATCTGCACGTGAGGGTTCCGTAGTACAGACGCTGTACATATTTAGGCACATTGAACGGAAGTAGAGATATGAAACAGCAAAATCAGGGGCGGTCCGGCACCTGGCGGCTACTGGCGTGCTCGGTGTTGGTTCTTTGCGCCCAGGCGGCCTTGGCAGCGGATGACCTTTCCTTTTCCTTGTCGAATGCCATCGGTTACAGCGGTGCTGTTTCAGATGGGCAGAGCGGATTGCTGGTTCGTTTTGCCGAGAGGAGCAGCTCGCCCGCAGCCGGTCCGGACCTGCCTGGCCCTCAGACTGCGCGAGCGGCGCGAGAGATGCTCGCCGGCCGGATCGTGGCGGGGGCGTCTGTGCAGTGTCTGTATGATGACATCGTGCCCGGGCTGACCTTGATCAAGCTTCCCGGCTGCATCTCGGTGGCGGACGCGGTGGTTCAGTTTGCCGCCAGCGACAGCGTCTTGTACGCAGAGCCGAATTACAGGTATCAGCTCCAGCGCGTACCCAACGATCCCAACTTCAAGCTCCAGTGGGACCTGAACAACACGGGACAGGACGGCGGCCTGGTGGATGCGGATATCGACATGCCCGAGGCATGGGACATCCAGACCGGCAAGAAGAACATCATCGTGGCGATCCTCGACACGGGGGTGGACACGAGCCATCCGGAGATCGCGTTCAGCCTTTGGATGAACAACAAGGAGCTGATGGGCAAGCCGGACGTCGATGACGACGGCAACGGCCGTGTCGATGATTTCTATGGGTATGATTTCCTCAACGACAGCGCGGACCCCCAGGATGACGTGTACCACGGCACGTACGTGGCCGGTATCATCGGTGCGTTCACGAACAACATGATGGGTATTGCCGGCACGTGCTGGCAGGTCAGCCTGATGCCGCTGAAGGTCGGGGACGCCGAGGGCGTGAAGCTCGACGCGGCCGTCGCGGCCATTCAGTACGCCGTTGCCTCCGGGGCGACGATCATCAACGCGTCCTGGGGCTCGGCGGAGTACAGCGAGAGTCTGAAGAACGCGATCGCGGAGGCCGGCAAGAAAGGCATCATCGTCGTGGCAGCCGCCGGCAACGGGTCGCGCAACATCGATAGTTCCCCCGTGTATCCGGCCAGCTATGGCCTGTACAACATCATCTCGGTCCTGGCCACGAACAACAGGGACCAGCTCGCTTCGACCTCGAACTACGGGCGCGGCTCGGTCGATCTGGGCGAGCCGGGCGAGGGCGTCTTGAGCACGATGCCGATGGAGGCGACGGCCGCGATGACGGAGGCCGGCCTGGCGCCAAAGTATGCGGCGCTTACCGGTACCTCCGTGGCGGCGCCGCACGTCTCGGCGGCCTGCGCGCTGCTGTGGTCGCAGTTCCCCAACCTGTCGTACTACCACGTCAAGCATGTCCTGATGCAGACGGTGGACCCGGTCCTGCCGGGCCTGTGCGCGTCGCAGGGGCGGCTCAACGTGGCCAAGGCCCTCAAGGGCGTGCCCCAGGGACGCGGCGGCCGCGTGATCATTGCGCGGGATCCATCCACCGTGTACGCCTTCATTCAGGAGGCGATCAACGACGCCAACGATGGAGACGAGATCATTGCCGAGGGCCAGCCCGGCAGCAACACCATTTACCAGGAACACATCGATTTCAAGGGCAAGGCCATCACGCTGCGCAGCGGCAACCCGCTCAAGCCGACCGATCCGAACATCTACCCCGAGACAACGTTCATTGTCGGCCTGATCGGGGAAGGCTCCGTGGTGGCCTTTGCCGGCGGCGAGGGGCGCAGCAGCATCCTGAAAGGCTTCACGATCGGCTGGGGCGTGGCCGTCAACGGCGCCGGTATTCGCATCGAGGATGCCTCTCCGACCATCACCCACTGCATCATCAGCAACAACCAGGCGAGCGACTATGGGGCCGGTATCGACTGCTTCGGCGGCTCGCCGGAAATCACCAATTGCGTCATCAGCGACAATGTGGCCTTCGGCGAGTTCGCGATCGGCGGCGGCCTGAACTTCGAGGACAGCCTCGCAAGCGTCAGCGATTGCATCATTCGGAATAATACATCCATGAACGTGGGCGGCGGCATTGGCTGCTTCGAAGCCTCTCCGTCGTTTGTCAACTGCTTCATCACCGACAATGCGGCGGTTGACGGCAGCGGTCAGTTTGACCTCGTTGCCTCCTCGCCGGCGATCACGAACTGCACGATCGTCGTGGGCAAGAACGGTGCGGCCCGGGACGGCGGCATCTGGGCCTTCGCCGGGTCCGAGCCGACAATCACGAACTGCATCATCTGGGGCAACGGCGATGACCTCGTCGGCGCCTCCGTGACATATTCCTGCATCGAGGATATCGATGACCTTGGCGACGGCAACATTCACGCCGACCCACAGTTTGTCCAAGGCCCTCGCGGCGTGTACTACCTCAGCCAGGTGGAGGCCGGCCAGTTGACCGGCAGCGCGTGCGTTGACGCGGGCAACCCGGATACCGACGGCCCCGTGGCGGAGCGTCTGCGCAGCCTGACGACGAGGACAGACGGTGTCACGGACACCGGCGCGATCGACATGGGCGCCCACTACGGGGCGGCGCCGGCGCAGTATTTCCCCTTGACCGTGACGGTGGTCAACGCCGCCGACGCGACGGTGGACGCGAATGAAGCGGGCGGCTCCGTCGATCCAAACAGCGGTTCCTTCCGGCAGTACGAGGTGGTGCGACTGACCGCCCGTGTCAAGGACGGCTACCGGATCAAGCGCTGGGTCGGAACCGGCAATGACTCCACGAAGGACGCGACCATCCTGATCACGATGACCGGTCCGGTGAACATCAAGATCGAATTCGAGAAAATCCCGGTGTACCAGTTGACGACGAAGGTGGCGGGCGGTCGCTCGGCCGGATCGCTGGAGCCGGACTATCATCGCACGGCCGGACTCTATCCGGACGGTGCGGTGGTGAGTCTGGTGGCCAAGCCCGAGGGTACGTACATCGTTGACAGGTGGGAAGGAACCGACAACGATAAGTCGTGGTCCAACAACAATACGGTCACTATGACCGGCGACAAAGTGGTGACGGTCAGTTTCCGCCAGGCGAGGAGCCTGACGGTTCCCGGGCAGTACAAGACCATTGCGGATGCCATTAAAGCGGCCGCTCCTCACGGCGACAAGATCATCGTCTCGGCCGCGACGTATCACACCCATTCGCTCGATTTCGGTGGCAAGTCGATCGTGCTGTCCAGCGAGGACCCGACCAACACATCCTATGTGGCCAAAACGATCATCGACTGCGACCGGTTGGGCCGGGCATTCATCTTCAAGACCGGTGAAGGTCCAGACTCCGTAGTGCAAGGCTTCACCATCCGAAACGGTTCTGCCGTGGCTAATCCTCAGACGCCCACAAATAGCGGCGGGCAGGGCGCCGATGGCGAAGACGCGTACGGTGGCGCGATTGCCTGCTTCAATGGAAGCAGTCCGACGCTGGCGAACCTGGTTATCCGGGACTGCGTTGCTCGCGGCCGCGATGGCGAGAATGCCACGGCCGTCCAGGCCCCGTCGCCGGCTCCCCCGGCTCCCCCGGACGCTCCCGACCCACCGGATCCTCTGGACGCTCCCCCGGCGGCAGACCCGAACGATCCGAACCTTCCTCAGCCCGTGGATCCGAATGCACCGATCCCCGGCGTCAACGGGGAGCCCGGCCAGGACGGTCTGGCGGGTGCCAACGGTGCTGATGGGGCGGCAGGTGCAGCCGGCTACAAGGGAGGGCGAGGCGGCCACGGTTATGGCGGTGCCCTGTACTTTGACGCCAACAGCACACCACTCATTCTCCATTGCACAATCATCGACTGCCGTGCTGAAGGCGGCAACGGCGGTCTCGGCGGCCAAGGCCAGGATGGCCAGGCCGGTCAGGCCGGCCAGAACGGCCAGACCGGGCAGGGTGGTCAACCTGGAGGTGAAGGCGCCAATGACGGGCCCGGTGGCACCGGCGGCAATGGCGGCAACGGCGGAGCCGGCGGCAACGGTGGCAAGGGCGGCGATGGCGGCCGAGGCGGCGACGGCGGCAACGGCGGCGAAGCCCTCGGCGGCGCGCTCTACTTTGGTCCCGATTGCCGTCCTGTCATCAGGGACTGCACGATTACAGGCAGTTCGATTCGCCAAGGCTTTGGCAATTACGCGGGGGCCGGTGGCAACGGCGGTGCAGCCGGCAACGGCGGCACCGGCGGTGAGGCCGGCGAACCGGGCGACGGCGGCGGTGATGCCGATGCCGGCCAGGCGGGTCAAGCGGGCGCCAATGGTGTCGGTGGAGCCGGCGGAGCTGGTGGCGCCGGCGCCAACATGGGCAAGAACGGCACACGATCCGGGGGTGGCGCCATCTTCTTCGGCGACAACTGCCGGATCGAGATCTCCGATACCGCGATCAGCGGCAGTATTGCGCGGATCAATGAGCGTGGGACGCCGTATGTACGATCTTATGCCGGTGGCAACGGCGGCGCTGGCGGTGCGGGTGGAAGCGACGGCGGTGCCGGTGGCGCGGGCGGCAACGGTGGCGACGGCGGCCCGGCGGGTCAGCCTGGTGCTGGCGGTGCCGGCGGCGCGAATGGCGGGGCCGGTGCGGCGGGCAGCGGCGGAACCGGGACTACCAGCATTACCACCAATTTTGGCGGTGCTATCGCGTACAGCCCGGGTTGCGAAGCCAAGCTGAGCAACTGCACGCTGAACCAAAACGCGGTGCAGGTGGACCGGGGCGGCGCTGAGTTCTACTCGGAAGGCTGCACGACCGAGCTCATCGGATGCAACATCAGGGACAACACGGCGGGCGCAAGCGGCGGCGGCCAAGCCTTCGATCCGTCCTGCTCCGCCAAGGTGGAGGGGTGCGTCTATTGGGGCAACACTGCCGCGTTCGACATCGACAGTACCGCGGCCAACGCCACTACTGGCCTGGGCGACGGCGGCGGTCTGTACGCCTGGTATGGCTGCCAGATCGACGTGAACGCGACCTCGTTTACGAGCAACCGGGCCATCGGCGCCCTCAGCGCCGGCGGCGGTCTCTACGGCGGCGGCACCATGGATGATGTCCTGGGCGACTGGTACAACGGCAGCACGGTGAACGTGCACAACAGCTCGTTCGTGAGCAATACCGCGCCGTTCGGCGGCGGTCTGTACTGGTACGGGCAGGGCGCCACGGTGGATGTCTTCAATACGGTGATTCAGAACAACGCGGCCCAGCACGGCGGTGGTATGTTCTGGAGCGATGGTATGCCCACGATCCGCCAGTGCGGCATCCGGGGCAACATGGCCACCGGATCGCCCTACACGGACTATGTGGCTGCTCCTACGCCGGATGTGAATAACCCAAGCACGTGGCCTCCGCAGAACACCTGGCCCGATCCCAATGATGTGAACTCCATACTTGATCCTTCCTTTACGCCTCCCGCGGTGTTGCGGACTTTCGACTCCGATCTCGGCGCCGGCGGCGGTCTGTTTGCCTTCTCCTCGGGGGCCCTGATCGAGAACTGCATCATCGGCGAGAACACGGTGCTGGGCACCGGCGGCGGCGTCTACTTCAGCGGCGACCCGTACTCGCCGATCCTGAAGAACTGCCTGATCAAGAGCAACACCGCCACGGTCGGCGGCGGTGGCGTCACCTCGTACTGGTTTGCCAATCCCACGATCTCCAACTGCACGATCGTCGAAAACAAGGCGACCGACTCGAACAATTCGAGCGCCGGCGAGGGCGGTGGTCTGCTCTGCTCGTTCAAGAGCCAGACCATGGTCGTGGACAGCATCGTCTGGAACAATGACGCCAGAGTGGGCAAGCAGATCTCGTTGGGCAGCTCGAGCAGTCCGCTCCATCTGCAATGGCCGGGGACGCTGACCGTGAAATACAGCGACATCCAGGGCGGCCGCAGCGGGATTCACGTCGAGCAGGGGCGCACGTTGAACTGGCTCCAGGGCAACATCGGGGCCGACCCGCTCTTCACGGGCTCCTACTACCTCAGCCAGGTGGCCGCAGGCCAGGCGCAAACCAGCCCGGCGGTGGACACCGGCAGCGCGTCAGCGGCCAGCCTCGGCATGGATCAGCACACCACCCGGACCGACAAGGTCGGCGACACCGGCACCGTGGATATGGGAGTCCACTATGTGGGCGAGGGCCGCTATCAGTTGGTGGTCCAGGTGATCGGCGGACACGGCTCCGTCGAGCCGATCGGCGGCAAGTACCATGAGTTTCAGATCGTCACTCTGGTCGCGCATCCCGAGGAGGGCTACCGCGTCAAGCAGTGGGTCGGCACGGTCAACGACCCGTCGTGGAACAAGAACACGAATACCGTGACGATGGACGCAAGCTCCAAGTTCGTCACCGTCGAGTTTGAAAAGAACGTGACTCGCAACATCATCGTGCCGGACGAGTTCCCCACGCTGGACCAGGCCGTCGCGGCGGCCAGCCCGGGCGACACCAACATCATTCTCAAGGAGCAGGTCCACTCGATTAGCACGGCCGAAGGTGTCGACCTCCAGGGCAAGAGCATCCGGATCATGTCTACCGATCCGAACAATCCGAGCATTGTTGCTGCGACGATCATCGATTGCGGTGGCTCCCGCTTTATGCGCAAACGCGCGTTCCACTTCCAGAGCGGGGAAACCTCCGAGTGCCTCATCACCGGCGTGACCATTCGCAACGCCTACTGGATCGGCGCCGTCGGCATCTCCGGGGGCATTCCTGCGGCTCCGGTGAATCCGGACCCCGCTGTGACAGACTCGCCCATGCGGGCGGCCTCGGGCACAAGCGCCAGCGGCACGGGCTACGGTGGAGCGATTCTCTGCGAGAACGCCAGCTCGCCGACCTTCCGCAACTGCGTGATCGAGAACTCCGTGGTGGTCGCCGCCCAGGGCGGAAACGGCATCGCCGGCCCGATGATCCCCCAGGGTTCGACCGTGCACGGCTGGTGGGGCGGCATCGCAGGCGATGGAACAGGCAGCAGCTACGGCGGTGCCGTGGCATGCTTAGGTGGCAGCAAGCCGACGTTCATCAACTGCGCGTTCCGCAATTGCGCGGCCCGCGGCGGCATGGGCGGCGACGGCGGAAATGGAAGCAACCCGAACGACGGCAGCGGTTACGAGAGCTGGGGCGGCGATGCCGGCAGCGCCATCGGGGATGGCCACGGCGGTGCGATCTACTGCGAGAACGGCAGTGACGCGTTGTTCCAACAGTGCATTTTCGCCAACAACGTGGCCACTACGGGCGTTGTTGGCGCGCCGGGCGCCCGTGGCCCCGGCACCACCTTGCCTGACACCACGTATCCGAGTCCGGCTGGCCCCGGCGCCAACGGCGCCATCGTGCCGTCCGGGACCATCGTCGGCGGTGCGGTGCACCAGAACAACGCCAGTCCGAGATTCGTCGATTGCCAGTTCGTGGGCAACCTCGCCTACCAGGGATACTCGATCTATACCGGCGTCACCCTGGCCGGCATCGTGCTGGAGGAAACACGAGTCTATATGCCGGGCGGCGGCATCTACGCCGGCACCGGCTGCACAGTGGCGCTGGATCGCTGCGAATTCTCCCGCAACATCAGCAGTGCCGTCTATGCGGAGGGCAGTTGCGTCCTGGACTTCAACGACTGCCTGTTCAGCAGAAATGAAGCCAATGGCACGTCTGCCGGCATAGGCATCATCTATGGACAGACTTTCGTGCTCAACTACTCCGGCGGCGCGCTCTTTGCCGGGCCGTATTGCCCGGAGATCAAGGTAAGGGATTGCCAGTTCTACAGCAACACGGCTACGGTGGACGGCGGGGCCATGCGTCTGATGAGTGACGCCAACATCACGGACTGCTCCTTCTCCGGCAACAAGGCCGGCGACAACGGCGGCGCCATCGACGCCTACCTCGATACGGGCGACCCGCAGAACCGCGTGATTCTGCAGTTGGACCTGAAGTCCTGCAGCTTCGGCGGCAACACGGCCCTGACGGGATTCTATGGCCAGGGCGGCGCCATCCACTTTGTGGACTGCAACGCCGTGTTCACCGACTGCTACTTCTTCGGCAACCGGGCCAAGAACGGCGGCGGTTTGTACCTGACGGCCGGCAACCTCAGGCTCGAGGGCGGCATCGTCAACAACAATGAGTCCATTGGCGGCAGCGGCATCAACACGCTGGCGGCGGCCACGGCCATCGACCCGATCCTGCTCATCTTCTCCGGCCTTGCCGATTCCGGCGTGGTTCAGGCCTTCGAGAAAGGCGCCGGCGTGGACATGGGCGGCGGCCTGGTCTGTTCGGCGACGAGCGCCCTGATTGAGAATGTCACGTTCCAGAACAACATGGCCGGCGGCGTCAAGGGCGCCGGCGGCGCGATCAATTTCTACGGGGGTTACGTCGAGCATAGGGTGAAGAACTGTCTGTTTACGGGCAACACGGCCAACAGCAGGGGTGGCGCCATCTGGGCGGGCCTGTTCGCGACGCCTGCGATCAAGAACAGCACGTTTGCCGAGAACAACGCCAAGCAGTTCGGCGGGGCGCTGTATTGCGACTGGGATTCCGATGCAACCGTGACTGACTGTATCTTCCAGGCGAACGCCAAGATGGCGATCGTCGAGGCGAACTTCGGCAATTCCATCGTGACGCACAGCCTGTTCTTCGACAACCTCACCGGCGATTACGGCGTATACAACGAGGAGACCACGAGGATTCAGACCCTGGCGGGCGCCGATCTGGATGTGACGAACATCAGTGCGGACCCGCAGTTCGTGGACGGTCCTCTGGGAACGGTCTATCTGAGCCAGACGGAGGCAGGCCAACCGAGCACCAGTCCGGCCGTCGATGCGGGCAGCACGTTTGCTGAGGATGGCGGCCTGTCCGGGCGGACGACGCGCACGGATGGTTCCGGCGACACCGGCGTCGTGGACATCGGGTACCATTTCCTCGACCATACAACCATGCAGAGGTACACGCTGACGGCCGAAGTGATCGGCGGTCATGGCACGCTTTCGCCGACGAGCGGCCAGTTCTATGCCGGCACACCGGTGCCGTTGACGGCCAGTCCTCAGTCCGGGTGGCGCGTGGCCCAGTGGGCGGGGACCAGTGATGATGCGTCCCGGAGCGTCAACAACCTCGTCGTGATGGGACCCGATCGTCATGTTACGGTCCAGTTCGATCAGCCTCGAACGTTCGTCGTCGGCAGCGACCCGAACTCCACGACCATCCAGCACGCGATCGATGCGTCGGTGGATGGAGACGTGGTCATCATCCCGGCGGGCAGCTACATCCCGGCGTTCCCGTTCCCGGAAATCCTCATTGACGGCAAGAACATCACCCTCATGGGCGGCAATCCGGACGATCCGAACGTCGTCGCCAGCACAGTCCTACACACCTACCAATTCTACATCTACAATGTCGGTCCCGAGACTGTGATTGACGGCATCACGATCAGCGATGGGAATTGGTTTGGTGGCGACGGGGTGAATCCGGACGGACCGCACGATGGCGGGGACGGCTTTAGCATTGTTGGCGGCGGCATGTACATGTCCAACGCGTCGCCTACCATTCGCAACTGCAATTTCACCGATCTGCACCTGACTGGCGGCGACGGCGCCGCCGGAGACGGCGGCACCGATACGCATACCATGGGCTATGACGGCGGCTGGGGCGGCGCTGCGTACGGCGGCGCGGTCTACATCGGTTATCTCAGCAATCCGCTCTTTGAGAACTGCACGTTCCGCAACTGCTCGGCTCGCGGCGGCAACGGCGGCAATGGCGGTGGCGGCATCCGCGGCAACAACGGTGGCCGAGGCGGAAACTGGGTGTGGCCTGAGTACTTCGAACAGATGTTTGTCCTCATGGGCTGGGACGGCTGGGAGTTTGGGCCGTACGTGGATTACTGGAAGTACAGCGGCTACGGTGGCGCCGTCTGCTGCTCCTACTATGCTTCGCCCAAGTTCGTGGATTGCACCTTCGAGGACAACCATACATATGGCGCCGTTTCGGGCATCGGCGGAAACCCGGTTCCACCGCCGAACCGCAACCTCAATGTCGAGAACTTCGGCGGCGCGGTCTACATCGGCGCGGGCAGCAATCCGGAATTCACCGGCTGCGTGTTCCGCAGCAACTCGGCGGATATGAGTGTAGTCGCTCGGCCGGACGATGTCTATGTCAGCTACGGCGGCTCCATCGCGTGCGAGGACGGCTGCCAGGTGAAGCTCACCCGCTGCACGATTGAGGAGAGCAGTGCGGCCATCGGTGGAGGCCTGTGGTGGTCCAATGCGTGGGCCACCATTGTCGACTGCAATTTTGCGAACAACATGGCCTACCACGGTGGCGGCTTGTACTCCGTGGATTCCACCGGCACGATCACCAACACGATCGTGACGAGGAACCGGGCGTTCACCGGTGTGATTGATCCGAACCAGGTGCTCGACCCGAACTTCAGCGATATCCTCAGTTGGGGCGGCGGCTACGCCTGCATCAACTCCCCGGTGCAAATCCTCGACAGCATCTTCCTGGAGAACCGGTCGGTCTCCTCGGGCGGCGGCATCTACTTTGGCGGTAACGACATGACCAGCCCCGGCTCGCCCAGACTGCACAACTCGCTGGTGAAGGGCAACAGTGCCGGCCGCGACGGCGGTGGCATCCTTGTGACCCTGCACGCCGAGCCGATCATCTCCAACTGCACGGTCGTCGGCAACATCGTGACCGGCTCCTACGGTATCGCCTACGGCGGCGGCCTGGCCGGCGCGTACGACAGCAATACGGTCGTCATTGACTCGATCTTCTGGGGCAACAGCAGCAACTATCTTGGCTCCGAGATCGCAGCCACGGGCGGCTACCAGTACGGGCCCAGACCGGCGACCATCCACGTCAACTTCAGCGACATCCGGCCCGACTTCGATCCGAACAAGGGAGACCGCAAGCCCCTCGACCTGGTCTTCCTCATCGATTCGACGAGCAGCATGTTCGACGACATCGACGCGGTGAAGGCCTCTGCGACGGAAATCATGGCCAAGATCGCCGCGACAGTGCCGGACTACCGCGTCGCGGTCGTGGACTACCGGGACTTCAACGAGACGCCGTACGGAGACACGGGGGACTATCCGTTCCTCGTCAGGACACCTTTCACGTCCAATGCCAACCAAGTGGTCCAGGCGGTCAACGCCATCCAGGTTGCCGGAGGCGGCGATTTCCCCGAGGCGGTGTACTATGCCCTGATGCGAACCATGGAAGGCGTGGACCTGGTGGGCAACGATCGGCAAAGCTGGCGCCCGGGCGAGGTGGACCGCGTAATCTTGTTGATGTCGGATGCGCAGCCTCACGATCCCGAGCCGTACACGGACTTCACGATGCTCGACGTCGTGGAGATGGCGTCGCAGATGCCGGACAAGCGTATTTTCCCCGTGCAGGTAGGTAACGAGCCTGTAACCGGCGCCTATTTCCGGAACCTGGCGGGCGGTACGGCCGGGCCCATGCTGCAGGTCACCGATGCCAACGGTGTCGTCGCTGCTATCATGAATGGCATCAACTTGATCGCCGGCGGCGCGCCTTCCATCCACGTCGATCCCGGCGCGCAGATTCCGGGCTGGGACCCCGCGACCCGAACGTGGGATCCCGTCACCGGGAACATCGACCAGGATCCGCTGTTTATCGCGGGCTACTACCTCAGCCAGACGGCCTCGGGACAGCCCGAGCAAAGCCCGGCGGTGGACGCCGGCAGCGGCGACGTGAGCTCGCCGAGGATCCATCTCAACACGCGGACGACACGGACCGATGGCGAAACCGATGTTGACGTCGTGGATATGGGCTACCATTACGCTCAGGGCCTGATCCAGTACCGCATGACCGCCTCCGTCCGGCCCGATCCCAATACGGGCGAAGCCCACGGTATCGTGGATCCGGCGACGGCCACCGTCTATCCGGGCTTCGGCAATGACACGGTTACCCTGACGGCCACGCCGGACAAGGGTTATAAGGTCAAGAGATGGATTGGCACGGATAGTGACGCGTCCACGAACTGGAAGAACAAGGTGACGGTCAGGAGAGATACGGAGGTCTTCGTCGAGTTCGAGCCGGCCTCACTGTACAACTATACGGTGACTGTGATTGACAGGGGCGATGGACCGCACGGAACGGTCGAGCTGGCCAGTGGTCAGGCCTACGATGGGGAGACAGTTCCGCTGACGGCCATCCCCGATCCGAATTACGAGGTGCGCCAGTGGATCGGTACGGACGATCCCAACTCGCGCCTACCCAACAACACCGTGACGATCAGGGGTGCAGATGCGCGCGTCTTCGTTCAATTCGGGCCGGTCGGTCAGAACATTATCAACCTCTACGACCCGCGTGGCTTCCTGGTCCCGGGCAGTCCGTTCGTGACCATCCAGGCGGCGATCGACGCGTCCGGGCCGAACAATCTGATCGTCCTGTCCGACGGCGCCTATACCGGTCCGGGCAACTATAACGTCAACATGCGGGCCGGTCTCGATCCAAACCGGGTCCGCTGGCTGACGATCCGCAGCGAGAATGGGCCGAACGATTGCATCATCGACTGCCAGTACCTCGGCCGCGGCTTCGTGTTCGACAGCAACGAAGATCCGAACTACATCATTCGCGGGTTGACGATCCAGAACGGCCGCGCCGACATCGGTGGCGCCATCTATATCAATGGAGCATCGCCGACCATCGACAACTGCCGAATCCTGAACAGTCAGGCCGCCCGTAATGGCGGCGGCATCTACTGCAACAACGGCTCGCCGATCATCAAGAATTCCTGGATCAGCGAGAACACCGCTGGCGGTTTCGGCGGCGGCTTCTACGGCGAAAACGGGGCGACCGCTGCGATCATCAACTGCCTGATCACATTCAACCGGTCGCAGGACATCGGCGGTTCCATCTTCCTGCGCGACTCGGATGCCACGATCACCCTATGCACGATTGCCTACAACTACGGCCTGTCCTATACCGTGACTGGCGGCGATACCGGCGACAATCTGCCCAAGGGCGGTGTCACCTGCCGGGATTCGAGCCCGACGATCACCGACTGCATCATCGGCCGAAACGGCACGTACTCCAAGACTATGACCCTGGGCAGATGGG
>Ga0315274_10004105_pt1 | contig 21486 bp, 20 predicted proteins | sample YL17G02_20_MG_FD_203700 | JGI IMG/M metagenome (GOLD analysis project Ga0315274, IMG submission 203700) | Sediment microbial communities from Yellowstone Lake, YNP, Wyoming, USA - YL17G02_20 | ecosystem: Environmental > Aquatic > Freshwater > Lake > Sediment | place: USA: Wyoming | collected...
CATCAGTGACAAAGCCGAGCGGAACTCCGCCGGAGCGCGACACCCGCCTTCGCCAAAGCTTCGGCGCGGTCACCTCGCGCTTCCTCCCCGCAGCAAGCTGTGGGGCATCCGCGCGGAGGCGAGTGAAATTTCTACGACGGGTCGATTGTCAAAGGAAGCTATCCAGAAGGTAATCCGAACTCAGATCTCATCGATGGAATCATGTTATCAATCCGCATTAAAAAGAAGATCGGATCTCAAAGGTGAAGTGGTCCTCCAAATCACTGTCGATCCCAACGGTCGGGTTTCAAAAGTCAGTTTGGTCTCAAGCAAAATAAATGATAAGCTTCTTGAGCAATCTATCATTCAAAAGATGAAGGAATTGAACTTTCCTCCATCTGAAAAGTCAGAAAAGGTGATCATCTCTCTCTTGTTGAAATTGAAAGCATCCTAATTTTCAAACACCTGCCGGACCTATTGGACAAAAAATATCATTATTAGGTGACAATTAATGCCTAAATTACATATTTCGATTTAAAATAGGTCTCAAAACGCCATTAGATTTCAATATATTATGGATTTTTAATTTAAAGGCACAATACTTGCTTCTAAAATCGGATTATTGTGGCTTCAACAATAGGTAATCGGGTTTTTAATTTTAAAATGAAGGATTAAAAATTGATGACAGACCAATAAATAAACATTCGTTGGGAGGCTATGATGGATAAATCCGAGAGTAATAAAGAAAAGAGAAAATCTCCCAGATTTTATATGGACTTTCCTCTCGAATATCGGATTTTGAATGACCCTGATGCCTACGGAGGTGTGGTTGTCGATGGCAGCGAGATAGGCCTTCGTATTCATTCCATCAAAAACTTACCTGTCGGCATAAGATTAAATATCGCAGTCATTTTCCCCGAGGAATTTCAAATGACCAATTTCGAAGTGCTCGCTGAGATCATTTGGAAAGATATTTATTTAACCGAAGATTGGAATGGGTATCAATATGGATTAAAATTTATTTTGATCAGAGAGGATGACCTTCAGAAACTGAAACAACTGCTACATGAGCAATATCAAATGTAAACCCCGTTAGAAAGTCTCTACTTTCTAACGGGGTAAAATATTTCAATCAAAAATGATTGACCATTCGGTTTAATTTGTATCAACACCATAAAATTCTTAACCTCTTGCAAATTCTCTTAATCCCCTCATCCCAAAATTCACTTTGCTTTGGTTTAATTCCAGAAACTACATTAATCTTATATTCACTCAAACCCCTCACCCTCCCCTCTCCCTCACCTCTCCCCCATGAGACTGTGTCGTAATCCCATTTTGATGGTAGCCGCAGGCTTTAGCCTGCGTGCAACTCATTGATTTTATTGAAACTGACCGCAACCTAAAGGTTGCGACTACCAATTACGACACAGTCTCCATTTGGGGGGAGAGGAGAAAGGTGAGGGGGCATGAATTGTCAATCCGCTGTTCCATTATTTATATGAACATCAATAGTATTAGAATTGTGTATTTTTTAAGAAATATGTGATAATTGATGAATTCGTAAAAAGTCAAAAAAGAAAGAAAATGTCATGCTGAACTTGGTTCAGCATCTAACAAAATCAATGTGTTACGAGACCCTGAAACAAGTTCAGGGTGACAAATCAGGACTTTTTACGAGACCATCATAATTTAGTTCTCTAAAAGGGGTTTTGATAATTCCCAAGATACTTTAAGGCAGGGTTGAGCCGAGTGTACTTGACGTCATTTATACATCGTGAAGATTTATTTAATATTACGGAACGGTGGCTCTGTGGTCGCTTGGAACCAGACGATGGATTACGCATCACACAAATCCTCATCTGCGACGGCTTTGTACTCGGTGAGGCCCTTGAAACCATGAGCAATCTCTTGCTTGGGATAATTTATGGCGGGCCATTCCAAAAAGAATCTATCCATTTCAAAGGTGAATTGCGTGATGCGATTTGTTACAGTACCCAGGACATAACCCCTCGAGTCAATAAGCTTATCCATCATTACAAGAACAACCCAGATTTCTTTTATAGGGAAGCCCCCGTCAATGGAGTCATATGTTTAGATAAGAAGAGAAACTTTTTAGGATTCTATAGAATTAAGCGTTCACGAAGGATTGCTGAAAAGGCCAACCGTTACATTGAAAATTGGATTTTCAGGGTGGTCCAGGACTGGGCTCGTAAGATGGCTGAGGAGAGAGCAAGGAAACTGGGCATCCCTATAGAAAGACTTTTAACCCCTAAGGAGGAGATGGCTCGCGAATTTACCAATGCAGAAGGGGTCATTGCCGAGAGATTTAAGGAAGGAAGGATGGAACTTGATCGGTCTGCATTAACCATCCATGACGTGGGAGGCATCAAGATTGTTGGAGATAACGAAAGACTGTCACATTTGGAACAAAGTTTTTCCGATCATCCGAGGATCAAAATTGTTGATAAGGAAAAATATTTAGGGAATTACCAAGCGAATAGCTTAATCATTGAGATTCCTTGGGACAAAGAACCTATCTGCCGCAGATACATGGACAGCCGGGCCTGGAAGAAGTACCTCAACCGTGGCATTCCAGAAGAGGAGCTGCAAAAGGGATTAGAGCCTCTCTTGGATAACACCAAGCCGACCATAAACATAGAATTGACACTTTCCACTCTTCCAGACTTGGTAGAATCCGAACTGGGAAATAGCATCCATGAAGAAAGAATCATAGCACAGAGGAATAGCAAGGTTTATAAAGGCTATATCCCTATGAATGTGGAGTTCCTGATTGAATACCTCTTTGCAGTAGGCCTGAGTCCACAGATTTCCATAGAATCTCTACCCATCAAGCTTTGGGGACGATATCTCCCAGATACAATCAGCTCTCACATTCGGGAACTCTATCACATGCCGGAATCCGGCGCTTTTTATTAACTTACCGGATATTGATTTTGGAGATGTCTCTCAATAATTATAAAGAACAAGAATCCAAATTCTCCTTCACCTATCAGCCAGCAGGTCAGGGTGAGATTAATTTTAAGAATCAAGATCAGTTCGTGTGGACGAAAGAAAAGAATTAATGATATAAGTAAACCCCGTTAGAAAGGACGGGGCTTTAAACCCCGCCCTTTCTGAAAGGTATTAAAATTCTGATACACAACCCATCCCCGCTTTAAAAAGCGGGGCTTTCTAACGGGGTAAATCATGCCATCGAAAGGGAAAAGAATCCGCAAGATCGCCTTTTCGATCTTTCTCCTCTTTTTGGCCCTCTCTCTTTTAATCGTCTACCTCCGCTACCTCAACTTTAAGAAGACAATCATTGAAAAAGCACTTCAAAAAGCCTCGTTTGTTATCGGACAGAGGGTTCATATTGAAAACCTTTCTATCAACCTCCTCGGAACCATCAATCTTTATGACATTACGATCAAGAATCCAGAAGGTTTTACCTCCGGCCAACTTCTCCGAATAAAAAGGCTTCACCTTGATGTTCGGCTCAGCGAGCTTCTTAAAGGTAGATTCTCTCTCCGTAATATTATTCTCTATTCACCCGACCTCACTCTGATGAGGGATGAGAAAGGCAGATACAATATTTCGGATGGACTGATGGGCTTTTTTTCAGAAAAATCAACGACTAAATATCAGGTGGATGAATTCAGAATAGATTCGGGTATCTTTGATATGAATAAGGATGAAAGGTACCGTGGCGATTCCATTAACGTTCGTCTGAAGAACCTCTCTTCCGACCCAAACACAAGGACGGAGATCAAAGGAACTGTTGTGTATGCCGGGAACAGGATCCAGATGGATGGTTGGATCACCCTCAATGATCCGCCAAAGAAATTCACTCTCTCTATCTCATCCAAGGACTTTGCCCTCTCCCCATTTAGAAAAACCCTCGATACCTACAGAATTGATATTGAAAAAACACGGATGAACGTCGATTTGCATATAGATGGCGATGCAGAAAAAGGTTTTCATATAACATCAAACCTTCAAGTAAAAAGAGTTGGAGTTCCCCTACTGAATAAGGAAATAAGTGATATTCGCCTCCGTGCGGATACCATCTTCAACCTCCATGATCGTTCGCTGATCGTCAATGCCGCTTCGTTTTATGCCAATGGCCTCTCTACAGTTACATTAAAGGGGGTGGTCCCAGACCTGCAGAATCCCTCATACCAGGCCGATATCAAAATCGACAGGCTCGATCTTTCCAAACTCAACCTCATGAAGGGCCTGAAGGTGAAGGGCATCCTGAGTTCGAATAACCTCCGCATCAAAGGGAAATTTGAATCGAAGGTGCCGGGCCTTTCGGGTTCTTTTCAATTTAAAGAGGGCGGTATTGAATCGCCCCATGGAATCATCGAAAAGATAGACGCTGATTTCATTTTTTCATTAAACAAAGAGATATCGATCAAAGGAGAAGGTCTCGCAAGAGTTGTGAAGGGTGGGCAATATTCCCTCACCAAGCCTTTGGATGTGAGGCTCTCAGCAACCTTACACGGTACTCAAGAACGGATGGATATCATCTCCTCTCTCAGTCTCTCTTCCCTCGAAATAAAGTTCAAAGATGAAAAAACTCTTTCTCTGAATAGTGGAAATGTGACGATGGAAGGTACGATGAAAGGCTCTGACTTCTCAGTTAAAAACTCTCTCGAAATAAAGGGGGTACGATTTGCCGATCGTTCTATTCCCTGGCTTAAGAGCAGGTCGACGATTGACTATCAAAAGGGTGAGATGACCATTAGAAATCCTCTCATTGAAACGGAGGATTTGAAATTATCTGCCAATGATATCAGGATCACCACACCTGAATCCAAAATGAGTTATACCGTAGAAATAAAGGGTATGAATGCAGCCTATCGAGCCACGGAAGCCTTAATCAAGGAAGGAGATTTTCATCTGACTTTATCCCCGGGTAAGGAGACCGTCACAGGTGATCTCCGTTTTTCAGCTAAAAATATCCTGTCGCAAGGGATCACCTTCAGTCACGTCTCTGGGATCGGAAGGTTTGACGATAAAAATTTCTCTCTGGATATCGATGGTGTTGAGTTCGCCGGCGGAAGGATAAAGGGTGCAGTACAAGGCAGGATCTCAGAAGATCTCTTTCCATTAAGAACGACTTTTTTAGCAGAAGGCATCGACCTGAGTGCCATATTGAACATAGCATCAAAATCGATCAAGCTTCCTTACCATGTGACAGGGGAAATGAAGAGGGCATCTTTTGAGGGGACACTAAATTCTCAGGAATCCTTGAACGGAAACGCCTCTGTGGAGGCGAGAAAGGTATCCGTCTTTAACCCAACTACAAAACAAAATCTCGCAAAAGATGCCTTCATCAATGCAGATATAGAATTTAAGGGAAAAGATCTTTCTTTCAAGGGAGAGGCAACAGCCGGCCACCTATCTACCCGACTCTCGGGTATCGTAAAAGGCTTGATGGCTAACGAAATGAATTTACAGGCCAAAGGAGTCCTTGCCGAAGTCAAGATATCAGACATCAGAAATACATTCTGGGACATCTTCCCGGACAGCCTTCTTTATGTTGGGCTGCAAGGTTCTGTCTCATCAAACGTCTCTTTCGATTATGGTAAGGATGGCTTAGATATCAAAGGAAATCTACTCTTAAAAGATTTTATCCTCGAAGGAGAGAATGGCGAGTATGCTGTCGGGCCGATCAATGGTACGCTCCCTATAAAATATGGAAAAGACCAAAGTGAAAAAGAAGAAATGACGCTACCCTCTTTTGAAAAATCCCAATTTGATCGCCTGAGTCACACCTATGCCCAAGAAACCGTAAAGGAAGATCTTTACAAGTTGACCGTTGGTTCTTTGAGGTATGGTTTCCCTTTGTTAGAAAATATAACTCTCCTGATTAAACAGAAAGGAAACCTTTGGAACATCGAACGTTTTAGTGCAAATATATTTGGTGGAAAACTGAACGGTTCTGCTATAATGGATCTGTCAAACGGATTCCATTATAGGGTAGGTCTTCTGGTCAAGGGCTTGAGTCTGGGGGCGCTTTGCGACGGAATTGAACCTATCAAGGGATTTATATCAGGGAAGGTTGACGGTATTGCAAGCTTCAGAGCTTCTGAAATCGGCCTTTCTCAGCTGATGGGTATGGCAGACTTCTGGACGTACTCTACCGAAACTGAAAAGACCATCATCAGCAAAGAATTTCTGCAGAAAGTAGGTGGTCCTTCTTTGAAGGCCTCTCTCAGGAACCGGAATTTCAATAAAGGAATTTTAGGCCTCTATCTGAAGGATGGACATCTTATTTTTAAAGATCTCGAGATATCCAATAGAAACTTTCTCGGCATCACAGATCTGTCTGTAAAGGTCGCACCTTTGAGCAACAGGATTGCCCTTGACCATCTCTTAACGACGATCGCTGAGGCGGCAGAACGGGCAAAGAACAAAAAATAAGTTAACGGCTTCAAGAGAAGGTTTGGCTGGTTAGGACAGATTAAATAGAGTCTATCGATAAACAGCCTTTTCCGTCATGCCGGACTTGATCCGGCATCCAGAGGGTCTTGAAAGGACTGGATTCCGGCTTTCGCCGGAATGACGACTTCTTATGAAAACCATTATTTATGGACAGACTTTAAATAGTAGAAGAGGAGGTAATGGACATGAAGAAGAGAGTGGTGGTTTTGACGGGAATACTATTTTTCACTATGGTTTCATGCATGGTCATAACGGTTAATATCTACTTTCCCGAGAAAGAAGTGAAGGAGGCATTCAAGGCCTTGGAAAAGGAATTGATGACCCCAGAAGGTGAAAAACCGAAACCCAAACCGGATGTCAAGTCTGGAAGTTCCATAAAATTTGAATGGATCGCCTCCGCCTATGCCCAGGAGCCGGGGCTCTCAGAAAAGATCGCTGATATGGTTAAAAAGATGCCCGATGTTGTAAATGCCTATAAGGAGATGGGGGCGCGAATAACAGATATCGACAAACTGAGGGACAGTGGGGGCGTTGGAGAAGGGAATAGCGGCATGCTTGTTGTTCGAGATGAAAAATTATTGTCCCCTGATCACAAGAAACTCGTTGCTGCAGAAAATGAGAACAGAAGAACCGTCATCAACGGGATGGCAAAAGCGATCATTAGAATAAACAGAGTGCCTGAAAATGATCAAAACCTTAAACAGGTGATGCCACAGGCTGTGGAACAATTTGCATCTATCAGACGTGAATCGGCCAAAAAAGGCTGGTGGATTCAATCTTCGGACGGGAACTGGAGTAGAAAGTGACCCTTCCTTGAACTTTTGATGCAATAACATCCTAACGAAGTTTAAACCGCTGGGTCTTGCCCGTAGCGCTTTTTGGCAATTCAGAAATAAATTCGATCCAACGGGGATACTTATATTTGGCCAATCGGTTAAAAACCCATTTCTTAAGTTCTTCTGATAGTCCCTCGGAGGGGTTAAACCCCTCACGGAGTACGACGAAGGCCTTGGGTTTGACCAGCCCGTGATCATCTTTTAAGCCCACGACTGCGCACTCGAAGACCGCCGGGTGTCTGCCCAGACAATTTTCTATTTCTACAGGTGAAACCCATATCCCCCCCACTTTCAGCATGTCGTCAGCTCGGCCGGCACACCAGTAGTAACCTTTTTCATCGATATAGTACTCCATGGTTTAGGTCAAGGAAGTGATGAGAAGAAACAACAATTGTTTGAAAATCATTAATGTGCTAAATTAGGTTTTAATGAAAAAGTTCTTTCCTCTTCATGGGATTTTGGGAATCTCTCTTCTGATTCTTTCAGAAATCTTTCACTTCAAAAAAATCGAACCATTCTACAGTTGGTTTTACTGCTTTGCCTGGTGGTCATACATCCTCACCATGGATGCCATCATCTATCGTTTAAAAGGAAACTCCCTTATTCTCAGCCGAACAAGGGAATTCTTTCTGATGGTCCCTTGGTCGGTCTTTATCTGGTTAATCTTTGAAGCGGCGAATCTCTCTCTCGAAAATTGGTACTATATCAATCTGCCGAACTCTATTGTTGAGCGGTGGCTGGGTTATGCAGTGGCTTATGGAACCGTCCTTCCCGGAATATTTGAGACGACTGAATTATTAGAATCGATCGTGGTATTTAAAGAATCGAAAATAAAAAAGACCATATTTTCCCGAGAAGGGCATCAAGTCCTCATCCTATTAGGAGTGCTCTGCCTCGCCTCCTCTGTGCTTATTCCTAAATATTTCTTTTCTCTTATTTGGGTAGGGTTCATCTTTCTCTTGGAGCCTTTCAACTATCAATTTGGTGGAAGATCTCTTTTGAAGGATTTAGAGGAGGGAAATCCAAGAAAGATTTACCTTCTCCTCACCGCTGGATTGATCTGTGGCCTTCTCTGGGAGTTTTGGAATTTTTGGTCTCTTTCAAAATGGATCTATACTGTTCCCTTTTTCGAAGAGTTGAAGGGGTTTGAAATGCCTACCCTTGGTTTTTTGGGATTCTCTCCTTTCGCAATTCAGGTCTATGTCATGTATAACTTCATCTCCTTATTTCGTTTTGGAAGGAGTTGGGAGGATTCGACTTATCGCCTCCATCTCGAGAAGAAGACAAGACTCGTTACCAAGATTTTGACAGCTATCTTTCTGATCAGTTTCTATATCCTCATCTTCAGGTCAATTGATCTTAAAACCGTTGATTCTTATGAAGTTCGCCTTAGAGATGCCTATTGGATCGAGACCCAATATCGAAAAGAACTACCGAGAGTGGGGATTGCCACTTTAGATGATCTTATCCTAAAAACCAGGGATAAAAAGGAAAGGGATGAACTGGCCCTCCGCCTCCTCATACCCAAGGAAAGACTCATCCATTGGGTTGAAAAAGCCCAACTCGTCCAGTTAAAAGGACTGGGGGCTGAAAATCTTTTGATATTAGAAAGAGTAGGGATTCATTCGATCTCTGCTCTTGCCTCTGAAGATCCAGAAAAACTTTACGAAAGGATAGAGCAGGTTTTTCAGGGAAGACCCGTTCTAAAAAGAGCAATGATCAGGATCTGGGTGAATGAAGCAAAAAAGTTAGCTCAAAGCTGAAAGCTCAAAGCAAGAAGTTAACGGTTTCGAGTGATGAGTTCGGAGTGAAGCGAATTACAGATCGCAAATTGAAAAATCTGAAATCTAACAGCTGAAAAAGTCTCTTTACCTGTCATTCTGAGCGAAGCGAAGAATCTGACGCGAAGTGTCATCCTGAACGAAGTGAAGGATCTCATGAGTTCCTTCGCTTTGCTCAGGACAGGCTTCGTCGCCTTCGGCTCCTCAGAATGACACATTTTGGTGGTTTTTCAGCATCCTGCTAAAATCTGAAATCATAGGAGTCAAAAATGAAATACGGTGCGATGAACTTCCCGATCAAGCCTCTCATCCAAGAAATCGAAGAGATTGGGGAAATGGGCTTCGATTATGTAGAGCTGACCATGGATCCACCGGAAGCAACTCCACAAAAAATCTTGGCACAAAAAAAACCAATTCAAGATCTCCTTCATCGATATGGCATGGGAATCATAGGACATCTCCCTACTTTTGTCTGGACATCAGACCTTTATGAAAGTTTGAGAAAGGTTTCCATTCAGGAAACTCTCGATGCATTGGAGGCCGGAGTAGAACTGGGAATAGAAAAGGTCGTTCTTCATCCTGGATATATTAGCGGTTTAGGGAAATTCATTCTGGACAAGGCAAAAGGATATGGGATGGAATCGATTAAAACCCTCCTAAATAAGGCGACAAGCCTGGGTATGACTCTCTGCATAGAAAACATGTTTCCTCAAGCCCATTTTCTATCCAAGCCTCACGAATTTCAAGAAGTCTTTGAATCCTTTCCAGACCTCCGCCTCGCTTTAGACATTGGTCATGCCAACCTTGGAGGCGGAAAGAATAAATCCTCGGAGTTCATTCATCAGTATGGTTATCGGATCAGTCATATCCACGCTAATGACAACTTCGGGAAAGAGGATAATCATCTTCCAGTCGGAGCCGGGATCATCGATTTCGAAAAGATACTGAAAGAGCTCAATGAGGCTCAATACGACGAAACCCTTACCCTCGAAGTCTTCTCAAGGGACAGGGAGTATCTCAAGATCAGCAAAGATAAGATAAAGCGAATTTGGGAGGCCCTGTGATCCTTGCCCTCGTCTTCTCACTTCTGGTTGCACTTTTTTGGCTCAAGAAATTTCGAAAAATGGATAAATACGAAAAGGAACCTGAACGAGCCATCTACAAGGCATTCTTTGCTGGAGCTTTGGCCACTGTTCCTTCCGTCATTTTGGAAAGCCCCCTTCAAATGGATGCTTTTTCTTATCCTTCGTTTTTCTTTTCCTTTTTATGGGTCGCCATGGTGGAGGAGTTCTTCAAGTATGTTGCGGTGCGCATCACTGTCTATCGGTCGAAAGAATTCAATGAAGTGATGGATGGGATGATCTACATGATCTCTGCTGCGTTGGGTTTTGCGGCAGCGGAGAATGTCGGATACATGGTAGGATTTGGTTTCTCTGTGGGGCTCCTTCGAGCTATCCTCTCCTACTTAGGTCATGTCTCCTTCTCCGCTATTTTAGGTTATTATCTGGCAAAGTCAAAACTTGAGGGACGAGGTGATTTGCTCTGGATCGGCTTTCTCTTGGCCATTTCCCTGCACTGGCTTTACAATTCATTCCTTGTGGCTGGGACGATCATAACATCCGGAGGTTTTCTCCTCCTCGGCCTCATGGTTTGGGCCTTTGGGTTGATCCTCACCCTCATCCTCTTGAAAAAAGCGCAGGCGATCTCCCCTTTCCGCGCAGCCCATATCCTCCCGAAGAGGTTAACGCGACGATGCCAAGCTTGTGGGAAAACAGTTTCTTCAAGAACCCTGGTCTGTCATCATTGCGGAGAAGCACTGACGCTTGATGAGGAAGAGGTCACTCTGAAAGCTTGAGAAAAACCCCGGTCTTTCTTGCCCGGTGAATCACAGCCTTGAAAAGGATTGCCTCGACGATTAGGTAAAGTCCAATCAGGCCAAACCCCCAACCTGAAACGTTCTGAAATCCTCCGTTAAATCCATAAAAAGATCGGAAATACTCTAAAAAATAGGTCAGTGGGATTGCCCGGGCGATCTCAGGAAGTGGAAATGGAAGGATGGAGACAGGATAGTATATTCCACAGACCAGAGCCATCAGGCTGCTTAAGGACCAGGCGGCTACCTCTGCCTTATATCCAAAGAGGAGGACCAGAATACAGACAGTGATACCCACCGAAGCAGCGGTTAAGAAAAGGCCCAGAAGAAAGAGACCGAGGGGAATATTGGGGTAACAGTTTAGTCCTCATCTTATCCGTTGGCCGTCGAGATATCAACTTGAATTATTATACAGGGCAGCTTGAGCCGTTGCCGTATCAGCAGTGAGGAGGGTTTGCAGAAACTTCCTTGGATGGACTCCTTGTCTTCTGGCGGTTTGCACCAGACTGGGGAGGATGCTGTGGGTTTTGAGTCCGCTTTCTGATCTTGATCCGAAGCATATCTTTCGGAAGATCACCAGATGTCTGAGAGACTGTTCCGCGTGATTGTTGGTGGGCGGCACACCGGGGCGCCGAAGGAAGGTAAAGAGAAACTTTTGTTCGGGGCCTGCGAGATAGCTACGGAGAGTCTCAGCAGGTTTGAAACAAAGCGTCTGTTTACAGAGGGTGTTGAGTTCCATAACGAAGCGCTTTTGGATCTTGGCCGCTGCCTTCCAGGGGATATCGCCGGATTTGAGCTTCTGCCCTGTGTCGCAGAGTCGTGAGCATAGATCTATGAGACCCTCGCAGAAGGGGCCGACAGCGGTGTCTTTCTCGGTCTGCGGCAGGAGCGCATGTTCCCCTCTGATTTCCTTTGCTTTTGTGATGATATGGGCGATGCAGACCTGCCAATCCACTCCGATACCGTTATAGGCTGCATACCGATCACACACCAGGGTCCCGTCAAAGTCCTCTCCGAAGATGGTTTTGGCCACCTCAGCAGACCGATGCCGGTCTATATAGAAGAAGGCGAGGTTTTGATTGCCTGCGAACCATATAAAATGCCCCACGCCGTCACTGCGCCATGAGGTTTCGTCGGCATGGAGCACCTCGGAGGTCCTGATCTTGTTGCGCAAATCCTCATAGATCGGCGTACCCCGTGCCGCCGCTTTGCGGTCAAACCCCAGGGCTGAAGCAGGAACAAACGTTAGCCCGAACAACTCCCGGAACAACTCAGCCGTTTTTCTATAGGGAATCCCCATCCGATAGCGTAAATAGAGCGCCACGGATTTGGCGACCGGCCCGATGGGGGCGTTCAAAAGCTCGTCCTCACCGGCCTGAACAACCGGACGATTGCACCGCACGCAAAACGCCTGCCCATGCAGATAGCGGGTAACCAGGGTCCGGGGCTGGATGACGATATCTTCCTGAAAGTGCTCCGTGCTTTTTTCCATTGGCCTCAAGTCCTCGGATTGGCAATGGGGGCAGATCTTTGGAGCAGGCACGTCAACGGTCCGGTCAATACGGTCCGGCTTGGGCCGCACCCATCCCGGATGTCCTGGTGGCACCCCACGCTTCTTCTTTTTCACCTCGTTTTGCACTGAGGCACCCTCGAGCTCCGCTCCGCCGGGCTCCGCGTCTTTCTTCTTATTGGGCCTAAATTGCCGCCGATGCAATGCCTGAGGTTTCGCCTTAAGTTCTGCATTCTCCCGTTCCAGAATGCGTATCCGCTCATCCCTGACTTTTACTAAGGAGTCCATAATTGAGTAGACATATTCTTCAGAAAATCTCCCCTAACCCCTCTTTTCCAAAGAGGGGGAATTCCTCCCTTTTGTAAAGGGAGGGAAGGAGGGATTTAGTTTCCGATGTCTATATAATTATGGACTGACTAGTAACTCATCATCAAAGCCATCGATGATCCGCAGATGCTCCTGGTATACATCGGCCGCCCGTCGGTACTCCCCCAGGACCCACGTCGTGGATTATCCGTCCAGATAGGGGCAACTGTGCCTGTATAAACATTCAAAATCATGGGGCGGATAGGGGTAACGAGACACTCCTACTTGTTCTCCAGGTTCAGGATCTCCCAGTTAACTTTGGAAAGCGTCTGGATAAGCGCCCAGAGGCTCTGGTAGCGCCTGCCCATCTCCAAAGCCTTTGGAACAATGTCCTTTCGTACATAGAGCGTTACGGTTTTTCTTTCCACCTTGGTCGTCAGGCTATGGCCACTCATGGAAGGCGACTTTGAGATCGTCCCGATCAGGAAACTATCAAGCATCGCCGCAATGTCCTCCCCAAGCCGGGCCTGGCGCTTCCTTAGGATGTTTGCTCGGCTCATCCATACCTCCTTCTTATAAGAGTATTTATACTCATATATTTAAACCACAAAAACGCCCACAAGTCAAGAGAATTGTGGGCACGTGATCAAAAAAGTCCCAAAAGGACTAAACTGTTACTTAACGAGATCATCTTCATTCGGAAAGGCTTGACGAAGTCTCAATAAAAAATGTAACCGACCGCCACAAGTAGTGCATACCGATCGTTCACATGGCGCGGGATTATCGAGAAGAAACGGAACGATACGATTATTTGCTGAGTCTTCGATTGATGTCATTTGTCTTATTATCTATCATTCGTTTAAATTCATATGCCTAACAATTAATAGTCGTATTTGTTTGGAATTGGATTTCTTACGTCTACCTTTTTACTCCTTTTTACCCCTTCTGTCTATAAATTTATTGTAAATGCCAAGGCCATTCAGCTGTTTTAAGAAAGTGCATTTGCAGAAAGGAGTTATTTCTGTATTATAATTAACTTGATGGAAAAATTTATCGAAATTGTTGGGGCCAAATCCCACAATCTCAAAAATATTGACTGTAAGATCCCAAGAGGAAAGATCACTACCATTACAGGCGTCTCTGGCTCAGGTAAATCAACCTTGGCCTTCGATACCCTCTTCGCTGAGGGCCAGAGGCGCTACATCGAATCCCTTTCAACTTATGCTCGTCAGTTTTTAGAGAAGATGGATCGACCTGATGTAGAGGCTATTTATGGAATTCCTCCTGCCATCGCTATCGAACAGAGAAACACCGTCAAGAATGCTCGCTCTACTGTTGGAACAGCCTCAGAAATTTACGACTATCTGAGACTACTCTTTGCCAAGATTGGGGAGGTCTTTTGTCCCGAATGCCATATCAAGGTTTCCGGAGACACGATCGAGGGTGTCGTGGAACAGATATTGGAAGAGTATCAAGGTAAAAAGATTTTGATTCTTACCCAGGTTTCAATGGGTGAGACTGAAGAGATCGATCTGAAGGTAAAAGATCTCATCAAAAACGGATATTATCGAATTTGGGAGGAAGGAGAAATCCTCGATCTCACCACCCTTCCTTCATCGGACCTCCAGAATCGAAACCACCTCTTCCTCCTCATTGATCGGGTTATCCCCGATGAGAAAAATAGATCGAGATTGGCTGAAGCCATTCAGAGTGGGTTCCAAATAGGAAATGGAAAGATAGAAATGATCGGTGAAGATGGAGGAAAAATAACCTTTAAACGAAGCTTCTCTTGTAATCGATGCGGAAGGACCTTTTCAGAGCCAGAACCCCTCCTCTTCTCCTTCAACAGCCCTATCGGTGCCTGCCCTACCTGTCAGGGGTTTGGAAGGGTCATTGGAATCGATTGGCAGAAGGTCATCCCAGATCCAACAAAGACATTGAAGCAGAGACCCTTCGCTCCCTGGAACACACCGGGCTATGAGGATCTCTATAATTATCTCTATGAGGCTTGCCAAAAATATCGAATTCCAACTCAAAAACCTTTTTCAGAACTTCTTCCCGATCAAAAAGATATCCTTCTTAATGGAAAAGAAGAATTTATTGGCCTGAAAGGGTTCTTCGATTGGATGGAGGGGAAACGATATAAAGTCCATTATCGGGTCTTTCTCAGCAAATATCGAGCCTATACCCCCTGCCCTACTTGCCATAATACCCGCCTCAAGGAAGAGGCCCTCAACATCCGCTTAGCAGGAAAACATATCGCTCAGCTCTGCGAAATGAACATTTCTGAACTCCAAATCTTTTTTAAGAGCTTGCCTCTTAAAGATTTCCAAAAGAAGGTGGGTGAGCGTCTCCTTAAAGAAATGACAGATCGAATTGGATTTATGATCGATGTGGGATTAGGATATCTCACACTCTCTCGTCAAACCCGAACCCTCTCCAGTGGGGAATATCAACGGATTACCTTGGCGAGGGCCTTAGGATCTGCCTTAACCGAGACCCTCTATGTATTGGATGAGCCAAGCATCGGCCTCCATGCACGGGATACTCATCGTCTCCTCCAGGCACTTCAGCAGTTACGGAAAAGGGGAAATACGGTCGTTGTGGTGGAACACGACCCTGATATGATCAGAGCGGCTGATACGATCATCGATCTTGGTCCTGGCGCTGGAAGGGAGGGAGGCCATATTGTCTTTCAAGGAGAGGTCGCATCTCTGCTAAAGAACCAGGACTCCATCACAGCCCGATATCTGAGGGATGGAACCTCTATTTCAAAATGGTCTCATAGAAAACCGAAGGGATGGATCACCATCCACAAAGCCCGGGAACACAACCTTAAAGAGATCGATGTCAGAATCCCTTTGGGTGTGATGACTTGTATTACAGGCGTCTCCGGAGCAGGAAAAACAACTTTGGTTCACAATATCCTCTATGCTGGGGTAAAAGGCAATGGAAACTCAGGATTCGAAAAGGGGGCTTTTGATTCGATCGATGGCCTGGAACAGATCGACGACCTGATCTTAGTGGATCAATCCCCGATCGGAAAGAGTCTCCGTTCAAACTCGGCCACCTATATCAAGGTATTCAGCGAGATTCGGGATCTCTTCGCTCTTACCCGTGAGGCCAAAAGAAACAGCCTCAAACCACGCCACTTCTCTTTTAATACAGAGGGAGGCCGGTGCGAAGCCTGTCAAGGAGCAGGACTCCAGGTACTGGATATGCAATTTTTAGAGGATGTGATCATCACCTGCGAAGTATGTGAAGGGAAAAGATTTCGACCAGAGATCCTTAAGGTTCGATATAACGATAAAAATATTTCAGACATATTAAATATGACAGTAGAAGAAGCTCTTGGCTTCTTTAAGGGTAAAGATCGGATCCTCTCAAAACTTCAAATATTGAAAGATGTGGGTTTGGGTTATCTTACACTCGGTCAGTCTACCAACACCTTGAGTGGTGGTGAATCACAACGTTTGAAACTGGCCCAGCACATCGGCCAAACTCGGGAAGGGAGGAACCTCTTTGTCTTCGACGAACCCACAACCGGTCTTCACATGGCAGATGTTGAGCTCCTTTTAAAGACCTTTCAGAAACTCCTCACTCAAGGCCATTCAATTATTGTGATTGAACATAACCTGGACCTCATTCGATGTGCAGACTATATCATTGACTTAGGCCCAGAAGGAGGCGAGGAAGGTGGAAGGATCGTCGTGGAAGGCGATCTTGAAAAGGTGATGGCTTCGAAGCAGTCTTATACAGGGCAGTTTTTAAAACAACGCCTCGAAAAATGACCTTGGAATAATGGAATGCTGGAATGATGGAAGAATGGGTTAAACGTAAAACTTATTTAAAACGAATTTTCCCCAATATTCCACTATTCCAATATTCCATTTCTACACTTCACTTCTCTGTTTAATACAACTGAGCACCTGCTCAAGCTTCGTCCGGTCGAATCCCACCATCACTTCATTACAAGCCGAAATCACTGGAACACTGCGTGCACCCGAGATTTTCACCATCTCGTCTAATGCTGCTCGGTCTTTGGTCACATCGTATTCAGTAAATTTGTACCCTTTTTGCGAAAGAAACTCTTTCGCCATCTTACAATAAGGTCAGGTGGGGGTGGAATAAACTTTAATTTCTTCTGCTGCCATGATAGATCCTCCTTGTTAATTTATTGATCACCTTCTTTTCTTTATTTTTACACACATCCCCTTTCAATTGTCAATGGATGTTTTTTCTGCCTTTTCTAAATCTGCCTCCCACCCTCACCCCCACCCTCTCCCGTCAAGGGAGAGGGGAAAGGATAGATGTCAATGGATGTTTTTGAGATTTCTGAAAAAGTCTAGAAATCTCTGATTACACAGATTTTGAAACGATTACATGGATTAGAAATTCATTGAGAAAAAAGAGAAATCTGAGTAATCATTTTTTGAAATCTGCGTAATCAAGAGAGCGTCAAGTAGTTTTCCAGAGCTCTCTTTTTTCTTTTGAGGAAATTAGGATATAATGTGTTACATCTTCCCCTCACCCCGTCCCTCTCCCCAATGGAGAGAGGGGAAGGGTGATGGGCGAATTGACCGTTGATTATATGCTGAAATCTAAAGACCTTCAAAAACCGGGAGAGGACTTCCGCTACCTTCTCAATCGTGGGTATCCCAGAAAGGCTGCGCTGGAATGGGTGGGAAATCGCTATCAACTGACTTCCGATCAGCGCCACCTTCTCCATCGAGGAGTCTTTTCGGATGCTGATTCGGAGTCAAGGCGCAAGAGGAAAATTCCCATCGAGAGGATTCGAAATAAATACTTTGTGATCGATGGCTATAACGTGATCATTACAATCGAAGCCGGTCTTTCAGGAAGACCTCTCATCCTTGGAGACGATGGCTTCATCAGAGATATCTCAGGTCTTTCCGGAAACTTTAGAAAAACAGAGGGGACGAGAGAAGCAATTCAGTTGATCCTGTACATCCTCAAAAGGGTGAAGCCTCGTCAAACACTCTTCCTCTTTGATGCTCCGATCAGTATGAGTGGAAAGTTGGCGCAGGAGGTAAGAGACTTTTTTAAAAAAGAGAACCTTTTTGGAGACGCCAGAGCAGTCAAGGTTCCGGAAAAAATCCTGATTGGATTTCCAGGAGTGATCGCCACAAGTGATACGGCTATTATCGATCAATCCAAACAAGTGGTTGATTTGGCCGGGTCCGTGATCAAAAAGATCATTAAACCAGAATTCCTTCTTCGATTGTCGAAAAGATCAAGAATCCACCCATCCTCAAAGAGTCTAAGACAAAATTCCAAGGCACAAATGCGGTAAAAATTCTGAGCCGTTAGCAAGTCTCCCCTCCCCTTCAAAAAGCCGAAAAAACTTGACAAGTTTATGCCCTTAGCATATAACAGGTTATAATGTTGGATACAGTATACATATTATTACTCCGTTGAAAGGAAGGGGCTGTGGAAAACGTATTAGGAGGAATGCGCGTTGCCAAAAGGAAATCTTTGTGTGAAGAAGTCTACGATTCATTAAAGAAGTCCATTCTTCATGGAAAACTGAAAGGTGGACAACGTCTCATTGAAGAGCAGTTGGCTCATCAAATTGGGATCAGTCGTACCCCTGTGAGGGAGGCTTTCCACAGACTGGAGCGTGATGAGTTGGTCACTCGACTCCCAAAGGGAGGTTTTGCCGTCAGGGAATTTACGAAAGAGGATGTGGAGGAAATCTTCGGCATCCGGAGTGCCCTCGAAAGCTACGCCGTTTTTCTTGCCACCTTCCATATCTCCCCAGAAAAGATCTCTAATCTTGAGAAAAAAATTGTAGAAACGGAGAAAGCCCTGAAGAGCAGAGACAATGATAAAGTCGTCCAGCTCCATACCGAATTTCACGACCTCCTCTATAAATCCTGTAAGAGTAATAAACTCATTGAGATGATCAATAACTTCCGCGATTATTTTTTCCGTTATCGGCCTGCCCTGCTTCACACCGAAAAAAACATACATGACTCCCTCGAAGACCACCGACGCATGTTAGAAGCAATGAAGAAAAAGAATCCGAGATTAGTGGAAAGGCTCGTTCGAAATCACCTGACGAAGGGGAAGGAGATCATCATCAAGGCGATTAATGAGGGAAGAATGGTTCCTTAGGGGAGATGAAAGGTGGAAAAAAAGATTCGCATCTTAGTCGCAAAACCTGGCCTGGACGGTCATGATCGGGGAGCGAAGGTAGTTGCTCAGGCTCTCCGGGATGCGGGGATGGAGGTGATCTACACTGGCCTCCACCAAACCATTGATCAGATCGTTCATACTGCGATCCAAGAGGATGTGGATGTGATCGGTCTCTCCATTATGTCAGGTGCTCATTTGCCTATCTGTGAAAAATTGGTAAAAAAGATGAAGGAGGAGAAGATCGAGGATATCCTGCTGGTGGTGGGTGGGGTCATCCCCAAAAGGGATATTTCTCTTCTCCAAAAGATGGGGATCGAAGGGGTCTTTCCTGGAGGAACCCCTTTCGAAGAATCGATCCGCTGGATCAAAGAAAACATTAAACACCGTTAAAAAAACAATGTCAAAGTTCAAATTTTAAGGGAACCTCTAATAATTATCAATTTGTCACTCCCGCGCAGGCGGGAGTCCAGTGATGTTAAGGGTTTCTGGATTCCTGTTTTCACAGGAATGACATTTTTAGAGGCACCCTTAAAAATTTGGGTTTTGGCATTGGAAATTAGGGCTTTATTTGTCATTTGGATTTTGACATTTGTCATTTGAATAGGAGTTATATATGGGTGTTGCAAAATATATAAAAAATGAAAAAGATGAGGTCCAGGATGTTATCCTTCAATCTGGCATCCACATCAAACCTCTGTATACCCAAAAGGATTTAGAAGAAATCGGCTTTACCCCCGAGAAGGATCTGGCCCTTCCCGGGGAATATCCATACACTCGTAGCATCCATCCATTAGGGTATCGGAGCCGGGAATGGACCACACGGCAGTACACGGGTTTTGGAACACCAAAAGAGACCAATGAGCGTTTCAAACTGATGATCTCTCATGGCCAAACCGGCCTCAATGTCGCCTTCGATCTCCCCACACAGATGGGGCTTGATTCCGATGACCCTTTGGCTGAGGGTGAGGTAGGAAGAGTCGGCATGGCGGTCGATTCCCTGCGTGACTTCGAAGTCGCCTTTCAAGACATCCCCCTCGACCGGATAGGTGCAGGGCTTACCATCAATGCTGTGGCAAGTATACTATTGGTAATGTTCCAAGCAACAGCTGAAAAATTTGGATTTTCGAAGAATCGTGTGAGCGCAACCCCTCAAAATGACATTCTCAAAGAGATGATCGGTCGAGGAGCGTGGATCTTTCCAGTGAAGCCAGCCGTGCGCCTCATTGGCGATACGATCGAATACTCAATGAAGGAACTTCCGCGAACCAATCCTGTCAGTGTCTGTGGGTATCACATTCGTGAATCAGGCTGCTCCCCTGTTCAGGAAATCGCTTACGCTTTTCAAATTGCTAATACGTATATCGAAGAAGTCCTTCGCCGAGGTTACCAAATTGATGATTTTGTAAGAGGCTTCACCTTTAATCTTAATGTCTTTGGAAACCTTTGGGAACAGGTGGCCAAGTTTCGTGCAGCGAGGAAACTTTGGGCAAAGAATTTAAAAGAGCGCTATGGAGCCAAAGATAAGCGATCACTCCTTCTGCGGGGGATTTTCGGTGGGGGTGGATATGGCATGACAAAGGCTCAACCTGAAAATAATATCATTCGTGGTGCCTATTATGCTCTTGCGGCTGCATTGGGCGGCGCTCAGACCACGGCCCTCTGTTCCTTTGACGAAGCTTACACCATCCCCACACCAAGAGCTGCAATACTTTCTCTCAGAACATTCCAGATCCTGATGGAGGAGATCGGGTTGAGGGATACAGTGGATCCATTGGCAGGCTCCTATTTCATCGAAACATTAACGAAACAGATGGAAGAGAAGATTCTTGAGGAGATGAAACGGATCGACGAAATAGGTGGAATGGTCAAAGCTGTTGAGACAGGCTATGTCCAGAGAGAGGTGGCTAAGCAGGCATACGAATTTGAAAAGGGTGTCCAAAAGGGAGAGTTGATCAAGGTCGGAGTGAACAAATATACCGAAGGCGAAGAGATGGAGGTCGAACTCCATGAATACCGCTGGGAATCGGCAAAGGAGCAGATTCAGCAGCTTCAGGAGGTCAAAAGGGAGAGAGACAACCGAAAGGTCGTCCAATTATTGAAAGACCTCGAAAATGCTGCGAGAGACGAAAGGAATGTGATGCCCTATCTTCTCGAATGCTGCAAAGCTTATACTACGCTTGGTGAGATGACAAAGGTTTTTAAAGAGGTCTACGGAGAGTTTAAAGAACCATCGATCTTTTAAAGTCAATTTCAAATGACAAAGTTCATCCTTCGACAGGCTCAGGATGACGGTTTGAAAATGCCTAACAATAAAATCATGGTGAGACTTCGGCGTGAGCTCAGTCGAACGCTTGTCGAACCATTAATTTTGGAATTTGACATTTATCTGCTTGCCGAAGGCAGGGAGTTCAGAGTTAAAACGAAAAACTCCGAACTAATCCAAATGTAAAAGAATTACTAAGGAGTCCATAATACCCCATGCCCGGAGGGCACCCTCGAACCATGAAAATGGTTCCCCCTCTCCCCTTGATGGGAGAGGGTGGGGGTGAGGGTGAGTCAAAGCCTTTGCCCCCTCACCTCAATCCTCTCCCC
>Ga0315274_10004106_pt1 | contig 21485 bp, 10 predicted proteins | sample YL17G02_20_MG_FD_203700 | JGI IMG/M metagenome (GOLD analysis project Ga0315274, IMG submission 203700) | Sediment microbial communities from Yellowstone Lake, YNP, Wyoming, USA - YL17G02_20 | ecosystem: Environmental > Aquatic > Freshwater > Lake > Sediment | place: USA: Wyoming | collected...
AGCGCCTGTCGGCTTGGACGGTTCGCTGGATCATTGGGGAGCACGGCTAGCCTCGCACCCGCAAGCTGATAGTAGGGTTCGCCGTCTTCGAAGTCCTCCTTCAGTCGACGGCTCACCTCCACACGGTACTCAGGCGTCACGGTCATGTAGCCTGCGTCGTAGAGCCTGTGGAGATCGGCACGAAGAGCCAGACCGTTCTGGACGTGATTGGAGGCAGGGCCTCGGTACTGCTGGATGTGAGCAGCGTCGAGAACCGGAAGGGCCCGCTCCCCCGTCACCGCGCACCGCCGAGCGTACGCGTCCAGCACCCGCACTCGGAATGAGCCCTGACCCTCACGAACAGTGGCAAGCAGCTCGGCTCGTGACCGCTCGTCTGCTAAGACAGGCTTAAACTCCTCGACAAGCTCAGCTGGGCGCCCGTTCTTGAGGAGTTCCGCGAGCGCGACACCATCGGGGGACGCGAGGTCATAAGTCTTGAAGGCGACGATGTTGGGGTGCCATCCCCGGTCCTGCTCCCACGCAAGCCACTCCTGCCGGGGCAAGAACCGAACCTCCCTGAGAATGAGGCAGGTAAGCTCCCTGGTTCCCAGCGCGGTCTCCAAGGGGGATTCTCGGCGATACTCAGCGATGCGAGAAACGAAGCTTTCGAACGTCGGATCGCCGTTGCGCTCCCGGAAGGCTTCCCACGCCAACCGGATGGGCAACCTAGTGGCGTGGACAAAGAAGCCATAGCCAGCGATGGCATTTATTGGGTATTTGAGTCGGAGGAGGAAGGGCTCTCCGGAAGCCAACGACCTGAAGTCTGTCTGGGCCAGCGGGCGCCAGAAGTTGACTTCGTCTAGGCGCCCCTCTGTCGCTAGGCTCCGCAGGAACTCGAACCAGCGGCCATCTGTCAGCGCGACGACAGCGTTCTGCCCTGTCATGACGGAGATCTTACATCGCCAGCGGCCGGCCGTACACTATTGCGCCTTAGTGTGCGGTATGTCCCGTGGTCCGGCAGAGTGCTGCCTTTACTTTATCCCTCTGCAATTTCTTGGGTTGACATCCCGATAGCCGGCGTACGAATCCACCGGATCAGGGAACACCCCTGTCTCGAACACCCTGCCAACTCGATCGACCCGAAAACAGGTCGCTTGAGCGATAGGCAGGCCGCTGCCAAGAACCATATATGCGAAGTAGTAGTCACCGTCATCGACTTCGGTCTTGACTGACTGCCCGGCAAAGCTCTTCTGGTTCTCGAAGTCCTTGAACTCGGGATACGCTGTCTCTATCGCGCTTCTCCTGAGAGCAACGAGGTCAGGTTGAGCATTGTCAGTGGTGACCTCTGGAGAACCCGTCTCAATACTAGTTTGCCTTGTGGTACTGGAACAGCCCAAGCCGACCACAACAACCACTAGAGCAAAGACCCCGATGATGATGATGTTGGTTCTTGGCATAGATCCACCGTATTACCCATTTGCTGGGAGCACAATAGCACAAGCTTGACTTTCCGGCACACAGAGCGAACACGGTCGATGACCGAAGAACAGGAGGTATCGACCATGACCGCCACGCTAGTGCCTTTCGATGAGTCCCTGCCCGCCTGGGAGCGGGCCCTGTACGCCTTCCTGGCCGAAAAGGAACGGCGCAGCGGCTCCCGGCGCACCGTTGAAGGCTACTCCCGCATGCTCCAGCACTTCTTCGGCGCGCTCGGGAAGCCTCCGGATCAGATCACCAGCCGCGAGGTGTTCGTCTTCGCCCATGGCGTCGGGCTGTCGGGAAAGGAGCCGTCTGCCGTGACCAGACTCTACCACCTTACAGAGAGGGGATAGTGACCGATGGCCGGAGGTTAGGTCACAGTCGCAAGTTCGATCAACCCCTCAGTTTCCGATAACGAAGATGGGGCGGCGACAGGCGACCATCAGGTTCTTACGGACGCGAGCTGTGCCCGCGCTCGGGCCGAAAGGGATGCGGGTTCGCCTGGCGACTCTTCCAATCCCGCCCTGGCGAAGACATAGGTGACCCGCGTAACTGGCCGACCCGTAGCCGACTCGATTCCGAGCACGTACAGTCCCGCCTGCAGCTCGTACTGCCGCAAGCGCTCCCGAACCGCCGCCGCCGGGATATCGTCCGTCTTCCAGTCAACGATCTCGATGCCGTCCGCTGTCTCGATGATGAGGTCCGCAAAGCCCTCGAGAATCACACCGTCGAACTCGGCCGCGAAGGACACCTCGCGCAGAGCCCGCGGCGCAGCGCGGGCCCGCGCCGCGGCGTCCGACTGAAGCGCCTGCCGCACCAGCCGGGCGACCTCCCCTGAGCGATCCGGAATCGCCTCTGCCACGGCTTGGGCGCGTGAAAACGCCTCGATCATGGCCTCGTCGGCGTCGAGGGGAAGGCTCTGGATGGCGGCGTGCACGGCCCGCCCGAGGCGGGTACCGCCGCGGCCGCGCGCCCAGGGCTCGCTTTCGTCCCTCGCCTCATCCTTCTTCAAGGGCCCGAGCGCCGTAGCGCTGGTGTACCGCTGCCGCCGCCCTCGCTCGACCATGACCTGCCGTGCGGCGGCGAACTCCGCCGTTGAGGCGGGGTGGGGCGAATCGACGGCAAGGTCGGCGAAGGGCGCCGCGGGCACGTGCTCGGCGGCAGGCAATTCGGGGCGGGGCTGTGACCACTCGCAGGCCCCGGCCTCGATGAGGCGGCGGGCGCCGCACTGCTTCTCCCTGGATGGGTGGTAGAGGAACAGCACCAGATGGTCGCGAGCGCGGGTCGACGCCACGTACAGCAGCCGGTCGAACTCGGCGCTGGCGTGCTCCTCCTCGACCGCGTTGACCTCGTCGGCCGGGCCGAGCTGGAAGCGGGCCGCCCGCGACTTGGATCCGATGGATACGGCGATCCGGTCCTCGGCGTAGTCGACGCCGTAGACAGGCGGGCGCTTGCTCGGGCTCGCGCTCAGGCCGGCGACGAAGACGATGGGGAACTCCAGCCCCTTGGCGCCGTGGATGGTAAGCACCCGCACGGCGTCCTCGTCATCGTCCAGGCCGGCCCCCTCATGATCGAGGATCTGGTCCGTGGTGCGGCGCTCCAGCCAGCTCACGAAGGCGCGCAGACTCTCTGGCCCGCTGGCCTCGAAGGCGCGCGCCTGCTCGACCATGAAGCGCATCCGTCGAAAGGTGTTGCGGTCGGCCTGGTCCAGGATCCCGATCTCCACCTGTCCCCGATCCGCCACGAACCGCTCCACGAGGGCGGCCAGGGAGTACTGGTGACGTACGGCGTGGTAGCTGGCCAGCGTGCGCAGCGCCTCGGCCACGGCTCCGTCCCGGCTCTTGAGGTCGCTGGCCAGGTAGTTGAACCTGCCTCCCGCAGCCCGATAGCGGGCGAGGTCGACATCCGAGCAGGCGAATGCGGTGCTCCGGAGCGCCCCCACGATGGCCACTTCGTCAGCGGGGTCGTCGATGGCGGTCAGGCAATTGATGAGGTCGCGCACCTCCTGCGTGCGGTAGATGAGGCTGCCGCCCTCCACCCTGTAGGGGATCCCCGCGTCGGCGAGGGAGCGTTCCAGCGCGGGGAGGATGGCGCGCCTCGGGATCAGGATGGCGATGTCCCGGAACTTTGCTTTGCGAACGGCCCCGTCGCGCTCGGCCACCTCCCAGCCCTCTTCCAGCACCGCGCGGCACTGCGCGGCGACGGCAGCCGCCTCGTACTGTCGCACCTCCCGCGCCTTCATGCCCTCCATCTCGCCGCCCAGCCAGGCCACGCCGGGACCCTCCAGTTCGTCTGAGCGATGGGGGTGGATGGGCCCATAAGGGGGCTGTATCGCCGGGTTCGAGCCTTCTCCGATCACTCCCGCGAAGACGGCGTTGACCCAATCGAGGATCTGGGGCCGCGACCGCCTCGAGAGCGCGAGGACGGCAAAGTCGCCGCCGGCCTCCGCGATAAGCTGACGGGTATTGGAGTAGATCGCCATATCGGCGCGGCGGAAGCGGTAGATCGACTGCTTGGGGTCGCCCACCAGAAAGAGCCTGGCCGCCTCGAGGGCGCCCGTGTCCGGGTCGGTGGCGAACGCCCCGGCGATGTCAACCTGCAACGGGTCCGTGTCCTGGAACTCATCGATGAGCAGAGCGTCGAAGCGATCGCGCAGGGCCCGGGCCGCGTCGGGGTTCGCCCTGAGCAGGTCGCGAGGCCCTAGTATCAGATCGTCGAAGGTGAGAGTGCCTTCTTGGCCCCGGGCTAGTGTGTCCTCCTGGATGAAGCGGACGACTGAGGGCATGAGATCGGCGAGGGCCTCCGCCCGGCAGGCCGCCAGAGTCTCCTGGAGACGCTTGGAGATGGCCGCCGCGGTCTCCCTCACCTGCTCGATGACGGCCTTTCCCCCCCAGGCGTCCGCCCGTCCCGCATTGTAGCTCCGCCCCAGGATGCCAGCGCCGGAAGCCAGCACCGCCTCGCGCTCCGGCCCAGCGCCGGCAAGGCTCTCCACCAGAGCGAGCAGGGCGTCGATCCGCGGCCGGAGCTTGTCGTCCGGCGGGGCGGCGTCCAGTGGGAGGGCGTGGAGCTCCCGCCTCATCTCCTCCAGATCGGGCCAGACGGGCGCGGGCGCAGGGAGCGGGCTCTCCGCCAGCCGCGACGCCAGATGGGCGCGTGCCGTGAGCTCCCGGGCCAGGGTCTCCAGATCACGCGTCGTGAGCCCCAGCCCGAGGGCACGGTCGATGGCGGCCACGGCGGCGCGGTCCTCCGCCAGACCCTCCAGATAGGTGCGCCACCGCTCCTGCAGGCGGCGGTCGGCAAGCACCTCGTCCAGGACGACGAAGGCGGGGTCGATGCCGGCCTCTGCCGCGAATGAGCGCAAGAGCGCCTGACCGAAGGCGTGGATGGTGGAGATCTGGGCCCGGTCCAGCGAGGCTAGCGCCTCCCGGACGAGCTTGCCGTTGCCGAGCTCAGCGGCCAGTGACGCCTCGAGCTCGCCCCTCACCCGGTCCTTGAGCTCGGCGGCTGCCTTCTCGGTGAAGGTGATCGCCACGATGCGATCGATCGGGCGGCCGGCGAGCACCAGCGCGACGACGCGGTCCACGAGCGCCCTCGTCTTGCCGGTGCCAGCGCCCGCCTCCACGAAGAGCGTCTCGTCCAGCGCCTCCCGGATCTTGACCCGGGTCAGTTCATCCTGGGCTGCGTGGTCGGCCTGGTCCCGGGTCACCCTCCGTCCTCCCCGCGGGCGGTCCTGCCTACCCGCAGCCACGGTGAAAAGCCCTCGTCCTGGGTCTTTGCCGCCAGCTCGTAGTCTCGGCGGCGCGGGCAGATGCGGTCGAAATCGCAGTACGTGCAGTTCTCGAAGCCCCCGTAGAACTCGGACTCTTCGCCGGAGACCGCGGGGAAGGCGCCCGCGCGGATGCCCTCTATGATGGCTCTCAGTGTCCGCTCGAACAGATCCCGCCGTTCCGGTGTCGGGAGATAATTGATGAAAGAGAACTCGCCCCTGTGGGTGATGAACCAGTAGGCGGCGGTCACCTCTTCGGCGTCGCGCGCGGCCTCCACGTAGGTGGGGAGTTGGAGCTTCGTCCCGCTGGCCAGCGGGTCCTCATCGGACCTGATGCCCTCGAAGTCCCTCTTGCTCCCGGTCTTGTAGTCGATGACCCAGGCGCTCCTGCCATCCGGGGTCCGGTCGACCCGGTCCACGTAGCCACGGAGCGTCACGCTGGCTACGGAGACCTCGGGGATCGGCGCCTCGAACTCGGCGGGCACGGCCCCGGTGCGGCGCCTGAAGGCCGTGTCCTTCTCAAGGAAGGTGGCGAGGTCGGCGAGTATGGTTCGCTCCTCGTGCTGTGAGTAGACGTCGAGCCCGCTAAGGCCGCGCCGCCTGGCCTCGGCGAGCTTGTGTGTCGTGATCTGGGCCAGGAGCGCCAGGTCTTCCTGGGTCCAGGCCTCGCCAGGACCGGGCCGGCCCTGCTTCTGCTGTTCACTGAAGAACTCCTGCAGCACCTTGTGGATGAGGGTGCCCCGGGCCGCTGGGTCCATCATCTCCCTCTCCTCGGGCTCCTCGACGGTGTTCAGGCGCAGGATGGAGTGGCAGAGGTACCGGAAGCCGCACACGCCGTAGTTCTCCAGGGAGGTCGGGGAGACGGCCCTTGCCATGTCCAGCCAGGCCTCACCCGCGAGCGCGCCGACGTTGCCGTCCCACTCCGTGAAGCGCCGGCTTCGCCTGGCCCGGAGCATCGATAGGGGCTCCCAGCGCGGGTGCTCGGGCCCGATGGGGACACCCTCTCTCCGCTGGAGGATGGCCCGCCGCACCAGGATCTCCGACGGGTCCACCACGGGCCCAAGGAGCATCAGGGCGAGGGGCGACGGCCCGCGCCGCAGCCACTCGCTGCTCCCGCGGCGGCGCAGCTCCGAGGCCGTGCTGAGGGTGGCGTCCATCGTCGCCGCGGCGGCGACCATCATCGGCGACGGGTAGTACTCGCGCGTGCCGCCTGGCTCGTAGGTGGGGGCGCACCAGACCACCCTCCCCGGGCCGGCCGCCGTGACAGCCCGCTGCGCGGCCTCCTTCGCTCGCTGAATCCGCAGAGAGGCGTCCTCGACATATGGGTGGCGGCTCCGCAAACGGCTCCAGGCGCTATCCTGAACCAGGGCGTCCGCGCCAGGACCGGCCGGGAACGCCCCCTCGTAGGCGCCGCAGAGGATGATGTGTTTGAACCGGAGGCCGGCCGCCAGCCGGTAATCGGCGACCATCACGCCGTCCCCGAGGTTTCGCTCCCGGATCGTTGCGGCCTCCAGGTTGGCAGCCAGGGAGCGGGCGAAGCTGGCCAGGCTGAAACTGCCGGCGACGGCGCCGACCGTGCCCAGCTGATCGATCTCCCGGATGACTTCCGGAAAGCCGCGTGCCCCCGGGTCGAAGTAGTCAGCGACGACCTGGGTGAAGGCGGGTATGAATGCCGCGGCCGGCTGCGGCGCGCGCAGCGGCTCAAGGCGAGCCACGAGGGCCTCGACGACAGCGTGCAGCTCCCTGGCGCGGCCCCGCTCGAGCTCGAGGGCCCGCACCCGGGCTTCGTTCTCCAAGACAGCGGGACTGGCAAGGGATTCCTCCCGGTCGGCGATCAGTGCCTGCAGGGCGCTCGACCAGCGCTCGCTGCCGTGGGTGATCCCCGCCTCTCGGGACAGGCGATCCCAGGCCGACGTGAGCGCGCGCACGGTTCCCTCGGCCGTGGGTAGCCACTCCCGCAGCGGCGCCACGCTGAGGAAGTCGATGGTCGCAGTGCGTGAGAAGTCGCGATCGGGCAGAAGGGTCAGGGCGAGGGTGCCCCGTCCCGCTGGAGTCTCGATGAGCGGCACTCCTGGGAGGGGAACGGCGGGCACCTCGGCCATGTCGAACGCCTCCCGAAGGAGCCGCGGGTAGGCGGCGCCGGCGCCGTGGAAGACAGCGATCTCGTGGAGCGACAGGCCCGAGTCCAGCGCCCAGAGAACCTCTCGGACGGCCTCGCGCGCCTCGCTGGCGGGGTCGGGTGCCAGAACGAAGCTCATCTCCGGATCTGCCCTCGGCTCATCCAGCTCATCGTAGGCTGGGGCGGTCTCCCTCAAGGCGGAGAGGAGAGCCTCGGCCCCGGCAGACTGCGCGCCGGGGGGTAGGACGTAGATGGTGCCTAGGTCAGCAAGCGCTCCGGCCTTGCCAGAGCGCACTGCCTCCGCTGCCGCGTCCAGCAGATCCTCTTCGTCGTAGAAGAGCGCGGTTTCCTCTCGGAACCTGTCGTAGAGCCTCAAGATCTCGCGCAGATGGCCCGCTGGCTGACCGTCGGCGGCATCCTGGCTAAGACGGATGCCTCCGCGGCGCAGGCGCCGGAACATGTGCCGGAGGACGCGAGCGTAGCCCGGGAGGTCCCCCACCTGAGCGAGGACCCCTCGCGACTCCCCCGCCACATGCTCCGCTATGTAGTCCCCGATGGGCCTGGCCAGCGGCGAGCGGCCAGCGGTCGCGAGGTGGCCGGCACCCAGCAGCTCGGCGATACGCGGTAGAGTCTCGAAGCGCACGCCAGCGAAGGGCGTGAGTTCTGCCAGCAGCCGCCGCAGCTGCAGCGCCGCGACGTGGGAAGGGACAACGAGAGTGACTGGTGCCAGCGGGTCGCCCTTACGGGCAGCGGCGATGGACTCCAGAGTGGTGTGAACGTCTGGCATTGGACAGCGTCAGCCGTCGTCGGCCTTCGGCGGTGCCAGGTCGATGCGCAGATCCGCCAGCGCTTGCTTGGCCTGATCTTCGGGGATGTGCGTTAGGAGGAATGCTAGCAGATCCTCCTGGCGCGGTTGTCCGAACACTATGCGATACAAGGCTAGCGAGCGGCGTAGAGCCTTCAGCCGGTCCACGTCGCGGCTTAGCGGCAGGGTGGGCACATGGCGCTCCACCCGAGCGCCGCCGTCAAGCGCGTACACCCAGAACGGGACCAGGTCAGACGTTTTCGCGGGCCGGTCGCGCTTCCCCGCGTCGAATACATACTCCCACGGATCATTGTCCGGCCGCGTGGGTTCACGTTTGGCGCGCGCCGCCGCCTTCAGTGCCTCGCGGCCGTAGCGGAGCGCCAGGTTCTTGCGGACCGCGTGGCCCTTGTAGCGGTGAACCCTGCCTTCCCGCTGTTCTAGATCCACAGGGTTGGACGGCAGGTCCCAGTGGACTACGGCGTGGCAGTAGGGGTGGAAATCCAACCCTTCCTGCCCGACTGACGTGGTGGCCAGCACAAAAGGCCAGAAGGGCGAGTTGAAAGCGTCGCGTACCTGCCCCGGCCGAGTGATCTCCTTGCTGCCTTCAGTCTCGTCCGCGGCGTAGCGCGCAGCAAAACGAAGTCGCGGTCGCCGTTCGCGTCGGCCGCTCGGCTCGGCCATGTCCACATCGTCAACCACGATGGTGGTGGCGCGTATCCTCAAAGCCGCCTGCATAGCCTCCGAGAGAGCGGTGGCGCGCTCGGCAGGTGTCGGGCTGGACAGACCGAGAATACTACCGAGCACGTGCGCGTACTCATCCAGGACCGCCTGTAGGTTGCCAGCCGCGCAGTACTCGATCACCCGTCGCCAGTAAGGCTCCGGGCTGAGTCCTCGGACGAGCGAAATCGCTTCCGGGCGATTGAACAGGTTCCGGAACGCCCAGCCGATGCGCGCAGCCGATTCTCGCAAGGTGTCAGTCGACACCCCATTTGAGAGAGGCTCCGCGCGGCCTGCGAGAGCACGCAGTGCGGCCACGCCGGGGCCGCCAATCGCAAGGAGCGCGAGCACGCGAGAGAGGTCAGCCGGTGGCGCGCCCAGTCGCAACTCACCGTTCAGCAGGCGGCGTGCCTCGTTCACATGGTCAGCCCAGCGCGACTCCTCCCCCTCCCCCTCGGCATCCCCCTCGCCGCCGCTCCATCTTGACGCCAGGTCGGGGAGCGAAAGCCAGTGACGGGTGCCATCGCCGTCGAACCGAAGGTCCAGCAGGATGGGAGCCGCCCAGTACCAGGACTCGTCGGTCTGCCCCCCGCCGTTGCCCGTATCCAGAGAGGCCAGCAGTTGAGCCATGCGTGCCTCCACACTTCCCAGCACGTCCTGGAAGGGCGGAAGGGCTTCGGTGGCAGCGGCCCGTTCTAACAGAAGCTGGCCAGCATGGAACAGGGGGTCGCCCTCCTCGGCCAGCGTGACGGATGGGTACATGATCCCGAGGATTGGCATGCCGGTAAGCCGGCCATCCGTTCGGGCGAACCGGAGCAACGGCCGGCGCCATCTGTTGATGTCTCCGGGGTCACCTGGATCCCGCTCCGCCTCACGGACCATCCGTCGTTCCGCCTCATAGCTCACCATGCTGCTGATCGCCTTGGGGACGACATTCCAGCCCGAGAAGACCAGCCGCTTCGTGAAGCTTGCGGCGGCGAACGGTCCGTCTGGTTCGTAATAGGGCAACGCGGGCGGCATCCAGAGGAACCGCCAAGCCCCAACGCCGATCGTTCCAGCGAGGAGTCCGCGCAGGCGTGCGTTCGCTGGGTCGATTTCCTCGTACCGGGACCACTCGTCCCACGGGAAAAGAAGTCCCCTATTAGAGCTGAGTGCAGCACTCACCCGCTCTCGGGCCGTCGGCGCCTTGAGAGCGTCCTGAAAGACCTGCTTGAACTTGTAGTTCCTGGCCTCCATGAAATTGAGCAAGTACGGGGCAGTCTTCCAGTACTCAAGCAGGTCTCCCCCCGCCGCCCCGCCTCTACTCTCCGGCATCTGCGACAGAAGGCCGGAGACTTCCTGCAAGGCCACGTATGCCGCCAGGTCGCCCGGCTGCACGCGCACGTCTCCAGCCGGAACCGGGGCGAGCATTCCGTCCCGATTATCGGTGACGGCGAGCCGCTCCGTCCGCACCATCACACGTCGCAGCCGCGTCTCCAGTTCAAGCTTGAGTCCCTGGAGGCGTTCAAGAGGCCCCGCGGTGTCGTGGCTGTCACCCAGCCGGTACAGCTCGCGCCCGTACTCGGCCAGGAGGCGCTCCAGCTCGGCACGACCACTTTCGTCCCCAACCAGAAACGCCAGCGTCTCGACGAAGTCTCGGTAGTGGTCGTCGTCACCCGCCTCCCCGCTGACTGTGTACATCTTGTAGGGCGTGGCAGACAAGAGAAGGACCCGCGATTCGCTTCCGCACTCTTCATCCGTGTACTCGAACAGCCGGTGCGCGAGTCTGCCTGCCTCATGTTGTGGGTGCAATAGATGCTTGAACCGTTGGAATTCGTCCAGAATGACCAGGTCGGGCTCCAGCGCCTCAATGCAGCTCTCTGCCAGGAGCAGCCGCAGCTCCCCGATCAGCCGCGCGCGTGCAGCGAGCAGCCAGGAGGGAGCCTTTTTGCGGTGCCGGAACGCGTCGCAGAGGTTGTCGAATCGGCTGCGGTAGTCCTGTCCGGGCATTCCGCCGCGGTTCGCAAGCGCCTGTAAGAACTGACGGGTCAGCGTCGGCTCGATGGACTGGTGCCTGCATTGCTCCACGTGCCAGCGATAGGTGTCCAGGCTGGCGCTGCCCTGCAGCACTTTCTGCGGGCCCACGTTCCTGTCGCTTATTCCCCAAGCCTCACGCAGGAGGTGGAAGAGAAGAGCACGCTCCGCCACTTGACCAAGACTGGACTTGAGATCGAACGATGTGCCCGGCGTGAGCGAGATGAAGTTGACCTTGTTGCCCTGCAAGTCACCTATTTTCGTAGGGAGCAGTCCAATCCGCGAGGCGAGCGGCACGTCTCGCATTCCCGGCATCTTCACCCGCAGGCGGTTGATATTCTGCCGGGCTATCTCGGCGTTGGAACACACGTAGATGACGTCAATGCGTTTCGTCTGCGCCCACAGGTGTTCGATAGCGCGGGCGACCACTCCGCGGGCCACCAGCGTCTTTCCCAAGCCAACCTCGTCTGCGATGAGGAAGCGCCGGGTCGGCGAAACGTCGGTGTACAGCCGCCCGAAGACGTACTCGACAGTGTCACGCTGGAAGTCCTTGAGACCCGCCAGCGCTTTCTCAACGTACGGTCCGGGCGCCTCACTCATGCCAACAATCCCTGCCGCACCCCCCAGATCGGCTCCCAGACTTCATCGAAGCCGTCAGGCAGTAGAGCTTGGCCCTCGGGGGTCTGCTTCAGATCGTCGACCAGCCGGCTGACTTGGTCGAGCTTCGCAGGGTCTCGTCCCAGCGCCCGTACCATGGACTCAAACAGCGGGAGCGGGAGGTGGGTCCCGGCGGACGCCGAAGTTTCGGCGGTGGGTCCGGTGATCAAATCAAGGGCACGTCCAGCCTCAAGGTCTTCCCACGCTAGCAGGAAGAGCAGGTATCTAAGGACAGCGCTCTTGTTGGACAGCAGTGATTGGAGGACGCGTTGCCGGCGGTCGGACGGGGCACCCTCCAAGGGCAGGTTGAGGATGAACCGGGCGGAGACCCGGTGCGGAGCGTCCTCCAGCGCAAGATCGACGGCGAAGAACGAGGTGATGGCCTCGTAGGAGACAGCGGCGAACTGGGCGACGACTGACTCCTCGCTGGCGCTGTCGCGCCCGCCGACCACGCGAACGGAAGCCGTCTCAGGCAGCGAGGCCGGCCAGCACCGCGCCGAGGCGCCCTCAAGATCCAGCGCGGACCCGGAGGGCTGCCAGAGGGCGAGTGTGTACAGTCCAGGCAGCTCAGCCGGACTGACCCGAGCGACGAGGGGAAGAGCCGCCAGCCGATGCCGAATCTTCTCCAACCGCCTCTCCAGCGCTTCTCGCGCCGCATCAGGTGGCGGTTCTTCCGGAGGCTGGTACTTCTCAAGCAGATCGCCGAACGACGGCTGATCCGTGCGCGCACGCAAGACCGAATCGACCCCGCAGGTGCTCTTCCTGCCACTCAACCGGACGAGGAACTCCACGTTGCCGCTGAAGGCGGCGGTCGTCGCGTTGGCAGAGCCAGTCCAGACGTGCGCCTTCCAACCCGCGTCGGCGACGTAGACCTTCGCATGGAGGCCGGTCGGGGAATCCCCGGGCGCCCTGTCGGCCTCGTTGTCGGTCGTCGCCTGGCCCGTGTCGGTGTTCTCATCCACACGCTCAGGGGTCGCCAGGTCACTCAGGACCTTGACCTCGCCGAAACGGGCCAGGGAGGCCGGCGTCAGAGCGTCCAGTGTCTCCGGGCGGGAGACCAGGACGTGATCGCGGCCCTTTTCGGTCAGATGAGCGAGGCAGTCGGCGGACACGAAAGGAGAGATAACGAGCATCCGGTCGACCCTCGTTTCAAAGGGCCAGAACCGCCGCCGTCGAACGCCGAGTGGGAAGAAATCCACTTCGTCGAACCCGTCGGGAGGCTCAAACTGGACGTGCCGCAACTCCTTCTGCACGAGATCCACATCGGCCAGCACGCGTTCTGGCACCACACGGCAGGCCATTCCCGTCAGCGCGGCAAAGAAGTCACCCAAGGGATGATTGCGCGCGAAGGCGTTCCGTCGGTCGGCCACCTGCCCATCGAGGACGAGCATGGTGTCCCAGGAACGATCGAAGGTCAGATTGCGACTGAGGACCAGGAGACGGTACAAAACCGGCGGCCGTGGTGCCACAAACCGCAGTGCCCAGACCTTCGGATGGAAGACCGACTCGACGGCGGGCGATGCCACTTCGACGACCGAGTTCTCCAGGTACCCATAGAGAGGTTCGTATCGAGGGATGCCGATCTGGCCGGCCTGACAGAAGATGACCAGGTGGTCGGCGTGGCGGCGTAGCGCCTCAAGGAGCGCAAGCGGGCTCAGGCGGGCGTGATCTTGCTCGCCCTCCCAGTCGAGAAGTGCGAAGGCCAGCGGGACGCGGAGCAGTGCAAGGAGATCGAGAGAGAACGTCGTGCCGATCGCCCGATCCAGTCCGTAGCCGTCAGGCGGCCGCAGCGCCTGTAGCAACAACCCGCGTGCGAGCGGCTCAAGCATCCGTCTCTCCCGAGCGAAGGCCCGCCACGATGTCCCGCACGATCTGCTGGACGGTCCCCCACCGATAGGCCAGTTGCTGATCCCCGGCGCTGCCGGGCCAATGTTCGAGAGCGCGGGGGTTGGTTAAGCGCGAGCGATCGCGTTTCAGGAACCGCTCGCGGTGAGCGACTAGGTCCTGGATCCCGCCGTCGGTTTCAACCCGACTCCGTGAGATCCCGGCCGGGAGGCCAACGTCCAACCAGCGGTTGACGAACTGCTTCGTGGCGAGAGGGATAGCATAGCCAGCGGACGAGGCGGTTCCCCAGAAGTCCTCACGATCCCACTTGGATAGCGCCTCCCCACGCCCAGCCACAAGCGCTGACCACTCCTCGAGCGCCGTTCGGTAGTGCTCGACCCGATCCCCTCGCCCGCTCAGTTCCCCCAGCATGAAGTTGTACACCAGCACAGCGCCGTGCATGGAATCAGAGAAGTTCCGGGCGTGCTCGAGCTGGGCGCCGAGGTGCGGCGGCAGATCAAACGCCAGCGGGTGCTCCCAGGGAAACTTCACCGACTCGAACGACGTGCCGTCATCGACAAGGCGGGTGAGGAGCGTTCCGGGAGCGTGTGCCAGGAGGCGATCTCGGAGGTAATTGGCCTCGAGACGAGATAGTCGGAATGAAATGCCTTGGGGGAAGTCTTTCGGTGACGGTGGGAGACCAAGATGCCAGTTGGCGCTGGCCACCTCATCCAGCGGCTCGCCGTCGTCGTTACGGAGACGGTCGCGTGCCCCCGCGTAAAAGCGATCGAGGGAATGATGATACCGTTCCTGCGAGCCGCGGAAGACGCGGATACCCCAACGACCAAGACCCTGCCAGTAGACGTTACTCGCCAGCCGCTTGAGGCGCAGACGAGCGGCGATGCCGATGATGCCCCGGGCATCGTCGGAATGGGACAGCGGCTCGACGAGGGCCGTCTCCGCCCTCCGCGCGCGCCTCGCTATGTCGCTCGACGGTGCGCGTAGCCTCTCTAGCTCTAGATAAACCCACGGAATGAACAGGAAGTAGCGGGCGCGGGTCTGGATAACGCTCGTGCCGGGGAAGAGTAGGTCGGCGAGATTGTCACGGATGCTGCCGATGCCCAGTTCGTCGCGCGTGTCGTGCTCCGAGAACAGCGTGATCACATCGAGGACCTGGCGCCGCTCTTCTTCCGCGTAGTCCATCCAGGTAAACGACGACGCCACGATCAACCCTTCATCAGCGCTAACTAGCCTCCCATCGCACGCTGATCCCCAGCTGGTCGAAGGCCTCGACGATGCGCTTCTCTAGCACATCGGTGGGGATGCCCGCACCGCTATCCACCTCAATGACGATCGTCACCTCAGCGCCGGCGTCTTGTTCCTGCAAGACCTTGAACAAGTAGGGCTGGAGGTTGCTGGTCTTGCCGATGCCTACAGATTCGATCCGGAGTCGGACTCTGCTGAGGCGTTTCGATGGTGCGGGGATTGTCTCCACGCCGCCCTTGACTGTCCCAGCGGGAGCCTCGCCCGCTTCTTCTTCGCCGACCTCAGTTGACGTCGTCCCGACGGGCCCGACGTCGCCGAGCTCCTCGCGAATGAGCTCCAGCATGTCTCCCTTGACGAGCGAGGCAGAACCGTCAAACAGGGCGATCAGCGAGTCCAGACCCTCCGGCATGTCGATCAGCCTCTGAAACGTCGACGTGGTACGGTCGCCGATGGCGACAGCCCAAAGCTTGTCCCTTACCCCCTCGCGGATGCACGCTCTAAGCGTCTCCTCCCGGTTCGGCAGGATGGGCAAGTACGTCCATTGCTGGAAGCGGCGGCTCATCTCCTCGAGATCGAGGACGGTCGCCTCGTCCTTCCACAGACGCGGCGCCAGCTTCGAGTTGAAGTACACCGCGCCCATCTTCACCAGGATTTTCGGGTGGCCGTAGTCCTGGTCTGAGAGCCGCTTGACCACGCGCGAGACGATTCGCTCGTCCCTAGTCGCCGGCACGCTCAGCGGGATGACAGCAAGCCCTGGCTCGTCTGGGTGGAACACCCATCGGTACGCCGTGGTGATGCTCGTCCGCAGGCTTTCCTTCTTGTCCCTGGATCGGCTCTCCAGGTCTTTCTGCTCTGACTGGCTGACATCCACTGTCTTCTTGCCAATGTCAGCCAGGACGACCTCATAGGCCATCACCTCACGCATGGCTTCTTCCGCCTTGCCCCAGAGGTCTCTATCGGGCGCAACGAGGATCAGCGCGTTACGCCACTCCCGCAGCCCTCCGCCAACCTTCTCCCACAGGCGGTCGATCGGCTCCCGCCCAGCAAGTTTCGACTTGCCGTTCTCCTCTGAGATAGCATAGTGGGGTTCGAGCACAGCGACGCGAAGGTCGGGGCTATCCGCGATGATCCCATCCGTTCCTGCCCACTCCAGCAGGCGGAACCCGGGAGCGGATCCCAGAGCGTCGGCCAGGGATGCCTGCAATCGTTCTGCTACCTGCGCCGGCGGCAGGGTCTCCGCCCTTAGGGCGATCAGTCGATACGGGTTTGGCCGGGTTTGGAAGCGAAGGAGTTCGCCCTCCCGATGCACGTAACCAAGCGATTGTTCCAGCGTCTCGAGCACCTCGAAGACATATTCCGGCCCTATGTTCGGAGCGACCGTGCCCAGACGCAGCTCCGTCGGCAGGGCGCCGAGCCTGGTCTGGCCCCCGAACGAGTGCATCAGCACGGTCGTGGCGATCCCTCTGGTGACGTGGAACGTCTCGTACTCGCCTCCACGGCTCTGGTCGAGCATGTCGGCACGAGCGTCGCCACCGATGATGTCCGCCGCGACGACGGCCTCCCAACCACCACCGCCAGCGGCGCTGACAACCTTGGTTCGGATACGCTCCCGCTCCAGGTTCACGTGGGCTGATTGGATGGCATAGGTCTCACGCCGGTCAAGCCATTGATCGGCGACAACGCTGGCTAGGAGCTGAAGCACCGACCGGGTGCGAGGGAAGTCGCCCGCTGTAGACCACTTCTTGTATAGGACGTCGATAAGCTCAGCGTGCAGCGGGTACGCGTTCACCTGCTGGTTGAGGTATTCAGCTGAGAAGACCGTCGCGTCATACAGGCCGCGGGTGCGCTCGTACGTCTCTCGATACATGCGGGCGACGCGTTCAGCGACCTCCTGGTCCGTCTTCTTGAACAGGCGCTTGCTCATCAGGGTGTAGATCTCTTCATCATTAACTGGCGTGCGCTTGGAGACGACCCGGTCAGCCCTCGCCTGAAGGTCTGGCAGGACCGAGAGCTCTCGCTGGATCTGCTCGGGATCGAGGCCGCCGAACTCAGTCCTACTCATGGGGAGGGACGTGAGCACGCAGACGCCAGGAACATTTCCGACCAGCTGGAGCATCTCCTGGACGAACTGGACGGTCTGCCTGTACACGTTCTGGGTACGTTTAGTATTCGAGAAGCGCAGTTTGACAAGGTAACTCACTAGCTCGTCGATGAGGATGAGGCACGGTGAGGCTGCCTCCAGAAGCTGCCGGAAGACGGCGTTGCCCGGCGCTTCTCCTCGGGAGTCGCTGTCCGTAATCAGCCGGTGAAAGAGCTTCGGATCGGCCTGGTACGCTAGCTCGCCCCACATGGTGAAGACCGACGTGGTGTCTTCCTTCACCCAGGGGTCGGTACCGTACTCCTGGCCGTCGAAGACCAGCACCCTGGCCTTTGATGGTATTGTCACGTCCCCAACGGCGTCCTTGACGCCAGGGACCGCCAGCGACTCCTCGGGGCTCTTGATGAGATGGTAGAGAGCCAGGAGGGCGTGCGTCTTGCCGCCGCCGAACGGCGTCTGTAGTTCGGTCACGGAAGGCCCCGGGCCGCCGTTGAGGCGACTGGCGACATCACGGATGGTCTGCTTCAGGTTCTCGGTGAAGTAGGTGTGGCCGAAGAAGACATCCGGTTTCATGTACTCGTCCCGCGCTGCGCCGGCGTGCACCGCACCAAGTGTCGCCGCGAACAGTGACTCATCGATCGCCGCCGGGTTCTTGAAAGCGTCGTAGGGTTCGCAGACCTGCCACCAGTAGGGGAGCTCGCCCTCCTTCGCCGGGCGCACCGGCTTGGCTTCGGGCGCAGGCACCGGGACGTGTAGCATTCCCAGCACGTCTTTGCGAATCTTCTCCACCTCGGCCGCCTCGGGTAGCCCAGCTGCGGATAGGGTCTGGGACATGGCGTACAGGGCGTGAGCCACGTCATCTGCCAGCAGGTCCCCTGTGCGTGGGTGCGCCCAGTCGTTTCGCGCCGAGGCCACCTGCGTTAGCCACGACTGCGTCTTGTTGAAGTCGCCAAAGACCCCCTGGAATGCGGAGTCGAAGTTGCGGCTGACGACGCGCACAAGGTGGGTAGCGTCAATGTGGTCGAGCTTGTCTTTCTTCGGCTCGCGCTCGGTGTCCCTTTTCAGGCTCGCCTTCTGGGCGTCGGTCAGCGTCCTGACGACGCCGTCTTCCCACCAGGTACTGGGGAACCTGGCGATAAGACGCTCCTTGACGAACCGCCGCATGGCGTCGGTGTAGAGCTTGAGCCCCTGCCCTAGCGCCGCATAGTTGCTCTCAGGCATCGGTTTCCATCGCCTCCTCGAAGCCGGGCAGCGGCCCCCCAGCCTTCGCCGACGGGTGCCCGGAGGCGGCTCTCGGTGCGGCCGACGCCATGACGTTGCTCCCCAGCAGGCCATTGATCAGGCGCCGGTCCTCATCCCCATCCAGGAGGCACTCGGCGACGCCCTGGCCCAGCGTGCGCAGCGCCGTCCAGCGCGTCTCGCCAAGAGCGGCCCGGTACGCTGCCAGCTCGTCCGGCCGGTTCAGTCCCCACAGGTAGGCGGCCCGCTGGAGCTGGTCGATGAGCGGCGCTGGCCGGGCAGGCGAGTCCAGACCCAAGTTCTCTTCCTTCTGGCCACGCTCCCGGATGGTGCGCAGCTTGACCAGCTTCTTGCTCTTCTCCTTGACCTCCACGGCGATGGAGCCCGGCCGCACTGCCTCGTGGTAGTCCGCGCCGGTGGCCAGGCAGAGGGCGATGGTCTCGCCGGCGTCCAGGGGCGCCCGCGAGTAGCTCCAGACCCAGATGACGTACTGCCGTGTCATGGAGTCCACGACACCCAGGTCCGCCCCCATGAGCACCTGTTCCAGAGCCACCTGCGTCGACTCCCGCCGCACCAGATCCAGGAAGTCCCGCACGCCGACCTCTGTGCCGTCCGGTCGTAGCACCCTGGTGTGACGCCCGAACACGGAGAGGGCTGGTCCGATCGCGCTTATGAAGAAGTCCGCCCCGCGAACGCCCTTGCTCCAGAAGTAGAGAAGACGCCCCTTGATGACCGGCTTCATCTCCTGGAGCACGTCACCGATGAACGCCTCGCCGGCGTCCTCCTGGCGCGGCCGGCACGCCATCCACACCGAGGTGGACAAACGCGCTTGCCCGAGCCGCGACACCTTGTTTTCAAGCTCCGTGTCTATCGGCCAGGAGGCGTCGGGGATCAGACCGGCGTGGAGGAGCCCTTCGATGAGCGTTGACCAAGCATCGGGGTCTGTGTGCGCAAAGACGACGCCCACCATCCCACCAGGCTCCAACGAATGTGCCATTGCATCAAACGACTGCGCCATGCCGTCCACGTAGTGCTTTCGCGCCGCCTCGCGCCGGTCCCCGCCCTGGCCGTTGCCGGCGTAGACGTTCATGACCACCTGGTCTTTCTTGGGCGTTAGTGGAAGCGAGAGCAGGTCGGGGTGGAGAAAGCCGACCGAGCGTTTCAGCCAAACGTAGAAGAAATCCGACAAGTCACCATAGCTGATGGCATCATAGTAGGGAGGATCTGTCACCACGGATGTCTCGCCCCTTCTCGCCTGACGCGCGTCTGCGGCGCTCACGCGCGGAGGAAGGCTGCCGGGATGGGGCGTCTCACGCTCAACGACTTCCGACACCCAGTCCAGTGCGCTACGGAAATCCCCAGTCATGCCAGAGAATGGATTAACCTCTGAATAATCCCACACCATCGGAAGGGCCTGTCTGGCAAATGTGCCCATTATGGCGCCCGTACCGCCGGACGAGACGGCGTCCCATCTGCACAGCGTGCTGGCCCTGTCTGCCAGGCGGTCTACGGCGAGGGCCAGGTACGTGGTGACGGCCTTCGCGTACTCCTCCTCCAGGTCAGCGCGCAGCATCTCGGCGTGGGCGCCGCGCACCAGGCGCGCAAACGTGGTCAGCGCCACGAGCTGGCGGGCGTTGAACAGCTTGCCAAATGTATCGACGCCAAAGGCCGTTATCACGCCGCCTGTGAGGTGCCGCGGCATTGGCTCGTCAGGCACGAGCGGCAGATCACCCTTGTGGGCCGCTTCAAGCTCGCCGAGCCGCCTTGCCGCTCGCTGATACGCCAGCAGGTCGTCCGGCCTGTCCACGCGGTACCGTTTTCCGCCGCTTCCTTGAGCTTCCAGCACGACTGCTGTTGGCACAGCGGACATCTTTCCTTCCCGAGCCGCTTGTCGCACGTATTCGGCCTTAACCACTTGGCTACACAGGAGGCAGGTAGTATCGCCGCGGGAGGTGGTCGCCTCCGCCGGGTTGCCGGTAACGTCTTCGCCTTCGACGACCTCAAAGTCCACGCGCTTATTGGCGCGGTCAATCACCGGCCGCAGCGCCACCTTCTTGTTCTCCTTGCGGGCCAGCCAGTACTGCCTTATCAGGGGCATCTCAGCGCCGCAGTTGGGGCAGGGCACGGTGCGGCTCCACAGGTAAGCCACGGGCAGGCTGCCGTCGGGGTCGGGCGGGTAGAACTGCGCCAGCTCCGCCCGCGCCCGTTCCAGCATCCAGTTCCCCCAGTAGCGCACGTCGGTCGCCAGCGGGTTCTTGCGGTAGGCGGCCGCCAGGCTTCCCTCACCTGACGGCGGACGCTCTCCTCTCGCTCCGTCGCCGAATCGCACTTGGCCCGTCTCCCCCCGGAGGATGAAGTTTGGCACGGGGCGGCTGTCCGGCTGGCCGTACTTCTGCGGGTACTCGACGGTGCCCTTGAGGATGAGCACGGCCACCGGGTTGAGATCGCTGGCCTCCACCTCGCAGCCCAGCCGCAGCGCCTCCAGGGGAATGGCGCCGCCACCGGCGAAGGGGTCCAGCAGCCGCGGCGGCTTGCCGCCGTTGCACTCGAGGATGCGCTGTCGGGCCCGCTCCAGGAGCTGGCGGCCGGTGAGGCCGCTGCCGCCCTTCTCCGGCGGCCGTACAACCTGATCTGGTTTGCGCACGGCGTCCCAGCTCGCCAGGTCAGCGACCTCCTTGAGAAGCTCCTCGCGTTCGGCGTCGGTCTCCGGGTCGTCGACCAGCGAGGCGTAGATGAAGGCGCGGCAGGCGGCGAGCGGGCGCCTTGCCCACCAGATGTGGAGGGTGGAGATGTGGCCGTGGCGGATGTTCTTCTCCCGCCGCGAGTGGGCGGAGACCTCCTCCAGCGGGAAGGCCACCTCAATTAGCCTACGCCGTCGCGCAACAGTCATCGCCGCTTCCTTCCATTCCACTCGAGCTCGGTGCAAAGGCAGTGCCCTCTGGGGCATTTGAGGAAGTTGCACACCTTGCAGCGCTTGTCGATGAGCGATGTTATCGATATGCCGCAGACCAGGCAGCCGCTCCGATGAGCGGTCCGCAGCTTCCATTGATACGGCAGCGCCTCTAGACGGCTGGTGGCGACACTGTTGTCGGGATTGATGGTGAGAGCGCGCTCAAAGCACTGGCGGGCGTGCAGGTAGCGCCCGGCATCGGAGTGCTCTCGACCCTTCTGCACCCACTCGGCGTCGCTCTCAGGTAGCGTGCTCATTACTCAGCTCGCTCCGCCAGCACGCGCAGTTGCTCCGACCGCACGTAGTACTCTACCACCCTCTCCTCCGGCTGTATCCCCTTCCCGACGGGGTCTTGCGTTATCCAGAGCTCGGGCGCCGCCAGCGCGTGGTCGACCTCATAGATGAAGTACTCGTCGCTCATGCGGTGGGCCATCTGCCACTCAGTGTAGTACAGGGTGACATCCCCCGTCGTCGCGTGGCCCTTCACCTCGATATACCGCACCTCGGCGTCGGGCCCTTCGCTGCGGATGTCATACCCTACCCCGGTCTTGGAGACGTCCACGGGGTTGCGCC
>Ga0315274_10004107_pt1 | contig 21483 bp, 13 predicted proteins | sample YL17G02_20_MG_FD_203700 | JGI IMG/M metagenome (GOLD analysis project Ga0315274, IMG submission 203700) | Sediment microbial communities from Yellowstone Lake, YNP, Wyoming, USA - YL17G02_20 | ecosystem: Environmental > Aquatic > Freshwater > Lake > Sediment | place: USA: Wyoming | collected...
ACCCGAATTCCTCGCAAAACCACTGCATGCTGGGACACGCCGAAGAGTGGTTTTACACGGACCTCGCCGGCATCCAGCCCGATCCCGAAGGACCCGGGTTCGAGCGCATCATGATCAAACCGCAACCTGTCGGTGACCTCACCTGGGTAAAGGCGAGCTACGACTCGCTGCGCGGCCGCATCGTCAGCGAATGGGAAAAGAAAAACGGAAAGCTCGCCTTGCATGTGGAGATTCCACCGAACACAACGGCGACGGTGTTTGTCCCGGCGAAGTCACCAGGCGGAATCACCGAGAGCGGCCACAGTCTGGAAAGGGCCGAGGGCGTGAAGCTCCTTCGCCTGGAAGGCGGCCGCGCGGTGCTTGCGATCGAATCAGGCAGCTACCGTTTCGCCGCGGACCTTTACCCATGAACCTGCCTCCACCGGTAGAGCGAGACTCCGGTCGAGCCCTGACTTCCCTGGTCGCACGCGATTCCAGGGCTCGACGGAGTCTCGCCCTACCAAGAGCGAAAAACGGTTCATGGTCGCAATGCGCGCCAATCCTGGCGTCTTCGCTACCCATGAACCGCCCTGTCTCTGGCGCGATTGGGCCGCCCAGTCAGACGACATTGTCAGCAAAAGACGCGTCAGATTTGCCGAAAGGCTCGGTTGCAGGCGAAGCTGCTGCGGGTCACAGACCCGCGCTCCTTTATTCCGAATCAACGGGCGAAACTGCTTGCCCCACCGCCTCGCCGGTCGATAATAGACGGCGGACGACTGGTGTCGATCCAAGGCAAGTCGTTGTGCCGCAACAGAGTGCTCCCGTAGCTCAAATGGATAGAGCGGCGGTTTCCTAAACCGTTGATCCCTGTTCAATTCAGGGCGGGAGTACCAAAGTCTGGTGCAAATCAGCGGGCTCGTGTTATACTGAAGCCATGAAAGCAGAAACTCCATTCCCGGTTGGTGGTCGGAACCGCCGCACGCCGTGGCGCTGCATTCTGGCGGCCATGGCCTTCGCGGTGGCGGTTGCCTGTGCCAACTCCAGCATCGCTGGACCTAAACCTGACACCCTCACCCCGAAGCCCAAGCTGTCCAAGGCAGCCAAAGCGAAAGCGCCCAAGCGCGAAGCGATCGCTCTGACCGGCTCTAACATCAAGCACGACGTTGCGCGCCGGGGACGCATCGCCCTGACCGCGTCGCCCTTGGTGATCATTGGCCGCGAGCAGATTGAACGGAGCGGCGCCACGACGGTTGCGGGTGTGTTGAGGAGGACGGGCACGTTCTGATAGCCGGTCCGGACGATTGACGGCAGGCGGAGCAATTCCGTCAGCCGGCGGATGTGGGCAAGGCGCGAGCGGGTGTGGTGGCGCCGGGTTAAGGCGCATCCAGGCGCACACAGCCGGCCATGGTGATGGCCCCATCGCGCAGTCCGCGGCAGCGACCGCGGTATGTGGCCTCGCTGCCAACGACGGCGAAAGTGACGCGTCGCCGTTCGGTCTCGCCGACAACCTTCTCGTGGTCGGCGGTGACATAGACTTTGGTGAACTCATCTGGCGGCCTGACTTCGCAGGCCGCCTTGAGCGACTGTCCAGGGAGGCGGAACACCACTTTGTACGGGGCGAGAAAGAGCGGCTTGTCCACTTCGGCGATCACTCCCCGGATCTTGAACACGTGATCTCGATAGCGGCGGTCTGCGGCCGCAGGATCCACCGCGTAATGGTTCAACAGGTCATGCACGGACACCACTTCGTCCGCCTGCAAGGGGGCCAGCGACTGGATTGACGGCGTCGGCGCGAGGTTCCTGGCCGCGTTTTCGACGGCCGGGGGCAACCAGCGTTCGGATTTGGCGGTGGCTTTCTTCAGATCGGCCTGTTCTTCCTTGAGCTTCTTGATCTCGGTCTTGGCCTTGCCCAGTTCGTTCCGGTCGCCCTGGAGCCGCGCAATCTCGGCTTGGGCCTTTGCCAGTTCGGCAGCGAGTCGGTCGGCTTCCGCTGCTCTCCGTTCCAGCTCGGCGAGTCGGCTTCGTGAGATCGTGACAGTGTCTTCGGCGGTCCGGCCAGGAAGGGTTCCCAGCACGAGGACGGCGATCACCAATGGGGCGGCCGCGGAGATTCTCATAGGCGTGTGTGTTTGGGCGATACGATGGCGGGAGACGAGGTGGCTGTCACGACCAGAATGCAGACGAGCGAAAGCGGGTTTGAAACGGGCCTTCGTTCACGAATGAGCAGCAGGTTTTCAGCCGGGGTGCCTGGCAACTAAAAGGCCGGCTTCCGTCGGGAAGCCGGCCTGGAGAGGAAACGGTGCGTTAGAACTTCTTGTTCAGGCTGACGTACCAGAAGCGGCCACGCAGGTCGGCCGTGTCGCGGTCATAATTATCCGCAAAGGCGGCAATCACCAGCGGCGGCTCCACGTCGATTACGTTCAGGCAGCCCACCGTGACTTTGGTCTGATGCGGCAACTTGTAGCTCGCCTGGAGGTCAAACGTCAGGTAGTCGTCGATCGCGCGGTCATAGCCGGCGGCGGCATCATCCCGATAGGCGCCAATGTAATTGCCGGTCACGACGAACTCGAAGTCGCGGAAATCCCAGATCTCGCTGAACACGCCTTTGAAGCGTGGCAACGAGCCCAGGCCGAAGCCCTGAGAGGGATCGATAAAGTCGCCGAGGCGATCGCGGAAGCCATCGCCGGGGAGATCTTCCTGCTCGAAACTATAGACGTAAGTCACGTTGGCCACGGAGGTGAACGTGCCGCAGGATTCGGTTTTCAGCGCATAAGTCAGGCTAAAATCAAACCCTTCGAGCACGCGCCGGCTGAGGTTCAGCGTCGCCGCGGTAAGGGCCGTATAGGTCCAGCCCTGCGGATTGTACGAGATGAAGTTGGCATAGGGCGCATTGGGATTGCCAGGGCCGCCGCCGGCATAGTTGGCATCCAGGATGAACTGATCGACCGTCCCCGGGATGTTTTCCTGGCTGATGTGGAACCAATCGACGCTGGCCGTGAGGTCTTTCAGGAACGACGGGGTATAGACGGCGCCCGCGGTGAAGTTCTCGGAGGTCTCCGGTTTGAGTTTCGGATTGCCTTCGTAGAAGGTCTTGATCTGCTCGAAGATCGGATAGGCGCTCGTGTCGAATTCGGGATCAGCGGCAGACAATCCGGCGCGGACCGGGTTACGCAGCTCCGGATAGCTTTCCTGCGACAACGTGTACAAATCACCGAAACACGGAGGGCGGAACGAGGTCGAATAAGAGCCACGCAGCGTCAAGGACTCGTCGATGGGCTGCCACCGGACAGACACCTTGGGATTCCAAGTATCGCCAAAGTCGGTGTAGCGGTCATAGCGGCCGGCGGCGGTGATCTCGAAGCTGTAGAAGCCGGGGGCGTTGAAGTTCTGGCCGGCGATGGGGATATTGAGCTCGGCGAAGGCGCTGTTGACTTCGCGGGAGCCGTGCAACGGTTGGGAGGAATTAAAACCGACAGTGTCGCTCTTGCGTTGCGGACTGTCCGGGATGACGTCGGTGTGTTCCTCCTGGTGCCCGCCGCCGACGGCCAAAGCCAGCGGTCCGCCGGGCAGATCCACAATCTGGCCGTTGGCGCTCAGATCCAGCGAAAACAGCGTGGCCTTACCGCGGGTCATGAGCTCTTGTCCCACACGGTCCAAGGCCGCGGCGGTATTGGCGCGATTGCCGAACGGGTTGAACGCCGTGGCCGGATTGGTGTCGTTGATCGCCTGCTCCAAGGCCAGTCGGCTGACTTCGCCACCCTGGACCTGAACGCGAGAGTCGTCCGCGTAGAGCATGGCAGCCTCCCAGTTCCAGGTCGAATCCCCGATCTGACCTCTCAGGCCACCCACGAAGCGGAAGGAGTCGGCTTGAATCTCCTCAAACCGCGGGCCGAGTTCCGCAGTCCGGTAGGCCATGTTGTCGATGGGCACGCCGAACACGTTGAAGGGGTTGTTGGCCGGAATCACCATGCCATCATCAGGGTGCGCCGCAGTCGTGAGGTAGATGAACGAGATCGGCGTCGGCGCAAGTTGGTTGTAAGTATAGGTATGGCTGAAATAACTCTCGGTGAAAAACTTCAGGTGGTCGCCGAAGATCTTGCGTTCGCCGTTGCCCCACACGTTCCAACGTTCCGAGGGCCGGATCGCCGGGGTGAAAAGCGGATACGGAAAACGGTCGGTCGAGGCATTAAACGGCCGGTAGTCGGCCAAGCTGGAGCCGGTGGTGCCCGGAGGGCCTCCGTACACCAGGCCGCCTGCGGGGATCACCAGGTTGTCCTCCTCGTCGGTGGCACTGGAGCGAATGCGCCCCGGGTTGCTGGTGCCGCTGGTGTTGCGCGGATCGGTAACATCCGGACGGGAGCGCGCGCGATCCACGCTGTAAAGGGCGTTGGCTTTGTAGAAGGCGCCGCCGATCAGCACGGAGGTATTCTCGTCGGAGGTGCCCATGAAGAACGAGTATCGTTGCTCGCTCGCGTCGGTGCTGGTCGTGTTGCCGTACTGGACATCGACCTCGGCGCCGTTGTAGTCTTTCTTGGTGATGATGTTGACGACTCCCGCCACGGCGTCCGCGCCGTAGATGGCCGAGGCGCCATCCTTGAGGACTTCCATCCTCTCAATCATGCCGAGGGGGATGGTGTTCAAGTCCACGTGGGGACCGCCGCCGGCAACCGGGGCCGCCGGCGCTGTGCGACGACCGTTGATCAGCACCAGTGTGCCGCCGGGAATGCCGCGCAGAGCGATCCCGGCGGAGCCGTCACCGCCGTTGCCCCGCGACACACCGTAATTGCCACCGCCGATGGCCGCGGGCATTCTCTTGATGACTTGCTCGATATTCACGGCGCCTTGGCGAGCGATGCTCTCAGCGGTGTAGGTCTCGACGGGAGCGGAGCCTACCGTCTCGGCCGTTGGGATGAGCGATCCGGTAACCACCACCGGCTTGAGTTGAACGGGGGCATTAGTATCGCCTTGCGCATACGCCGCAGGCAGCAGGACGAGAGATCCAGCTACGCCCGCAATGGCCAAGGCACGTAACACGGTCGTAACCGTGCGTTGCGAAGGATTGGGTTTAATACACATAGTATGTATGGTTTCGCTAAGCTTATTGGTCGGCTTTGGCGCATTCAACCGAATCGCCCCCCGTAGCGCAAGTGAAAAAGCGGAGGTTGAAAAAGCGGAGGTGACAGCGCGGCCGCGGCCCCAAACCGCGGAGCCGCGCTCCTGCGCCGCCAGGTTTGGCAGTCCTAAAACCCGACGGTCGGTCGAAGTCCGCAGTGTGAAGTCTGGATCCGGAATGAAGCCGGCTGGCGGAGCAGAAGGACCGTTTTCGTGCTGGTGGTGGTGCTGGGGCGTGCTAGGATCTCCCAGATGAATTCGACGCAGGTTTGCCTATGAGATTACGACTGATGAGTGTGTTGGTGGCTGGGACTCTATTTGTTGCCAGCCCTAAGGCCTTGGCGCAGATGCAGATGCCATTGGCGAGCACGTCCAGCGGGTTCAACGTTTCCCTGGCCAAGTTCTTCGGGGCAAACAAGGCATTCTCGGCTCAGACTCAGGCCGTGATCGGGGCGAAAGCGACCAGGGAGATCTCGACCATTCCGATGGGTTTTGCCCTGCTGGACGGGAAGATCCGGATGGAACTGGACCTGACCCAGATCAAAAGCAAGCAGATGACGCCGGAGGCCGTGAGTATGGTCAAACAGATGGGGATGAACCGCATGACTACCATCATCTCGCCCGAAGAGAAACTGATGCGCGTGGTCTATCCCTCGCTCCAGGCATACGTCGAACTGCCCTTGAGCGACGACCAGGGTGGAGAGCTCAAGATCGAGACTTCTGAAGTCGGCAAAGAAACCGTCGAAAGTCACCCATGCGCCAAACGCAAAGTCGTCGTCACTGACCAGAAGGGCCGGAAACAGGAGGGTTTCACCTGGAACGCGACCGATTTGAAGGACTTCCCCGTCAAGATGGAATTCGCTGATACGGACGCGACCATCACGATGGTGTTCCGGGACATCAAGCTCAGTCCACCAGACCCGAAGACGTTCGAGGCCCCGGCCGGTTTCACGAAACAGCCGGATATGCAGACGTTGATGATGTCAGTCGCCCAGAAGAGTACCGGGGTTCCGGCCAGCAAATGAACGGCGGCCAGCAGCGGCGCGGCCGGGTTATAGTTACCCGCGGCCCGACAGCCGCGCTCCTCTGCGGCTTTTATCTGAGCTGGCGAACCCGGCAGTAATACGCGGGGTGCAAGGCGTCGTGGCTTGAGAATGGCGGGTAAGATGAAAAAAGGCGGGCATCCTGCGATGCCCGCCACACCAAACAACCCAAACAACAACCAGTTGTCAGAACCCTCTGACGCACTTCTTACCCGATGAACCTGGAAACCCAAACCAAGCTCACCTAGCCCGAAAACCAAACAACTACATGAGTTGGACGCGCAAAGGCCGGCACTGTTCAAACTTTATGGATCGCTTCGTCCAGGGGCGGCCTGGTTGGCCGCGCACCCAAGAGCAACCGGAGTTCCACGGGATGAGCTTCCCCGCAAGACCATGCAAATCCTCAACCTGAATCCTGACCGGGACATCGGCGCCAGCGCCTGGTTCGTTCAACTTGAAGGTCATCGCCTGCTGCTGGATGCGGGAACCCATCCCAAACGCGATGGCCTCGCCAGCCTGCCGCTCCTGGACTCGATCAGGACGGAGGAACTCGATGCGATCGCCATCTCCCACTGTCACCACGACCACGTGGGCGCCTTGCCAATCGCGGCGCGTTATTTCCCAAAGGCTCACGTGCTCATGACGGAGCTGAGTTACTTCCTGGTCGAGCGGGTGCTTCACAACTCGGTCAACGTCATGACACGTCAACGCGAGGAATTGGGCCTCCCCGAATACCCGCTATACACCCATGACGAGCTCGATGACCTGGCGCCTCGATTCCAGGGTTTCAACTATAACCGTGAAGTCGAGTGGGCTGCTTACCCCAAAACCCGCGCCGGTGTCGTGTCGCCCGCGCTGGAGTTTTATGATGCGGGCCACGCCCTCGGTTCGGCGGGGATTATGGTGCGCGGCAGCAAGGAGACCCTCTTCTACACCGGCGACGTCTCCTTTCGTGACCAGACCCTCCTCAAAGGCGCCCGGTTCGAAGACGTGAAGGCCGACGTGCTGCTCATGGAAACGACACGCGGCAGTCGGCCAGTCCGGCCGGAGTTCACCCGCGATGCAGAGGTCGAACGCCTCACGCAGGCCATCCAAGGCGTGCTCAAGCGCAAGGGTTGCTTGCTCATCCCGACCTTTGCCTTGGGAAGGACCCAGGAAATCCTCGCCTTGCTCGCCCTGCTCATGCGATGGGGCAAAGTGAAGCCGCAACCCATTTACATCGGCGGGCTGGGCAGAGTATTCACCGAGATCTACGACCTGGAAGCCCATCGGACCCATCGACAGCACAGCAACCTGCTGCTGCACGAGGCGCTGAACCTGGTGGTGCTGGACCAGGCTCAACTGCAACAGATGAAGCTGGCGGGCGGCCGCATCTTCGTGCTCACCGCCGGCATGATGACTGAGCACACTGCCGCGCATGACCTCGCCGTCCGCATGGTCGGCGACCAACGGCAGGCGATCTTCTTCGTCGGTTATTCCGATCCCGACACCCCTGGCGGCCGGCTCAAAGCGGCCAAACCGGGCGAGACTTTCCACTTCAGCGCGACGGCCGGCGACCTGACTCGGCGATGCGAAATCCAGGATTTCGACCTGACGGCCCACGCCAACCGCGGGGAACTGCTCGACTTTGTCGGCCAAGTCGCTCCGCGCATTGTGGTCCTGGGCCATGGCAGCGACGATTCCCGCCGGTGGTTCGCGCACCAGATCGGCCGCCGCCATCCGCGACTCAAAGTCCTGCAACCCGCGCCGGGCGAGATGGTGGAGGCTTGAGGGGAGCGGCCCAACCGCGTGCCCTCACGCGGCGGGACTTCTGACGTCGTGTTTAACTCCAGTGTTGGCTTTCGGGCGGGCTTTTGTAGGATCGGGGGCATGCGTGCCAGAACGAGCGCGGGTATTCTCATGTACCGAATCCGGGGTGGGGCCTTGGAGGTTTTCCTGGCGCACCCAGGCGGTCCGTTTTTTGCGCGGAAGGATGCCGGCCATTGGACGATTCCCAAGGGCGAGATCGAACCGGGCGAGGAGTTGCTGGCTGCCGCAGTCCGTGAATTCAAGGAGGAAACTGGCATTGAAGCCCACGGGCCGTTCCTCCACCTGGGCAGCATCAAACAGCGGGGCGGGAAGACCGTTCACGCGTGGGCCTTTGCCGGCGATTGGGACGGCTCCACCCCCATCACCAGCAGCTTGATGAGCCTGGAATGGCCGCCGGGCTCCGGCCGAGTGCAGCACGTACCGGAGATCGACCGGGCCCGGTTCTTCGCGCTCGCGGAGGCCCGCCGGAGAATCAAAGACACCCAGTGCCCCTTCCTGGAGCGACTAGAGGTTGCGTTACGGCCGGCGCCCGACGGTGGGGGATCGCCGGCACGGCGTGACGATGGATCTGAACCCTGATTCCGCATTCCTCACGGAACCAGTCGCCGTGGCGTTCGCGGTTCCGGACATCGCCCGTGACAACTCCAATCGAGGCCTTTAGCCGCCGGCACGGCACCGGGGTGGTGACGCTTCTCTTCAGCGATATCGTCGGCTCGACGCAGCTCAAACAAACCCTGGGGGACCAGCAGGGCCTGGCCCTCATCCACGCCCACCACGCCCTGGTGCGCGGGCTTCTGGCTCAGTTTGTCGAAGCCCAGGAGGTCAGCACGGCGGGCGATTCCTTCTTCCTCGTGTTCGCCCGCCCTTCCGAGGCAGTGAAGTTCGCCCTGCAGCTCCGGGCACGGCTCAGCGGCCAGGCGCGCCCGGCGGGACAGAGGGTGGCGGACCGGGTTGGGATTCACGTCGGGGAGGTGTTCCTGGAGGCGCAGGGCCAGTCAGGCAGGCCCACGGATTGGTTTGGGCTGCAGGTGGACGTCGGGGCGCGGGTGATGGGGTTGGCCGGGGCGAATCAGATCTTGCTGACCCGATTTGCCTTCGATAACGCCCGGCAGGTGTTAAAGGGGGAGGATTTGCCGGCAGTGGGACCGCTGTTGTGGGCCAGTCACGGCTTCTACGCGATCAAGGGGGTAGAGGATCCGCTGGAAGTGTGCGAGGTGGCGGCGGCGGACTTGGGAGCGCCCATCGCGCCAGCGACCAGCGACAAGGCGCAACCATATCAGACGACCCAGGGCGAGTTGGTCTTGGGGTGGCGGCCGGCCCTGGGGCAGATGGTGGGCAACACCGAATGGCTCTTGGAGGAGAAGCTTGGCGAAGGCGGGTTCGGCGAGGTCTGGAAGGCGCGGCATCTGCGGCTCAAGGACTGCCACGTCTTCAAGTTCTGTTTCCGAGCGGATCGGGTCCGCTCCCTAAAGCGCGAAGTGACTCTGTTCCGGCTGCTGAAGGAACGGATTGGTGAACATCCGAACATCGTCCGGCTGTACGACACCTTTTTCGACCGGCCGCCATTTTACCTGGAAGAGGAGTATGTCGCGGGCAAAGACCTGCGGAGCTGGTGCGAGGCTCAGGGGGGCATCGAGAAAGTGCCGCTGGAGGTGCGGCTGGAGATTGTCGCGCAAGCCGCAGATGGATTGCAGGCGGCGCATGATGCCGGCGTGATTCACCGGGATGTGAAGCCGGGGAACATCCTGATCTCAAATTTCAGATCTGAAATCGCGGACGGTGTCGTCAAACTGACCGACTTCGGTATCGGGCAGGTCGTCTCGGAAGAGTACCTGGCGGGGGTGACGCGGGCGGGGTTCACACAGACCATGCTCTCGCCGGGATCGTCGCAAACGGGCACCCAGCTTTACATGGCCCCGGAGTTGGTATCGGGTAAGCCGGCTTCCACCCGGTCGGACATCTACTCGCTGGGCGTCGTGCTCTACCAATTCCTGGTCGGCGATTTCACCCGTCCGGTCACGATGGATTGGGCGGAGAGCGTTTCTGACCCTCTCCTGCGGGACGATTTGAAGCGTTGCTTCGCGGGCCAGCCCCAGGATCGATTCGCGGGGGCGGTGGAGTTGGCCAGGCAATTGCGGCGCCTGCCGCAACGGCGGGCAGAGGTGGAGCAGCGCCAAGCCGAGCTGGCCCGCCAGCAGGCGGAACAAGCGGAACGGGATCGGTTGCGCCGCCAGGCTGCGCAACGGCAGAAGATCGTATTCGCTGCAACCGGCGTCGCTGTCGTTTTGCTGCTCGTGGCCATTGCGCTGGGCTATATGATGAGAAAGGCCGAGCGTGCCTGGCAGCTCCAGCGGCGTTACGCCTACGCCTCGGACATGAAGGCCGCCCAGATCGCCCTGGAGCAAAACAACCGGGGCATGGGGATGCAATTGTTGCTGCGCTATCTGCCCAAGGCAGGCGAAGAGGATCTCCGCGGGATCGAATGGCGATACCTCTGGCAGGAGAGCCGGAGCGACGATCTCCGCAGCTTCCCTCACCCCAAGGAGGTCAGAGACGCGGCTTTGTCTCCAGATGGGCGATACCTGGCCACGGCGGAGATTGATAGCAGGATCAGTGTCTGGGATGCAGCCTCGGCGAGACTGGTGACGAACCTTGACGGCTGGGGATCCATTTCTCCGAAGAAATCTCTGGGTTTCACGCCGGACGGGAAGCGCCTGGTCTATCGGGGCAAAAGCGGGATCGACATCGTGGACACCTCCAAGTGGAGAGCGATTCCAGATCATCCGTTCTCCTCCACGAACGCACCGCCTGGGCTCCATTTCGGCTCACCGCTTTGGCTCTCCGCCAATGGCCAGTTTGTGGCCGTCGATGATGACACCGGCAGTCTGGAAGTTTGCGACCTGAGGCGCGGGAGCCGTCGTGTGCTCACCAACGAACTCGCGGCCAACTACAGCCTGGCCATCGCCCCTGACGGAGCCCTGGTTGCCTACAACCGCGCCATGCCTGTTCTCGGCGGGGTGGGTCCGGTCATTCTATGGGATCTCCAGAAGAGTCCGACCCGGAACGTCACAAACGCCATCACGGCCGATGAGGATACGGCCTCTTTGACGATTTCCCTGGACGGCAAATGGCTGGCCTCCGGGAACTACTCGGGCCAGGTCCGCGTTTGGGAGCTTGGTACTCGGCAAAGGGTCGCCAACTTTCAGGCGCACGGAGGATTGGTTTACGGCCTGGCCTTTTCGCCCGATGGCAAACTGCTGGCCACCGGTGGAAACGATCAGCTCATTCATTTCTGGGAAACGGGTACGTGGCGGAACCGGGACACGCTTTGGGGACACAACAGCGAGATCTGGGCCTTGGCATTTTCCAGCGATGGACAGACTCTTGTCTCGGCGAGCAAGGACGGCACGGCCAAACTTTGGGCAGTCCAGCGTCGCCATGCCAGGAGCTATAGCTTCACCCTGCCGACCAATGCCATCGCCGTCAGCTCCCTGCCGGATGGCAGTGCCTTGGTCACAGTGGACGCCGAGCAGAGGACGACTCGGTTCTGGAGCCTGCCGGAAGGCCAGTTGATCCGTTCCAAGGCGTGGACCGAGATCGAACAACAAGGCTGCCAAGAAGCACGCTTCTTCCCGGGATGCCAGGTGGTCGTCGGGGTGAGCACAAACGGCACAGTCCACTTCTGGGACCTGATTACCGGGGCCCACCTGCGTTCCGTCCAACTGGGAGGCGGCAGCTTCAGGCCTGGGTATCTCTCCCCCGATCAACGTTGGCTGTTGGGAATCCTGCCAGATGAGAACGGCATTCTTTGCGATCTGCGGGCGGCCCGGTGGGGACGGCCGTTTCCATTCGCAGGGTCTTACACTCACGCGGCTGCCTTTTCCGCCGATAGCCGCTGGCTGGCTTACTCCACTCTTGGTGGTGCCATCAAGCTTCGGGACCTGGCCGCCGACCGGGAAAAGGCAGCACTGGAGGGGCACAGTCTAATTGCGAGCGCACTCCGGTTTTCACCTGATGGGAAGTTGCTGGCCAGTGGTGGGACTGAAGGCGATATCCGGCTCTGGAAGGTGGATGCCGGCAAGCCGCTCTTCGATGCCCCGCTCAAAGGCCATCGATCGGGAGTGATTCACGTCGCCTTCTCCCCCGATGGCAGGACGCTGGCCACCACCTGCGGCGCTGACCAGACGATTCGACTCTGGAGCCTGGCCACCGGACAAGACATGTTGCTGCTTCGGGACGTCACCGTGACATCGGCGAATCTGTCCTCGTTCACCGACCCGTGCTACTCCTCTCAAGCCGAGTGGAACCCTGCCGGCAAATGGCTGGTCTGGCAGGAACGAAAGGGGGCCATTCGCGTCACACCCCTGCCGACCCTGCGTGAGATCGACGCGATCGAACAGGGCCAGGTCACGAAACGATGACTTCAGCTTCCGGGCCTCTCCCGAACCTGTGTCCATAGACATTACTGGACGCAGTTCACGCCGCGCCAGCGTATTGGTGCAGGACGCCGCTTACATGGTCACGGTCCCATTCTTCTGCCCGGATTGTCCCCGCGCTGCAGCGTAACCCGGTTTTCCTCTACTCGCCCGATTCGTTCCAGAAGCCGAATCCGTTCCAGGCCGACAAAGTGCAGCAGGCCGAGGCCTTCGAGTTGTGCGAGTATGGGCGGCAGCCGGCCAAGGAAGAATGGAAGCGGCTGTTTCCTTTCTTCGAGAAGTAGGGCTGGAGCCTACTCCATCGGCACCGCCGGGCAGGCTCGCAGCAGGCGGGTCAGATCGCGGTCATTGGGCTGCGCCGGTTGTTGGTAGAGCCACTTTTTCTCGGGGTTTCTGCTGATCTGAAAGGTATTGGCCTCGAACCAGCGCCAGTGTTCGACGTGGCCGTCGGCGAAGTGGAAGTTGGCACCGTTGCTATGGCGGAGGGCGGGGAAGTTGAGCCATTTCCAGAAGTCAAGTGAGAGAAAGCCAAAAGCGCTGTCCTCGATGCTGTCCTGGTGGATATCCCCGAACACGAAGACCCGCTCGGGTGTCGGATTCCTGATGTCCGACAGCCGGTGACACCAATAGGGCGAGTCCGGTTGCGAGGGGTCGTAGTTCATGTACTGGCTCATTGAATAGCTGCGGGTGCGCGGCATTTTGCCCTCGTCGCGCGCGGTGGACTGGTCGCCCGGGCAGCGATAAAGGGCGGCCGACTTCGTATAAGGGAACAAGACGCCCGCCTCAATGTTGGTGCTATTGGTGTCCCACCAGCCGTTCCCGGTAACCCACGAACCCGGCATGCCGACCATGTTCTTGCGGCCGAATTCGGAGCTGACGTAGTTGGGTGGCAGCTTCTCCTCGTGGTCGTCGGCATAGAGCTGCCAAGCCAGGCCGAATTGCTTAAGGTTGCTCTGGCAGGCCGCGGTATAGGCCCGGCGCTTGGCCTGAGTGAGCGTGGGCAAGAGCAGGGAAGCGAGTATGGCGATGATGGCGATGACCACCAGCAACTCGATGAGCGTAAACCCGGCAGCCAAACGGTTGGCCGAGGCCAGGCGCAGGCCTTCGCCGTGCGCCGGCACGCCGTGGATCCGGGGCAAGCTGGCCAACGCTGTCATCGTGCGCCAAGTTCAGCAACCAGGAGTCATTTGTCAAAGCTTAGCGTGCGCGCTTAGCGTGTGCGCCGGCGCCGATGCTGGCCCGGACGGTCACACGGGCGGGCGTGAGGATTCAGCACCAGGAAGTCGATCTCCTCGTCCTCCCGCCGGGTCGGGGCGGCATAGAGACTGGCCCAGGGCTGTCAAAGGTTTGAACGAAAGCGTCGGAGCAGCCAGGGGCCCCTGGCGAGCGGCTCAGGCGGGCTTGTAGGGCGCAATGGCGTCGATGCGGAAGCGTTTCCGCGTGCCGTCGAGCTCAAACTCGGCCTCCTCGCCCGGCTTCTTGCCCACCATGGCTTGGCCGATGGGGCTCAGGTAGCTGATCAGATGGTGCTCAGCGTCGAAATCCCATGCGCCGAGAATCGTGTAGCTTTCGTGGACTTGCGTGGCCAGGTCCGTGACGGTCACCTGGGTGCCGATGCTGACGATTTCGGTGCGCGGGTTGACGAAGTCGGTGCCGCGCGCCCGCGAGAGTTCGTTTTCCAACTCGGCTTTGCGCTGCATGAGCAGCTTGTGCATTTCCTTGGCTGCCTTGTATTCGTGGTTCTCCCGGAGGTCGCCATAGCTGCGCGCAATGGCGATGTCCTTGGAGTTGGCGGGGATGCGCTTGTGGACCAGCTCGTTGTATTCCTCCCGGCGCCGCTCCAGGCTCGCCCACGAGACCACCAACGCGACATCCTGCTTGGCATGTTCGCCGGAGATCAAGGACTGGATCGAGGGAAAGTTCTTCACGATGCGGGCCAAGAGCGAGCGCTTGTCCATGTCGTCGAAGGCCGGCGAAAGCTGCAAGGCCCGCGTGAGGTCCTTGATGACCTCGATGTCGGCCGACTCGATCAGCTCGACCAGCAATTCCTGATCGTCGAGGATGTAGTCGCGCAGGCGGTTGGACCGTTTCTCGTTGAACTGGTCGCGCTCCATCGCCGTGAGCATGGCGCGGAAGACTTCCGGCCCCAGGATGTCGGCGAAGGTATCGGACCGTTCTTTGGCCAGCCAGAGGAGGAGTTCACTGCTGGCCGTATGCTGGCTGATGACGCGGGCGAGCAATTGTTTGAGCGCCTCCAGATGGTCCTCGGCGACGAGCTGGCTGGTGCACTCGCTACAGACTTTGGCTGAGACGCTGTTGAGTGACGCCAGGACCGCCTCGGGCCAATGGACCGGGTTGGCCTCTTTGAAGGACTGCAACGCGCGTTTGTGCTTGGCCGTGGGCATCGCTTCGAGCACCGCGCCTACCCGGAGGTTCTGCGCCCAGATCGCCTGCGTGGTCACTTCGCCTTCCTGCGGGGGCAAACCGCAGGCTGCGCGGAGTTCGTCGCGCGCGAAGACAGCTTCCAGGGCCAACGCCGGTTGCGTGCGCTGGTAGTTGCCAATCTCGGCGTTCAAGGTGTTGATCATCTCGGTGGCAACGGCTTGTTTGTCGGTCACATCCGCGAGGCATTTGAGCATTTCCAGCACGACGCTCACACGCGCCTTCAAGCCCTTGCCGGCGCGGAATTCCTTCAACAGCCGGTCTTGCAGGGAGACGCCCTGCGCCTGGTAAAGGATGGGATCCGATTTCCTGGTCGGAACCTGGAAGTGGCCGTCCTTTTTCATCTCCCGTTTGGCTACTTCCCACCACTTTTTCCAGTCGTCGGCAATCACATCCGGCACCAGGGCTTGTTGGATCTGGTCCACGGTGGCTTTGCCGCCGTAGCTTTGCAGGACGAGCTTGATCAGGTCCAGGTGGTGGAGGGCGGCCATTTGCTGGAGGGCACCCAGTTCGGCGGCCTTGCGGGCCAGGATATGGTCGCTGGGGATGGGCTTGAGCGACTCGGCGGCAAACGCCAGGTCCATGGTGTGGCCCGGCTTGGAGGGGAAATCAATGGTCATCCGTCCGAAGACGGTGTCAACGCCGGTGATCTTGCCGCAACCCCAACTTCGATGCAGGCAAAACCCCATCGTCGTCATCTGCAGCAACGGTTCCACGTGGTGCCGGTTCAACTTGCTGGCCAGGACCAGCTTCTCCAACTCTTCTTTCATAGCGCGTCAAATACATCTAAACTGTGGCGTGTACTCGGCCATATTCCATTATGGGGCAGTGACGACCGAAAAACCAAGAGAAATTGCCGCGCGGATCTTAACCGCGCCGCGCGCCCGGCTCGATTTCGTGGAAAACCGGCTGGAGCGGGCGCTGACGCTGGCCTCGCTCACGTCCGCCGACCGCCGGCTCTGCCAGGAGTTGGTGTACGGTGTGGCGCGTTGGCAGGCCACCCTGGACTGGCTGATCGCCCGGAAGACCGAGGGCCGCACGCAAAAGGCGGCGCTCCAGGCGCTCCTGCGACTTGGCCTCTACCAGTTGTTCTGGCTGGACCGGATTCCGGATCACGCGGCCGTCGATGAAACAGTGACCCTGGCCAAACAACTCGGGTTCGGTCCCCAAGCGGGTTTTGTCAACGCCGTGCTCCGCAGCTACGTTCGGGAAAAGGCCGCTACTCGCTCGCGGTTGGCAGAGCTCAAAGTGACCCAACCCCACTTGGGATTCTCGCACCCGGCGTGGCTGGTCGAACGCTGGACCCGACTCTGGGAGGCCGAATCGGTCCGTCGGCTGCTGGAATGGAACAATGCCCCGCCAATAACCTACGCCCGACTCAACACCCTGCGGACCGATGGCCAGAAGCTGATTGCGCAGTGGCGGGCTGAGGGGGTCGAATACGACTTTCGGCGCTGGGACTGGACCGGGGAGAACCTGATTTTCGAGCTCAAGGCCCATGCGCCGCTGGCGCGGCTGGCGACGTTCCAGCAAGGCTTCTTCTACGTGCAGGACCCGAGCACCCTCCTGGCGGCGCGCGAGTTAGGCCCCCAGCCCGGTGAGGTCGTGCTGGACCTCTGTGCCGCTCCGGGCGGCAAGACGACCTTCATGGCCCAGCTCATGGAAAACCGCGGCCGCATCCAAGCGCAGGACAACTCCCCCGAGCGCCTGGCGTTGCTCCGAGAGAACTGCGCCCGGCTCGGCGCGACCTGCGTGGAAGTCGAGTCGAGTCCTTCCGACGCGACCTTCAACGGCCGGCCGCCGGCCTTCGACCGGATTCTTGTGGACGCGCCCTGCTCCAACACAGGCGTCCTGCGTCGCCGCGTCGAGTTGCGCTGGCGGCTGCGACCGGAGGAGATCGACCGCTTGCGCGCCAGGCAACTGGAACTGCTCCGCCGCGCTGCGGCGCAGTTGAAGCCCGGCGGGGTGCTGGTTTACAGCACCTGTAGCCTGGAGCCGGAAGAGAACAGCGCGGTCGTGAACACATTCGTGACGGAGCATCCGGCCTTCCGCCTGGAACGTGTGCGCGAGTTGGCGCCATTCGTGGATGGTGTGGATGGCGCGTATGTGGCCAGGCTGGTGAAGGGAACCGCGGTTTAGCCACTGCATTTCCCATGTATTCCCGCCGCGTCAAGACCGGGGCCTTTATCCTGGAGGGTTTGAACGCCTTCGCCACCACCCTGTATCTCAATTACCTGTTCTTCCACATGCGGGATCAGTACGGGTTCAGCAACCTGGGCAACCTGTCGCTGAGCGCCGCCAATGGGTTTGTCTATACATTTGCGGCCTGGTTCGGCGGACAGTTTGCGCAACGCCGCGGCTATTTCCTGGCGTTGCGTCTGGGGTTCTCCGTGATGGCTGTCGCCTTGTTGATCGCCAGCCAGATGGACACCGCGGGGGGGCAGTTCGCCATGATGATTGTCTGGACGCTCGGCATCTGCTTTACCTGGCCGCCGCTCGAGGCAATCGTGAGCGAGCGCGAGCCGCCGCGCCGACTCCAACGTCTGATTGGCATCTACAATCTGGTCTGGGCCAGCACCAGCGGCTTGGCCTACTTCGTCGGCGGCGCGCTGCTGGAACAGTTGGGCCGGCGCAGCATCTTCTTTGTGCCTCTGGCTTTGCACGGGCTGCAGCTTGCTCTCCTCTGGTGGCTCCGGAAGGAGAGCGGAGGCGGGGCGGAGCTCAACCCGGATCGTCTCGCGCAGATCGCCCCGGTCGGTCGCGAAGACGAACGCCGTCGTTCCCCGGTGGCCCCGGCGACTTTCCTGAGGATGGCCTGGCTGGCGAATCCCTTCGCTTACATCGCCATCAGCGCTATGCTGCCGGTGATCCCACGACTGGCCGACCGGTTTCACCTCTCACCGACGTTGGCGGGGGTTTTCTGTTCGGTGTGGTTTTTCGCGCGCGCGGCCTCGTTTCTGGTGCTGTGGCAGTGGACGGGCTGGCATTACCGGTTTCGCTGGTTGGGTGGGGCATTTGTGGCGATGGGGATCTGCTTTGCGTTGATCCTGTTGGCGAGCAACCTCTGGGTCTTGCTCGCGGCGCAGGTGGTGTTCGGATTTGCCCTGGGACTGATCTACTACTCCTCCCTGTTCTACTCGATGGACGTGGGGAAAACCAAAGGCGAACACGGCGGTTTCCATGAGGCTGCGATTGGCGCAGGGATTTGTGTCGGTCCCGCTCTGGGCGCCGCGGCGCTCTACTTCACCCCGCAACGCCCCGACGCCAGCACCTGGGCGGTGAGCGGGCTTTTGCTGGCCGGGTTCGTCGTCCTGCTCGTAGTGCGCTGGCGCTGCCGCCACCCCGCACAATGACGGATATCGAGACTCGACCCGCATCAATCCGAACTGTGAACGAGGTGAACGGACCAAGCCACGCGTAACGTTGGAAGCTGATCTACGGCGTCGCCATCAAGTCGGGCCTCACCGACGCGGAGGCGGAGGACGTTGTCCAGGAGACCCTCCTGACGGTGGCCAAGAAGATGGATGACTTCAAATACGATCCCGCCGTCTGCTCGTTCAAAGTCTTCTCCGCGGCCGCCGAGGTAGGAGAACCAGGCGAAGTTCGAGCCGTCGGGCTTGAGCTTGGCGACCCAGGCATCCCCGTTGCCGAAGCCTGGCGCTGGTCCAATCAAGAACCGCCGTCAGAAGCATTAGCGCCAACGCCCGGCGCATCCCATGCACAGATAAGAGGAACGCTCGGAGCGAGCCGGTGGCTGGCGGTGAATCCGGGATGGTGTCGGACAGCATGAGCTTGTTGATAGTGTATCGAAGCCAGACGGACGAATCTTTCATCTTTTAGGAATCTCCGCTCACGACGGCCGGAGAGAATCGCGGGCCCGGAGTTAAAGCGTCCGACGACTTGTTGTTGGCGGCTAGCCCTTCCACCGGCGCAGACGGAGGGCATTGCCGATGACGACCAGGTCGGAGAAACCCATGGCTGCGGCGCACAGCATCGGACTGAGGAAACCCAGGACGGCCAGTGGAATGGCCGCGGCGTTGTAAAAGAAGGCCCAGAAGAGGTTTTGCTTGATGGTCCGGAGGGTGGCACGGGCCAGACCCAGCGCTTCGGGAATTGCCTGGATATCGGATTTGAGCAGGATGATGTCGGCCGCTTCCCGCGCCACATCGCTGGCGCGGCTCACGGCGATGCCCAGGTCGGCTTGCTCCAGCGCGGGAGCATCGTTGATGCCATCGCCGACAAATGCGACGCGCTCCCCCCGCTCCTGGAGTTGTCTCACGATGGCGGCCTTCTGTTCGGGACGTATTTCGGCAAACACGTGGTCGAACGCCAGACTCACCTGCTGGGCGATCGTCGTCGCGGTGCGCAGGTTGTCGCCGGTGATCAAGTAAATGGCTTTGCCCTGGCGGGCCAGTTGCGCCACGACTTCGGCCGCGTGCGGTTTGAGCGCGTCGCGCAAGGCCAGAGCACCCAGGAGTTGGTTCCCGGCTGCCAGGCCCAAAACGGTGGCGCCCTCGCCTGACCATTTCGTCATGAACGCCTCTGCCTGTGCCAGGTCAACACCACACTCCCGCAACCAGGCCCACGAGCCCAAACGGAGCGGCACGGGGGCCGGGTAATCGGCCGAAATCCAATCCGCCTGAACACCCCGCCCGCGGACCTCGGCCCAGTCGGCCAGAGTGAGGGCCGGTTCGGCGGACGCGTTGAAGCTGCCGCCCGCAGGCGCACCCGGTCCAGCAAGGACAGGTCGCTCCTGGAAATACCTGGCAACGGCCTGGCTGAGGGGATGATTCGATGGCTCCGCGAGGGCGGCTGCAACTTGTGCTATGGACAGACGGCGAAGCTCCTCTGGGCGCAGGTCTGCCGCCTCCTGGACCGACATCTGGCCCAAGGTGAGCGTGCCGGTCTTGTCGAAGACCACGGCCGTGATCCGACCGGTCTTCTCCAGGGCGACGCCATCGCGGATTAGAATGCCTCGGCGGGCGGCGGCGTTGGTTCCGGCCATGATCGCGGCCGGGGTCGCCAGACCCATAGCGCACGGACAGGCCACGATGAGAACTCCGGCGGCGTGGATAAAGGCGGCGGCCAGGGCCGTGGCTGGGAAAAAGACAGGCCAGAGCCGCGGCACCAGCGCACCACTGAATCGGAGTGCGCCCTCGTAACCCAAACCCCACCATAGTCCGGTGCCGATTGCCACCAGCACCACCGCCGGCACGAACAAGCTGCTCACGCGGTCCCCCAGCCTCTGAATGGCCGCGCGGCTGGTTTGGGCGCGCTGCACGACGGCGATGATCTGGGCCAAGGCGGTGGCATCACCGGTGGCCGTGACTCGCATGCGGAGACGGCCGCTGAGGTTTACCGTGCCGGCGTAGAGCGCGGCGCCGACGGCTTTGTCCACCGGCCTCGACTCGCCCGTGAGCATGGACTCATCCACGGCGGAGGCGCCTTCGCAAACCACACCGTCGGTCGGCACACGGTCGCCGGGCTTGAGCCCCACGGTGTCCCCGATCCGCAGCGTCGCGATCGGCACTGTGGTCTCCAGGCCGTCCGGCTCAACTTTTCGCGCGGTTGGCGGGGCGAGACTGAGCAGAGCGCGGAGGGAGCTGGCGGCTTTTGCGCTGACGATCGACTCCAACCAATGGCCGACACTGATCAGCGTGATGATCCCCGCGGCTTCCATGAAATAGAGGTGACCATGCCACCCGGCGAAGAGGCCCCACGCGCTGTAAAGGAATGCGGTGGTGGAGCCCAGCGCCACCAGGGTGTCCATGTTCGCGCCACCGGTCTTGAGCTGGTTCCAGGCTCCGCGATAGAAGCGCGCACCGCACACCAGTTGGACCGGAAGGACGAGGGCGAAGGCCACCCATTGGAACCAGTGCGCCTGGCTTATGAACACGACCCACTCGGCCAGCATGAGCACGACCGTCACAAGGCCGCCCAGGACCACGTTGAAGCGCCAGCCTGCCAGCGGTGACCAGCGTGCGCGTGTGGCCGGCGGCGCGGCGCCCGCTGAAGGCCGGGCCGCATATCCCGCCGCCTGCACGGCCCTCAACAGGGCGGCGATGTCGGCTTGGGTCTCCGGTGCCCACCGGACGGTGGCACTCCCTCCCTCCAGCACCACGACCGCACTGGCAACACCAGGCACGCTCCGCAGGGCTTCGGTCACGTGTCGTGCGCAGTTCTGGCACGACATGCCGGAGACGAGCAGCTCGGTATATTGGGCGGCGTTTGTGCCGCCAGCTTGGGTTTCGGTTTCGGCAATCGACATTGTGGTTCTAGCTTCCGTCACCACGGCGTTCAGTCAAGCCGCCTTCTCCAGGGCCCTGAAAGGGACCGGCCGCGCCTTCGGGCCGGAATGCCCGTGTGGCTCTTATTGCCTTTTTCGGATTTCCTGTTTTGCTTGGGGCCAAGATGGCCTCGGCGACCTCGCCAATGAAGTACCTGCGGACCCTGCTCATTGTGGGGCGAGTGTCCAACCTGCCCACGGTATGGTCGAACTGCCTGGCAGGCTGGTTGCTCGGAGATGGTGGGGACTATGACAAGTTTGTGTTGCTTTGCCTGGGTGCGACCTGTCTTTACCTCGGGAGCATGTTTCTGAATGACGCCTTTGACGCGGACTTCGATCGCCAACGCCGGCGCGAGCGGCCGATCCCTTCCGGGGC
>Ga0315274_10004110_pt1 | contig 21467 bp, 24 predicted proteins | sample YL17G02_20_MG_FD_203700 | JGI IMG/M metagenome (GOLD analysis project Ga0315274, IMG submission 203700) | Sediment microbial communities from Yellowstone Lake, YNP, Wyoming, USA - YL17G02_20 | ecosystem: Environmental > Aquatic > Freshwater > Lake > Sediment | place: USA: Wyoming | collected...
GTATTAGGAATGGCATCATAGAAGAAAGATGGCCTGCTATTTCCAATGCGTTCTCTCGCTTCGACTTTTATAAAGTAGCTGAATATGACGAAGAAAAAGTGCAAGAACTCATCGAAAACAAGAAAATAATTCGGCATGAAGGCAAGATTAAAGCAACGATATTCAATGCTAAGAAAATGGTGGAGATTGCTAAGGAATATGGCTCATTCAAAAACTACCTTAACTCTTTTCCATCCGTTGATAGTTTAATCGAGAAATTGCAGGGATATTATAGTGGTTTCAAAGGTATCGGAGAACGGAATGTCTATGAACTTCTCAAAGAAATTTCGATTCAAACGATAAAGCCTGATAGACAAGTGCAAAAAGTGTTTCATAGGCTTGGATTAATCGGTGAAAAGGCGAGTTTAGAAGAAATTGTAGAGATTGGAATGGCGATGGCTAAGGAAGTGAACGAAAGACCTTGTGCAGTTGACTGGTTGCTTTGGAGATTTGGTAGTGAGGTTTGTAAGACAAAAAACCCATTGTGTGATAAGTGCTCATTCGATGAATCCTGTTCATATAGAAGAAATCTAACACAGGAATAACTAAACGGAGATATCGCTGTCTACTTTGAGAACAAGGCTTACTTCACAAAAAGAGGATTAACGAAACGGACGATACTACATGAACTGTATCATCACCTAGTTTATGTAAACGGTCTGGAAATGCCAAAGAGCAAAGAAGAAAGAGATGCTAACAGTTACGCAAGAAATTTCCTGAAAATTCTTCCTTGAGTAAAAACGTTAATACCCGAGTACTTGAGAAATGAAATGAAAGAGCTTCGCTAATTCAGGAGAACTTGTATCATAAGGAAAGCAGAATTCTGTCGGTTGCACTGTATTTCTTAGGGTGCTTTATTGTCTTAATCAGCCGTTCCCTTAATTGTGGCTGATAGATGCAATTTATGAGATAATTCTTTGTAACGAAGACAATGTCATTCAAATCCATCAAAATACTCTCAATGTACTTTTCAGAATTTGCATCCAACGACCCCTCATAAGCAATAAGCACTGAATCTGAATGAACTTCGGGAAAATACTGTTGATAAATCAGAAATTCTTTTGGGACACTCTTAACATTTGTCAGAGGTGATTTCCATTCCCCAATGCCCTTGCATTCGACTAAACTCTCTATCCCGTTCATAACAAGAATGTCTGGGTTGTTTTCGAAAAATCGGGTAACATGAGTTTTATGGGAACGGTCTGCAAATTGTCCTTGATATTTTATCGCATTTAGTTGGAGAAGCTTCAGCAGTATTACGGTCTCCTTCTCGAAGTCGCTCTTGTATTGTGTCAACACTCCAACAGTTGGTATGACTTTTGCAACTTGAGTCAGGACAGGGTCTGAAGATATTGCAGTCCGTTGAGAGAATGTTCCTGTCATTATTTTCCTTACGGTTTGGTGTTCTTTTTCAAGAATCTTTTCCAGAGCTTCTATTGGTGCGACTTCCACTTCGTGAATGATTTTGCCCATTTGGGTCTTATCAGTCTTGATATTCGCAATCTTGCAGATTGCTTTCAGGTAAGTCTGTACTTCTGTTTTATTCTCTGGAGGCACGTCGTACCCCAAATTAAAATCCAATTCAGGGTCGTTTGCAGAGCCTTGATTAACTAAGTTAACATTTACAGACTGTTCTATCTCACTAACCAGTTCTGCGATTCTCTTGGTTACTAGTCCAATCTTCAGGTTTGCGTTCAGAATACCAGTAAAAACGTAGCCTGACGCGACTGCGTACTGATAAAAGACTAGTACTGCTGCCTTTGCAGATGCAGCCACGTCCAAGTCTGCATACCAAATAGGAGTCTTCTTGTCATATGCTAATAGCATTGACTTCCCCCTATCTGTAAGGCTGTACCAATGTCCAGCTTCTTCTATCTCCTTTGAGGTTACGAGCCCTACGGATTGACACCAATCAAGTAAGGGTCGAATATTTCGTGTCATGTTCTTCTTGTCTTCGGTCTTAACCCCATAATCAGAATAGAATTTTTCGATGGCAGTCGCACTCGGCTCACCACACTTGTAAATATCCGATAAAATGGAGTGAGTATGGCTGTCTTCAAGTAATGGGTCACATCTTTTTCCGCCTGTTGCTACTGCAAGCTGATGTTCATGCAACCAGCTTTTGCCTGAGAGAGCGTGAAGTATGTACAGGCATGGTCTCGACCTCAGTTTTTCATATTGTTTGCCTCTTTGCAGGTCATACACATTTGTCAATTTTAGTCGGAGAATCTTGTCAATGAACACTGCCTCTTCCATTGTATCCTTCGGGCATTCTTCCTCAGGTCCATACTTCTGAAGAAGCAACCCAGCTAAAGTTGAGGAGTAACCAAAAGGGAACCCTATGCGAGTTAACAATCCCATGTAAGAAGCCGTCAATAGGTGGTCACGGGCTCTCCGCATTATTCTGTCTTTGACTTTTTCCTTTCTGTACTTGCTTAAGCCACTCTTAGCCAAAACCTCAGCTATCTCTTCATCATTAGGCTGTTTCCTTTTATTGTTCTGTGCAGAAACTGCATTCACAATAGTGCGAATACGGAAGATATTATGAACCCTTGTTATTGGTTGCGTGAAATCAAGTTGGTTTCTGCGTTTCATATCTGTTACTCCTTCTGGAGCACCATGATGCTCTCTCTAGCAATAGTCTTCCCTGTCGGTGTGCTCCAAGGGATAAGTTTCATAGGAATGTTTCTGAAGAAGGACTGAATATGTTTGAATCCAGCCTCAGTTCCCAATTCAACGCTTACTTTTTCCATATCCAGCATTTTCTTGCGGATAGAACGGTCACCAATCACAACACAATAGTAAGAGCCATGTTTCAAGACTCTGTGAACTTCTTCCAAAGACGTGAGATAGTCAAAGAAGAAAGGCAATGCATCCTTTACCCTATTGGGGTCTGTCTTGACTAACTCCCTTAGTATTTCAAGAGCGGTCGGTGACTCAAGTTCATTCAACCTTTCAAGTGTGTCTTTGTCTGCCATTGCTCCAAGTGTATCTTTGTTAGAGTCTCTGATTTCATTTTCATTGAGTCTTAGCCATGCTACTGACAACTTGGACCATCTTGCATACCCTATGGTACTCTTCTCTTCTCCATAGGGCGGAGACGTGATTGCACTATCAAATTCGCCTTCAAAAAATGGCAAGCGTCGAGCATCTCCCTTCTCTACTGTGACAAGCGTGGGTTCAATATTCAAGGCTCTAAGTTTTCGGACAAATTGGTTCATTCTGGATGTTGAATCAATCAACTTGATATGAAATTGCTTCAGGACATTAGGGTTGAACTTAGCGAGTTCTTTCTCATGGTATATTCTAATGAATCTGCTCGACCGAAGGTCTATGTTTGAAGTTCTAAAAGCCGTATCAGAAAGAACTACCTTCAAGAAATCTCTTATATCATCATCTTTAACATCGCTGATCGCTTGATACAGAAACTGTAGGTCTACAGCAACTGGTTCTTTGAACCAATGTAAGAGACCGTGATAAATATTGGTTGGGGGTTCAGGTAGCTTCTTTTCCCTTTTTGCTGTAAGATGTTCTTTTTGAACAGCTTCAAAGAAGGAAACTGCATCGAAACCTTTTTCCTCAAAGTCTATTGGGCTTGCTTTCACTTTGGACAAAAGTACTGCCAGAGGGTTGATATCATTGCCAACTGCATATCTATTGGCAAGTTGAGCCTCTACAAGTGTAGTTCCGCTTCCACAGAAAGGGTCGAGAATCTTTCCTCCATTGGGAGTATATCGGTCTATTAATCTCTGTGCGATTTGAGGAATCATTCGTGCTGGATAATCATGGAACCCATGAGTTAAGTAAGAGGTATCAGCTTTGGAAAAATTCCAGTCTTCAAGATTACTTTTTCCGTCTAAAGTCATCTGGAGTTTCTGTGTTCTCTTCGCATTTCCCACTGTCTCTTTTGCACTCATCGTGGCGACCTTATTCATCCAGTCTATGTCTCTAACAAATTGGTTGACTTTCTTGATAAAGCTTGAGCAATGACTTGCCTTTGGTTGGACAAAACTTTACCCGACAACAACAAAACGACGTTGCGGAAAAGTTAGAGCAGAACCATTAGGGACTCGACGGTGGCATTGTCACTATTTCAAGATTCTTGTGGCAAGGTCTTCGCATTGCTTTTCAATATCTGTGATTTTAGAGGCGTCGTTTGGGTCTCGAGCGGCTACACTTATTGACCCTCTATAATCTAGTCCAAACAGACCTGCGATTGACTTGAAGTAATCTTCGACTTTTCCTCGTGAAGCAACGCCATCCGCCCCAGTAACCTGTCCAACGACCACACTTGCGAATCTTTTCCCGTTGATTTTGCCATAGAGAGGATACATCCGATGGATGAAGTTCATGGCTAACGCCGTAGGAGCATCCATATAATCTGGAGAACCTAACACAACAGCGTCAGCGGAAAGCATCTTGTCGTAGATTCCATGCATGTCATCTTTGATGTGGCATGCGTTTGTTTTTTCGCATGCTAAACAGCCGTCGCACATCTTGATGTTCTTGTCCTTGAGCGCAATCAACTCGGTTTCGGCACCTTTCTCAGCCTTCGCCATGAATTTTCTCATCAACCATTCAGTATTCCCTTTCCTAGGGCTACAACATATCTCCAGTATCTTCATGCTCGGTTCCTCTCAATTCGTAAATTCTAGCCGAATCTTCTTTAAAACCTTTGTCTCGCCACATTGACTGCGCAAACTACTGAAGACAATGGGAGACGCTTCTATCAGTCTCCTCAAGCCAGTTTTTTGGTTAGAATAGCGGCACATGCAATGTTCTTGAAGTCATTCTACGGGGTAAGTGTTAGGCTGGTGAATCCTGACGGAAACGACGAGGTAGAAATCCAAGCCTACAACACAAGCTCGAAAGTGACCGCGAAGGATCTAGAGACGGAGATGAGGAAACATGGACGGAAAAGGTAGCGGATGACTGAAGATAAGCAACGAGGAGAACGTAGAAGAAATCCAAGAACTGCGCTGGAGATACAGGAACAACTCGAAACTGCTCACGACAAAATGAATGCCCTATCGCAACAAGTCCCATACTACACGGAGACGTTCAGCAGTGTCTGCTGACAACTTTCCTTTCGGTTGTGGGCTTCAGCATGCTTGGCCTAACGGTCCTATTTCTCAACTTCGACGACTTCGTAAATCCAGTTTCGTCCTTTCTTGACTGTTCGGGTGATATCTACTGTGCATCCTTTGAGCGACTTATTCTTGCTGAGCCATATATTGTTTATTTGTCTAGCAAGGTCTACATTGGAACCCACGTAGAGAGATCGCCGCTCACCTTTGTAAGTGACATTTATGACTGCGGTTTTCTTTCCAAAACCACCAGTAACGATTCTTGGTCTTTTCTCTTCAAAGGTTACTCGGTGAGGCTTGTCGCCTTTGATTTTCAGGTCAGGAGGATATTCTGGAGGAACTTCGGGAAATAGTTCCGTGAACCAGTCTTTCTTTTCTTTCTCCATTAGTGTTTTCCCAAAATAGTATCTAGTATCTTGTATCTATTATCTTTTCCTCTGTTATCTCAGACCTGTCATCTTATATCTTCTCTCTAAGCACTTAGTATCTGTAATCTGTCATCTAAGCTCTTTTATCTGTATTCTTTCATCTTAAATCTGAGCTCTATTCTCTATTATCTCGCTTATTTGCGGCTGTTTTAGTAAAAGAGGCTCAAATCTCGGAGCAAAGTATTTAAGCAACGAAAAACAAGTATATTTGTAGACGTGTGATGATGCCAGGTTGCTTGAAAGAGCTCCAAGCTTGTGGGGCATCTACCCACACACGCCTGCCTATGACAACCTGCTTCAACATTGTCAGTTGAGATTTATAAATTCACTGGTGGTGGACTAAATTATAATTCCACGCACAATTGGCTAATCCTGCCTTGAAAGCTTATCCCTACGTTCTTTTTCAGGGTTGCTTGCCTTAATCTGAAAGTTTTGCCATTTCTTAGCGCTTTTCCAAAAAGAAGCCACTATTCAGTCATAAAGTGGTTGGTTGGACAAAGCCCTACCTGAATTGCGCTTTGCGAATTTTGAGAAATAGTTTTTGACTTGTTCGGACGATAATTCGATTGATTCTCACGAATGAAAACGATGAAATTGCTCTATCAAACAATGGATTTGGATATTACAACAGCTTCTCTCGTTTTAGGTTGGAAAGTGACGAGCTCCTCAGCCACCATCCTAACCTTTTCTCTCAATTCTTCGCCTCTAAACTGCGTGAAATCTTTTTCGATTTTTCCGAACTCTTCCTCCTGCAATTTCAGTATCTGAGTGGATATATCCTTCTTTACTAGCAGGGTACCGACACCTTTATTCAGGAACATTATTGTTCCGTCTGGGACGTAGTTGCTCCAATAAACTGGAACATCCTTGAAATGACCTTCCAACCCGAAAGTACTTTTTGTTCTGTCTCCAACCCATTTGAAGAATTTGAACTCGCTCAACCAAAATACTTTCTGATCACTAATAGAAGTCAAAATAGAATCACATCTTTGATTTCTTTCTTCAAGTCTTTTCATGGCTGCCAACAAATCGTTTTCTCGCCATTCTTTTGGTCTCTCTATGACATTATCCTCTGAAAATTCGATAGAGAGTATTGAATCAACGACCATTTTTGTCTCGGATAGCGCAATTTCCCTTCCGACCTTCGAACCCAGTCCTTCGTGGGAATAATAAGTGTCTTGGATTCTAGACGAGGGTATGTCTACTACGAATACTTTATCAAGAATTATGTTGACACCTATTCTGCGAAAAGAATTATTGGCTTGAGTATATTCCACATCAACAATCTTTCTTCCAATTGCAGTATCGAAGAATGATTTAGAAACTTCTTCAACGATGTCTTTTCTTCTTTTTTCTGAAATATCCAAATCTGCGACAGATGGTTTGATCTTGATCACCTCGCCTTTAGCCAGATAGTAACATTTTCAATAAGCCTCAAATCTTTTTGACGCACGTAGCTTCTAACAGTTGTTGGAATATCTTCGTTTTCAAATTTAGTTGGGAGGCTACCCAACCTCCCTACCAGAGTAGCTTCAATCGCATATCGTCTGAATTTTCTCAAAAGTTCAGGTGTTAGCTTAGCGCTCATTGTTGGACCCTCAACTTTAAGGTCTCTTTGCGCTCTATCGTGGCAATTGATGCACAGGATGGTCCAGTTCTCAGGGTCGTTATTGTCGTCGTCGCCATCAAGATGATGTATTTGTACATTCCCAGTTGGACAAATAGTGCACTTTAGACTGCAAAGCCATTGTAGTTCTTCTCGGTTAGCCCAGGGGACTTGAGGCATTTGGTTTCATCGTTCTATTTGAACGAATAGCTATTAAACGCTTTAGCGAGCATTCGCAAAGGGTGGCTGTTCTTGCCGAACGCTGGACGCTCCAATGATTATGTGTTTGAAGTCCAGCTGCAGATTCTGCACAGCAGAGTGTATACTCGATTCGTATACCACCCCTATATCCTGCTCTTACTGTTCTTCCTTGCCTGTATTCCTGCTGCTGGATACTATTGCCTGAATCCCGTATACGCCCTGATAGTAGCAGCGTGGTTTGGTTGGTTGGATAAAACTTTACCCCAACCAACCCCGACTCCTACGCCAACCCCACTCCTCCTAGACCTACCTACCTACCCACACAAACAGTACACACGCACTGTGTGCGTATGTTAAATTGCATAGGGGTCCACCTAAACCCTCACACACGCGCGCGCTATTAACCTTCGAACACTTTGGCTGCTACGTTCAATGACTTACCATCGTGGAGTGCTATGAAGAAGCTTATCAGTCTGTCAACAGTAATTCCGCCGTACCATTCGCGCCCATCAGGCAGAGAGATTGGGAAATTGTTTCTGTCCGTGTCGCTCATGTAGATAACGATGCCGTTCTTTGTTTTCAGCCATTCTTCCCTTCTTGGCTTATTGACCATTCAATCACCTCCCTTGCCGCGCGTTTCGAGAGCTATGAAATAACGAAATATCTAGACTTGATTTCATCACGGCTCGATGCAGTCAGTGTCAGTTCGCTTTTATTTATCCTCTTTGTTTTTCTCAACTGGCTAATTTTCACACCTAGAAGCTCCCGCTTAATTGGATGTCCACTGTAGTTCAGGCATCTTTCAAGTTGTCCAGTATTCTCCAGCACTTTCCCTGTTTGCACTTGAAATCCATAGACCATCAATAGTATTGCCTCAGTGTCCCTCAGCTTCAGACTAGTCTGCATCTTCGCAAGTCCATCATCTGTATTGGAGAAGCTGACAGGCCCTTTCGCTTCAGTTTTTGAAAGCAATGCTTGTTGAATTCTTTCTGTCCTCTGCTTCCAATCCTTCTCAGGCATTGTTTCATTGAAGACGAGTTCAAGGATTTTGTACGCTATATCCATGTAACGGTTAATCTTGTCTGGTTCTACCGATATTGGGTTGGTGCCATGATAGAGGTCGTTTCTAATCTCATGGTACTCAACTATCTCCTGTTGGTATTGAGCTGCCTTCGTCAGAGGAAGCACCGTGCCGACAAGTAGCTCAAAAACACGTTTCCTTTCTTCCCATTCCTTTCTTTTGAGAACCTTCCCTGCAATTATGTCCTCGCCATGAACCTTGACCATGAACTCGACCGCGTTGTCCACAAGAATCATGGAAAGACGACGGCCAGAGGTGGTCTTGCTGTCCCTTAAGATGCGCGCTATACAGATTTGCTCGATGACATCTTCCAACCAAATCGGCATAGCAGACTACCCGTGAATTCAAGCTGTCTCTTCTTTTGACACCTCAGGAGGGTTTTCCTTACTCTTTGCTGTCAATTTCGGCAGGATTTTGGAGGAAACCCATTTCAGCCCCTCATCGCCTAACACATAAGTTCCCTCTTGCGTTTTCCACCAGAATTTCTTGTAGCTTGTTTGTGTCAGATAGTCTGTGACACTCTTTATTCCAGATGAAAGAGAAATTTGTTGTGTGGAAGCTGCTTCGGGATGATAGGCGAACAATACAAAAGCAATTAGCTCAGGCTTTGTTAGGGCATCAGGAATGTAGGCGAGTTCAACAAGACCGCTTAACGTGAAGCTGTAAAGCTTTTCAAAACCAGGTTTCTGTTTTCTTGTTTCCATCGCAATGAAGGGTTCAAACTTCTTTCGCACAATCTCCAAAGCTGTGCTAATATCTAATGCGTCAATGTTAGCTTTCAGTTCTTCCAAAGTTTCGAAATTGAGGACAATCTCCCCAAATCCCGTTCTTACTCTTGCTTCGTATTTTGCCATTTCAATCACTTCAATGCCTTCAGCGCAGGAATCAGTACATTCACTACTTCTTCTCTTGCTTCTTTGCTCAAAATGTAAGTGCCATCGGGATTTTCAATGAAATCTTTAGCTTTCATGCAGGAACCAGGATTGTCTATCCCCGTGACCCTTTTCAGCTGAATAGGCGTCAGAGGAACCGAGGACACAAACAATGCAAGTCTCAGAACGTCAGCCTTCTGTTTTGGATACTTCAGAAGTTTGATTGCACCATCAGATTCGATGGCATATATATCTTCAAATCCCTGAAGGACTTTCGATGGTTCCTTTATCAGCATTTGACCAATTGATTGCTCAACGGTTGATGTAATCTCTGGAACCTGCAATAGCTTCTTAGCCAAATCTTCCTTGTCGGTAAAATGGATTATAAGCTCGCCGAACTTTGTTTTGATTCTAGCTTCGAACTGTGACATGAAATCTAGTATGGTACGTAGGGTATAAATGCTTAGTCAAAAGTGAAACATGGGAAGATTAGGTTTCGATATTCACCATGCACTTAGCTGAAGACAACGCTGCAACAAACATCCAACCTTGAGCCAGTAGTTGAGGCACAGTTGAATATGTGGTTGCGTATATCATTGGTTGCGTAAACCCGAGAGCGATTAGCGTTTGCGGGACATATCTCCATTCGTTTTCTAGGCGAGTAGGCTTGCTATTCGGGGAAACCACGATTGTTTCTCGGTTCTCAGGTATTTTGCCAGCAGCAAAGCTTCCTCGTTAATCAAGGTCTCCACGGTCTGCCTGTTTCCGTGCTTTATCCTCGGCACTTCGACTGTTGACCCAAAAAAGGAATTCAGCCTCCTCATCATGTCTTTCGCTAACGGCTTGAAGAGAACTTGAAGAATGGGAGATGTGAGAATGCATTCATGGTCATTGTTGATGATGAGGGAAGGATAGATAATAAGCGAGTTACAGAGTGGAAAGAGAAGTGCCCCGATGTTCAAATTCTATTATGCCAGTGCAACATGAAAAAGCATACAACTTAAATCCCTTTATCCCTTCTTTTTATCCGTTTTAATAGCCCATTGTTTTTACGGGGTTGTAAACCGAGTTTTCAAATGAGAAAGCATTTTCATATAGATTTTTATTTGAACCCAAAACTCGCAAGCCATGGACAACTAATGGATTTTGATAATTTTCATGGACATTGGATTTTCTAGTTAACTTTTCCTTGTTTTTGTTACTGAAAGATGTTTCAAGTATACTTTTAATATCTCAGATAATCAAACTCAGTTCTTTCTTCCATTCCTCGATAGTTATCATATGGTCACTTGTTCAGCGAATAGAAATAGCCCCATCCTTCTCTTTCCACGTTTAACAGACCGCTTGACTTTAGTTTGGGTAGAATAGCGCGCGCTCAAGCCAAAGGGGCGCTCGCTCGCTTCCCCCCTCTACTGATACACCCCCAACAAAACATTGAATCACTTTCCAAAGGGCTGAAAGATCAGGAACTATTAGTGAGGAGCTGATAGCCGCCTGTTTCTGTTCTATTGTATGCAAGATGAGTGGCATAGCCGTGAGGTTCAAGCCAATGTCGAATCCAACCGTTCGGAAAACTCCAATCCAGTGCCCGCGAATAGTCAAGCGTGAGATTCAAAGCAAAATCCTGAGGCTCATCGATCAGCTCTATGTTAGCATAATGTGTGTACTCTGTTTCCATCTGGTTTGAGAGGTCATAATGAATTGTCAGATGCGTACCATTGCATTCCATACCAATTTCTAACAAGCTTACAGAGATGTTTGCATTGTCAGCTGACAAAATGAGATCCACCCCTGCAAAAACGCTCCCAATGTTTCTGATTGCCATCTGCACACTAAAGAAAGTGTCTTCAGGACCTAACGTCTGAGGATAATCTCGCAAAGTATATGTGACGACTGGTCTCATCGACCATAACCATATGGGAAAACCACATAGCGGAACCAGTATCATCAAGAGAGGGACGATCCACCACTTCTTCAATATTCCATGCCTTCCATTGACTGATACACATGACAACGATATTTGCCTTCTGCAGAGTGTGCCCATAATGTTTGGCTTTTCGCCAAACTCCCACCGATCCGAGCAAGGCCGTTTACACGGATGCCAGCGCTCAATTCACTATCCGACTGCCGACAGTCTTAACCGCTGTCACTTGGAGCCGAACAGAAAGCAATAAGTGGAGAGCAACCTAGGATGCATATACGCATAGATAACAGGCGAAAGGAGACTGGAATGTGCCAGATCTGTATCTGAAATGCAAGGAAAAAAACTGCGGTGTAGAATTCCGATCTGGAATAGCCATGGATGAAAAAAGCTATCAAACGAGCGTTCTTGAGGAAAATCTGCACACTTGCCCCAAAGGGCACACTTGCCAATATGGCAAGAAGGATTATTTCTTTAAAAAGTGAGTGCCCCAAAACATGACGACTCCAGATAAGCAGATAACCGAAGAAGATATACAAAAGGCAATGGAAGATTATTTGCGGAACGTGCCGACTCTATTAAAAAGATTCATTAACGCACCTCAACCTCAAGATGAGCGGTACATGTTCAATCTTTTCGGCCAAGAACAATACCTATTGATCAGCAAATTCCGCTTAGAAAGGCTACCGATCAGGGTTTTGAGACGATTGCCAGTACATCTCGTGAAACAATTCACTGTGCAGGTTGAGCTTGATAGTTTATGGTACTGGGCTCTTACTCATGATGTAATCTTGAGCTCGAATGACCAAAGTGATTTCGACAAATCGCCTATGAGACCGTTATTTGAGGTTTTGATAGCTGCACACCTAGCGAAACTAAGCGATGCTCCACGCAATTCTGCAATTGGCAGGCTCAATCGTGTGATAAGTGATGCCGTTTCGCAACCTACGAAGGATTTGGTATCCCACACACACCTAATACTCTCCTATCTTTGCTACCCCGCACTAGAAGGATTGACAAAACAAGCAATGTCCCCTTACATAGATTCAAACGGTTGCGTAGCAAAGACTTTTCATGATGGAAGAAGACAATGGAACGTCGGTCAAAAAGTGAACCGTTTGGAAACTCTATTGAGAGCACTAGAGAAAAACGCGGGCAATCTTTTGAAACCTGACCTCAGCATGGATCTGCGAGATTTCAGACTTGAAGTTGAAAAGCTTATTTCTGTCAGAAAGCAATCTGGCGACGGATGGGATTTCATATATCGCCAAAGAATCGTTTCAGCGCATGGTGTTGCCAGTCCAGAATTGCGTTCTAGCTTGATCACGAACTTGATTTGTCTCGTTGTATGGCATCTGTTAGATGAGAAAACCCTCGAAAATGGACTCAAAAGAATGGCAGAAATGCCAGAAAACTTCAGAAGATCATGGGGCTTCTACTATTATCCGCCTGAGCAGTAAGCAAGCCGATACGCTTAGCAGAAGAGATTCTGATCATGAGGTCTAGGAACAAGACTTATCTGTACGATTGACCTCATTCTCACATGGTATATCAGACGCTGAGAAAAGCCGACTAAAAGTCGGGACTTCGGGAGATGTCACTTCCTTTCCTATCTTTTCTGTCATCTAATCACCCTTCGATTTTCCCCTTTCTCTTAAGTAAATCGATACAAGCATCTAGAATTTTCCTTCCTGCTATTTGGAAACAATCAGTCTCGGAACCATCCTCATCCCAGTTTAATTCCTCTTCTAGCTCTTCTTGGATATCACTGATTTCCTTACTGAATTGTTCATCACTGAATGGGTTGCAGAGGCTACGCAGACTAAGCGTGCACTCATAAAACTTGTCTGGAGTAGCAGCATGACAACGTTCCAGTTGAAGAAATATCAATCTTAGGTAGTCATTAGACATCCTAACCACCCTCCCTAACGCCCATGCCCTTGCTTTGCAATGAACGATATATCAAGGCAAAACAGTAAATTAGCAAAAAGAGCAAGAAAGTATATCCAAATATCTTTACAACCTCCACCTCTGGAAGTGGGTTAGGTGATGGGATAGTCATTCCTTTCACTTCTTCCTCTTACGATTCCTTTTCCCTTTTTCCCATTGTTCCTTTTGTGTTAGCGGTCTGGGATTCTTCTTTGTGTAGCTCTTCCTTCCCATCCTCAACCACCTAAAGGTTCTACAATATCCAAGATTTCTGGGTTCAAGCATCGCCAATCTGGGAAAAAGGATAAAAGCGTAATCCCATGCCCCAGAATACAGTATAGCCCGACTGTTTTAATCTTCCAAATACAACAACCCTCTTTTAACCTGCGAAGTGCAAAGTCTAGTTGATGTTTAGTCGTGAAATAGTTAGTTTCCCAAATTTCCTCATAAGACATAGGCTTTTCTCTAAGCAATGATAGGACATTAAGCATGGCGACAAAATCACGGTCTATCCGATTCATCATTCCTCACTTTCCAGTTATCTCCTTGTCTTCGTTTTCTAGGGTGCTTACGATGAACCTTTCGAGTTTTTCGGTTACTACCCAATTTCCTCAACCTCGGTTTGTTTTACTGGTTTAGCTTTGATTTCTGGAACTTTTGGATTTCTCTTCTCTTCCTCTTCCTGCTTCTTCAATTTTCGTTGACGGTCTTCAGCATATTCTATGACTTTCTCTACGGCTTTCTTGTCTGCGATTTGGAAATGGTGAGTCCGCAAATCTATCTTGTCCTCGATTTCGGTGATAAACCCAGCTTCCTGAAGTTTTAATACGTTCCATTTTACAGTCATCCAGTCCAATTCTGTCTCATCCGAGATTTCCGTATAGGTGAAAGCATCAGAATGATTATTTAGAAATGTCAATATCCGAATCATAGATGTCCTTTTCGATGCCGAGCGGATAGAACCGATTGTTATGTCTGTCTGTTTACGCCATTCTTCATCTTCACTCATTTCATATCACCAGTATTTGATTAGATTACCATTTTCATAGTGAAAGTAAACAAGAACCATTATCCATCCAAACTATTTTCAAATGGGCTACTCGAAAAATTCCCATCAAATCTTCCCGAATTTTGACCCATTGATTAGTAAATAATGTAAAACAAATCCACTACTAGCCCGGGACTGTTTATCCGATGACCGAAAGCCATTCACCAGTCATTAGAAAATGACCAAGCGTGCCATAAATAGGTCAGAAACATGGTACACATACACACATACATACACATATACCCATTTTCAAGGCTCCAAACCATAAGTCTGTCTAGCAATCCTTCTTCTCTCCTCAAGTGTTAATGGTTTTTGACCTTTCTTTGGACATTCTTCAAGTATTCTTTCGAGAGCTTCGGCTTCCTCTTCTAGTGTCACTATGTGCGCTATTGCACCTATTGGAATCTTATGTTCTGAGTATATGATTATCCATTCTGGATATTCAGAGTTTTTATCTTCCTTTTCCTTAGTTTTACCACTGGATTTTGGATTCATTTTTAGTCACCTTGAACAAGGGTTTCTTATTACAAGAGATAATTATGCAGGATGTTTTGATTGTTAAACTGACTTTGTTTACTTTATGATTTTTATTGTTTTTATGATTTTATGACTATTAACACATACCCATTTGTTTTCAGCAGATTTTTATGTACCTGCATATACCCATAAAATCATAAAATCCATAAATTCCATAAAGTAACTTTGACCGTGTAAGACCATATCCTTTACCCACAAGGTTATGGATAAATATGAAAGAAAAATAGGGAAATGGTTGGGTGGTTTTTAGTGCTGTGAAATCTTGTTTGTCTTCTGTTGTCAATTTTGGTCACCCATTAAATCATTAACTCAACAATGCAGGCTCTATGAACCTCACAAATAGCATATTTCCTTCCTTTTTCACTATTATGAAGCCAAAGTAATCCTTAGTATAGCGGTTATAACGTTCCAAAGATTTCTTGCCTTTATTACTCTCATCTCCTTTCAATTCCGCTGTTGCATTGCTAAAGTATGGATAACCTTCATACATGGGGGTAGGACAAAAGTAATCTTTGAGTATTTCTATCGGAATTTCATCTGGCAGCTCACTCTTATTAGCCTTGACGTAACTTTTCAATGTTATTACTATCACTTGTAGGTATTTGGGTAGTACGTTCTGGTATACTTTATCAATCATCAGTTCTTTTTGTTTATCCCATGTTTTGGTTATGTTAGTTAAAGATGTAATATTTTGTTCGATGAACTCGAATGCATATTCCTCTGCAGGCTTAAGTATGTCTGTCTTCAGGTCTAAAGCGTTTGAAAGCACAATATCATCCAATTTCTCGGCAAATACAACATTTAGACCAGCACCTTTAATCCTTGGATGTGGTGGTTTAGCATGTTCTGAAAGTGCATAGCTCAGTTTTGAATCTTGTACGGATGTTATGATATCCATTATGTCTTTAGTATAATCTTCGAATGCTTCATCTTGAGACCATTTCCACACTCTATCGTCTTTGAGCCACTTCCTTAGTTTTGGCATTGCTAATTCTTCGATTCCTCTGAAGAATCTAATACCTTCAGCCCAACCAGCGAAGTCATTGGTCTGTGATTCTTTAACTTTTTCCAGTGATGGTTCGTATAGGATGTTACTTACCCGCTTCAAATATGCTGGTGCATTAGCACTTATCTGACTCAGGTGGTAGCAGAAGTCTTTTTCTGGATTTTCTACATCTTGAATATTAGCTAAGCATACAATTTTCGATAGTGATGTTACTGGAAATCTTGTTGCCCCTGATATCACATAATCCGTTCCTTGCTCAACAATCGTGTATAGGTATCCGAATATGTCTGGTATATCGTTACTTTCTATCTGCTCTATTGCGAATGTTAAGTCTTGACCATCAAGCACCCCTGGGTATATCTCTTCTGGTCTTAATGCATACCCCAAGAATGCTTTCTTAGTAGCCTTAGATTGTAGAAGACATGCTTGTAGATAGAAATCACCCATACCTACACCTGGTGGTTTTCCGCAGATGCTAATTGGGTTAAGCCTTGGTTCTATTCCTCTCAATAGGTCTTTCTTTAAGAACAGTTTAACCCTTTCATCTTTCTTGCATTTCCATGCAACCATTGTATCTATGAAGTCAATCCAATCAAATTGAGTTATACAGTGTGGGTCAACGACCCTTCCTATAGTCTTGACGGCAACATTTGAGCTTTGTAGTAGAACTTGTAGAAGTGCAGGATTATCATCGTAATCATCTGGTCTTCTTACTCTGCTGAAAAGCACTTTCTCAAGGTCTTTCTGATATCCAGGTTCAATTTCATCGGCTATTTTCTTTATATCTGCCTGACTTATTTTTCCAACACAGAAGTCTTGTGGTCTTTTTAGATTAATATAGTCTTCTTCATCAAGTACTAAGTCGGTTTTCCCTTTGAACTCTGTTCTTGCAGCAAAGAGTCTCCATGTACGTTCACTATACTTAGCATCCATCTTGAACTTATCAACTGTTTTAGTGAAGATTTCACTGAGTACCTTATATCCTGCTGGGGGTCTCATGTTATCTTTTATGATTCCTTCAATACCATAGACTTCCACAGGCTTTGGTATTTGTTCTTTGAGTTTGATTGATTCACTTGTCATCCTTGCCTGCTCTCTTCGTTTTGCTTCCTCGGTAGCTTCTTTGTCTTTACCTATTATCGGCATCTTGCCTAGCCTCCTTCAACACAATGACTGGCTTCTCTGGTTCTGATGGTATTATTACTGAACCAAGCTCTCTTCCAACCTCAACGTTGATGTAGCAGTAGAAGTTATTGTGTTCTTTAGAATATTGAATGATGTTTGATTTAGCTTTGGGATTAAGTTCACACTTTAGCGTCTGTAATATGGTATCTTTCACTCTCTGAAGTGTAGGTTTGTCTGCACAAAATAGCAATGCTGTGACTTTGGTCATTGTTTGTCAGGCTCCTTATTGCCTAAGTCAGCATCGTTCTTTTTGATATCTGAGAGTGGCATTAGCAAATTGATGAAGCAGTGATAACCTGGTGTGTCTTTGTTCTTTTGTATAGGACTGAAATTCATGCAGTGTCCTGGGTAGACTTTTTGAATGTCTTCGACAAAACGAAGTATTTCGTCTGCTTCGCCAATAGCTTTGATAACAAGTCTTTTGCTTATGGGATAGGCTACTGGTTCTGGATGTTCTTGTTTTTCAATTTCCTTACTCATTTTACATTTTCAGCTTCCTCTCCGTATACTGTCCGTAAGGACAGGAATTTTTGTTGCCTCACTACATCGGTTTGGTTCAGTGAGAGCATTGCTGGAAAGCTAGGGTTCTCTTAACTCTCTCAGCGCCCTTCCTTAACCAGTTCTACGTTCCAGATGGCCGTGTTACAATCCAGAGCAATATGGATGCAACTATGAAGGAACCGAAAGTTATCAACACCTTAACTGGGAATGAATCACCAAAGATATTGAAATATAGTAAAATCTGGGTTATCGCAACGATTAGGAAAGCCATTATCAGTCCTTTTACTATCCACCTTGTTCCTCTTTTAATAATACCCACCTTATCTCACCTCAGTTATGGAAAATCGAAGAATGACCTCTTTTTCTCCTCCTTCTTGGGTTTTCGTCTTTTAGGCTTAGAACGATAGTGTTCAGAAACGAAAACTTTCCTTTCATGTTCGAACGATAGCCCAGTTACCCGAGCTCTTTGTTCTATTTCTGCACGTTCTAAAGCTGATAGCTCGTGCTGGTCGTCTGGTATTGGTAGTTTTGGAAGTTTGATGTTGTCCTCATCCTCTTCTTCGAGTTTCTTCTTTTTAGCAACTTCCTTCTTTGCTTTTACCATTAGTTCTGCTTTCCTTTTGTCCATTCTTGACGGAGGTGCACCACCTAGTACATCTTCGCCTATTCCCTCTTCAGACATTCTTTCTATCCCTCCTTTTCAGTTTCATTCGGTTCCTTCTTCTCAATCTTTTCTAGTGTCACTTTCACCTGGTCATCCTCCCATACTTTGAGACCTTCCCTAACCTCTTCTGGAATGGTCATCCTACCTTTGATAATTTTACCAATGAAAGTTGCAGATTTTGACATGGTTATCTCGCCTCCTTCACAATTAATTCAACATTTTTCAATATTCTATCCTTATTTGGGACAAAATATCTGACTGCGGCCATATTGTCAGTTGTGACAAGGCTAAAGTAGCCTTCAAGAGCTAAATCATAGAGTAGTGCAAGTGCAGTCGGATACATTATGCCAAGTTCCTCTCCTACAACAACGCATGTTAATGGTACTTCCGACTTTAGGGCTATCTGTAGTATCTTATTTTTCCATTCTGCACGGCTTTTTACTTTTGACATCTCAATCCCATTCCCAAATTATTTTCTCAATAATTATCATGCCCAATCCAAGTATATTAACTTATGGACACCCCAACTTCACTTTTTAGTTTAACCCAAAACAGAGCCATGGGAAATTTACAAAATCTCAATGAAAACCCAAGCATTCTTTCAAAAAGGAATTCTCCTCATTTATTTTCCCAAATGCTTTGGTTTTTGCGGGTATTTTGAAATGGTACCTAAATCTTAATTCTCATGTATTTCCGTTCTTTATCCTATACCAAACAACCTGTATTTCCTTAACCGCATTTTTCTATTACCGAACTTCGATTTTCTGACTAATGAACTAACTTTTAAGTAATCATAGAAAGCATTAAAGAAGCAGAATCCGCGACAGTTTTTGATCAAGATTGGCTTTTCAATTGAAATAGTGAGACTAGGCAAAAATTAATATTCTGAACAACAGAGATTAATCCATGCCTGCAGAATCAAAAACTACTCTAGCTAAACCGTTACAGGCTAAGGACTTCCTCAAACCAAGAGTCTTTACATACCTGCCTGACGAGGGGTTGCAAGGCGAAAACATACCATCTCACATACTTTGGGATAATATAAAAGTGGAGTCGATCCAGATTTCTTTTCGTCCACCACTAAAGCTGAAGGATGTATTCAATGCTGAATCTTGGGATATTCATGATACAACTATTGTTATCAACAAATTAGAAGTAGAGGGATATGTTGGTCTCTCATTTGAGTCAAGTAAGGTATCTGATTTAGAAGTTACTGTCCCTGTTGAATACTTAATCACACTACCTAATGGCGATATCATCAAAGAAATTAAAAAGGTCAGACTTTTTAGACCTCAACTTGAGCTAAAAGTTCCTACAACAAGCATCTCGATTGATGCAAGTACTGGGTTTATAAAGGGTCGTCTCAAGGCAAAGAATGTAGGGCGAGGGACATTGATAATGCGTATTTCGGCAGCAGAAGATAGCCCGATTAAGCTTGAGACACCACCTGAACATCGAGAGTTTGCTGAAAGATTCATGTCAGATTTGCAGATCGAAATGTCCAAGCTAGCCGATGAGTTCCCTGTTTTCAAGCCTTATTGGGATGAAATACTTATCTGGGATAAAAAGGAATTCATGGAGCTTTCTGCTGAAGAGCGATCCAAGTTCACGCAATATTTGAACAACTTAGCAAATCTTCTTGCTGGCGACAAGAAACTACTACTGGGATTCGTAGAGGCATATGCAAAGGCTTTTGCAAAGAATACCGAACTTATCGAAACAGTAAGAAAGATCATCAGTGTGTATGAGTCACTTGTAGCGAAAGACATTCTGCTTCTTAATCCGCTTGATGAAGTCATACTCTTAGATAAAGAAGGAGAACTAGCTCTAGAGATCTCACAAACGGACAGGGTGTTGGACACTTATGATGACGTCAAACTTCCCAGAATCAAGCTGACTAGCCCTAAAGGGATTAGAGTGCCTGCGTATAGACTGTTTGAATGGGGATAAAGAAATGGAAAAAAAACTTGCGAGGTCGCTCTTCAAAGTTGCAGAATATGTATACAAGATTTGGGAGAAGATTCCGAAGACCAAGATACTCAATCAAGAGATTACAATAAATGTGCCCGAATCGATTGTAGTATACGACTTGGCAGTTAGCATACCCTCGAGCTTCAGATCTATTAGGAACCCTATTGAGATTAGTGCGCCTTCAATCATAAGGCTATCTGCATCTTCTCTTCACCCTTTCCCTCGAACTGTTAGAGAGGCTACGAGAGAGGTTGTTTATCCAGATGGTCATAGAGCGTATGCACTGTTTCCCGAATTCTTGCCACCTGAGTGCGATCTAATATCATTGACTACAAGTTATCAGATCGACGATCCATCTCTACTTGATGATCTGGTTGACAGAGCAAAAGGACACGAGCCAAGTGGTCCTGAAAAGAATGAATACTGGATGCATGCTCAGTTGAAACATCCGAAGGCATTGCGTGATTCTGGTTTTGGGAGATTCGACCTTAATGATGTTGATGTGACAGTAGATGTAGGAGTGCATAATGAACTAAAGACAACTCTACCACCTGCCTTCATTTCTAGGTTGAAGACCTTTTTTGGTGTGATGGCTGAGAGAGACCCACGTAGACAGCATTTGGCTTTACCCAAGCTTCGTCAACTAGCAAAAGAGAAGACTGCAGGTCGTGAGTTCAAGATTCTTGTTGATCTAGAAGGTCTCTTCATGCCTGGAACATTCTCAAAGTACATCGAGGTACTTAAGGACTTTAGATATTCCGATTGCTACAAAGGAAAAGAATGTTACGAATTGCCAATTGAGATAATCCCCAAAAAGGTGAATGTCATCTCTAGAGCTGATCTTACTCTGGATAAACCCGCAGCACAGGGTACTCTTATCTACAAGAACAACTTGTTTATAGAGGCAATCAGGAGCATTATATCAAGTTCTGGAAGCTAAGAGAAAGTAATCTTCTACTACCATATTTTCACGTCCATTGACATATCTTAGTTAAACCACACCTTTCGCATTCAGGTTTAGCTTTACAAATCCTATTCCCAAAAGACCATAAAGCCCAATCTACTACTGCAGGTTTTTCTTTCACAGCCATAGCTATGTTCTTTCCAATATCCACAACTTCCTTAAGACTTGCTTTTTGGTCATTTAGTCCAAGCCTTAAGAACACTTTTCTCACTTGTATATCTGGCTTAATGAATGGAAGTCCAAGCTCTTTTGTGAACTCGTAAACGTTCACTTCGCCAATCCAACTGAATCCTCCGTAATATCCTTGTAGCTTCTCAATTAAGGTCTCCAAGGATGAGAATGAGTTGATGTAATTAGCGAAAGAACCATGCTCTCTAATAATCTGTTCCATCTTCTTAGCATTAGAAATCGTAGCCCTTATCCTACC